>Ga0228699_1000644_pt1 | contig 23840 bp, 25 predicted proteins | sample McNCre217_Aug_MG_FD_178016 | JGI IMG/M metagenome (GOLD analysis project Ga0228699, IMG submission 178016) | Freshwater microbial communities from McNutts Creek, Athens, Georgia, United States - 2-17_Aug_MG | ecosystem: Environmental > Aquatic > Freshwater > Creek | place: USA: Georgia... | reverse complement strand
CTGGCCCTGATCACCGGCTTTTTAGGCGCACTGACCACCTTCTCCAGCTTCTCAGCCGAAGTGGTCGCCATGCTGCAACAAGGCCGCTACGCCTTTGCAGCAACTACCGCCTGTGTTCACCTGTTCGGCTCGCTGGCGCTCACCGTGCTGGGGCTCAAGACGGTGGCGATGTTCTGGGTGCGGTGATCTGGCGAAGGGCAGGTTTGCGGCGATAGCGCTCGGTCAGCCAGTGACCATCAAGCTCTGCAACCAGCCAGAAGCCGACTTGCTTGCGTAAATAATGAATGTCTGCTTGTTCAAATGCACATTGGCTTGGTCGGCGAGTACAGCGCCATTGGCCACACTCGCCGATCCTGAGGTTTCATCTAAAAGTCACTGTAAGAGCACCGCTATAAGGGCGTAAAACTCGGCGCAATGATCATGTTGCTTGATCGATAAATTTCAATACAACCATCTGGCTGGGACCATCACGATGGACGGGAACATCACCATCAAGAACATTACAACGAATTGAATGGCCATGAAGGGCAGCACGCCACGTGTCACGTCATCCATCCTCATGCGACCAACACCCGCAACCACGTTCAAAACAGTCCCTACAGGCGGGGTCACCAGACCGATAGAGTTGTTGATGATGAACAGCACGCCAAAGTAAACAGGATCAATGCCTGCTGCTTTGACAAGTGGCATCAGCACAGGCGTCAAAATCAAAATCGTGGGTGTCATGTCCATGGCTGTACCCATGCACAAAATCATGATCGCAAACATCAGCAATGTGGGGCTGCCCAGCAACGGTTCGAGCAAACTGATCACTTGTGCGGGTAAGTTAGCCACAGTGATCAACCAGGCAGAGACCATCGCCGCAGCAACCAGGAACATGATGACTGCGGTGGTCATGGCCGCGCGGTCAAATACTTCGTACAGCTGCTTCAAGTTCAGCTCACGGTAAACGAAGCAAGCCACAAAGAGTGCATAAGCAGCGGCCACCACAGCGGCCTCCGTGGGTGTGAACACACCCATGCGCAAACCCACCAGAATGATGATCGGAAGCATCAAAGCCCAACCCGCACTCTTGAATGCGCTCCAAATTTCATGGGACGTACGACGGGGCGGAGGATTCAAGTCTTCCTTTCGTGTGAGGTACCACCAACTGCCCCACAAACCAGCCGCCAGAACAATGCCCGGAAAAATGCCTGCCAGGAACAGCTTGCTGATCGAGACGTTAGCCGCGACACCAAAAATCACGAACCCAATGGAGGGCGGAATGATGGGACCAATCACACCGCAAGCAGCAATCAAGCCCCCGCTGCGTGCCTTGTCGTGACCTGCTTTCACCATCATGGGCAGCAGCAATGCGGTCAGTGCCGCAGCATCTGCGACAGCAGAACCCGACAAAGCAGACAACAAACAGGCTGCAACGATGGTCACATAGCCCAATCCACCGCGAATGTGACCCACCAAGGCCAATGCAAAATCAACAATACGTTTTGACAAGCCGCCGGTGTTCATCACCTCGCCAGCCAGCATGAAGAAGGGGACAGCCAGCAATGGAAAGCTGTTGGCACCTTCCATCACGTTTTGGGCTAGGATTTGGGCCTGAAACATATCCAGGTGCCACATCAGAGCTGCGCCACACAGCAGCAATGAATAAGCAATGGGTATACCCACAGCCATTGCAGCCAATAACGAGCCGATAAATACAGCGATAGTCATGTCGATATTCCTGTTGATTATTTCAATGGTGCGGGCGCATCAATCGGCTCTTCTTCTGACTCTCTGATGCCAATCAGCTCATGGTCTGCCAGCTGTCCAGAGGCAAAGCGCAGGACTTGATTCACCAAGATGAGCGCACCAGAAACTGAAAGCACCAATCCACACATGAAGAACCAGGCCATGGAGACGCCCATCACTGGACTGGTTGTTTCAAGGTTGATGACCACTTGGTCCCACGATCCATTGAACAAGAGCCAGCACGCAAACAACATGCCGCCATGAGCAATCAGAAAGCAAATTTTTTGACCACCGAGAGGCAGCCGTGAAATCAATGTGTCTGTCCCAAGATGCGCACCTTCTCTCATCGCAACAATCGCACCCAGGAAGGTCACCCAAACGAACAGCCATCTGGATAGCTCTTCCGAGACCGTGATCCCCGAATTGAAGGCATAGCGCAGAAATACGTTGCCCAGGACAAGCGCCACCATCAAGGCAAGTGCGATGACCATGGCCACTCGGATAAGCCGGCAGTATTGGTCAATCAGGTTGGTAAACATGAGGGGTTCCTTGAAATTCAAAAAAAAGGGGCACCTGTGAAGGTGCCCCGAATGAAACGTGCCTTCATTGTCTGCCGTATCAAATCGTCAATACCGCAAGACTCGGTATGCACGGGAGCGCCACTGTTGGACACGCCTTGGTGCAAATTCTTTCTTGGCTTACTTGGCCTTGCGGGCTTTATCAACAGCCGCGTACATCTCATCAACGATTGGGCCCAGCTCTTTTGTGTACTTCTCGACAACAGGCTTGGAGCGCTCACGCAACTTGGCGATCTCTTCGGCATTCAACTCAAACACGGTCATGCCTTTTTTCTTGATTTCAGCCAGAACCTTGGCGGCTTCGTCGCGGGCAATCTTGCGTTGGTAGATGGCTGTTTCTTGTGCGGTTTCACGCATCAGCTTTTGTTCAGCGGGCGTGAGCTTGTCCCAGAACTTCTTGCTGACCACCACGGCTTGCGGGGTGTACATGTGGTTCGTGATGGTCAGATACTTGGAGACCTCTTCGTACTTGCCGTCCAGAATGTTCAGCAGCGGATTGGTCATGCCATCAATCGCACCTTGCTCCAAGGCCGTGTAGGTTTCGGTAAAGGGCATGGGGACGGGAGATGCACCCAAAGACTTCATGAAATCAACATAAATGGGTGTGGGAATCACACGCATTTTGATGCCCTTGAAGTCATCCGCTTTGGCAATGGGCTTCTTGCCTGTGTGCACTTGGCGGAAGCCCAAGTCCCAGTAAGCCAGACCCACCAAACCTTTTTCCTGCAACTTGTCCAGAAGCTTTTGGCCAACGGGACCATCAGACACAGCATCTGCTTCGCGGGTGTTGTTGAACATGAAGGGGAAGTCGAAGATGGCCATTTCCTTGGAAACACCGGCCAGCAAGCTGGCGTTCATGACAGTCATTTCAACGGTACCGCCTTGCATGGCGGAAACAGTTTGCAGATCAGGGCCGAGTGAGCCGCCAGGGAAAGCTTGGACTTTGAATTTACCGTTCGTTTTCTTGGCCATCAACTCAGCAAACTTTTCAACCCCTTGCACTTGAGGGTGCCCCTTGTTGCTGGCCGAGGGGAACTTAACAGTACGCGCTTCAAAGTCAGCGGCCTGAGCCATGCCCATGGTGGCAATGGCTGCGGTCAAGACAGACAACGAAAGGATGCGACGAAATTGATTCATGGAGAGTCTCCGATTGAGGTTGAATTGAGAGGACGGGAAATGGATGAAAAATCAAGCTGCAAGCAAGTGCTTGCGGACATCAGACAAATCGTCTTTGACCTTGTCTGCGATATCGGGCATGCCAAAGAAACGCAGGTAGTCCGGCACTTGCTGGACAAGCATCTCGAATCCTGGGTAAGCCTCAATATTTCTTTTGGCACAGGCCTGCAGCAATGGCGTTGGCTTGTGCTTCATCAAAATGTCGACCACTGTGGCTGTCAGATCAATGCGTGACACATCGACAGGCAATGGATCGTCAGAATTCAGCCCAAGCGGTGTTGCATTGATGATCAGATCAAAACCTGCGGGATCAGCGCCTGGAACGCTCACCCTTTCATTGTTGAAGCGTTGTGCCAGGCGCTCAGCACGATCACCCAGGTCATGCAGTGCCAGTTCTTGAACGCCTGCTTCAAGTAATGCTGTAGCAATGGCAGCGCCTGCGCCACCGGTACCCACCAGCAAGACGCGCAAGCCCTTGGGATCAGCGCCAAAGTGGCGCAATGCGGAAACCAATCCATTGCCATCAAACATGCCGCCTTCCAACGTGCCGTCTTGGTGTCGGCGCACCGCATTGACGGAACGCGACATCTGGCTTGCGGCATCAATCTTGTTAAAGAACGGCATGAGTTTGGGTTTGTGTGGAATCGTGATCCACAAGCCATCCACATTTCCGGCCTCCAAAACCGTGGTCGCGAAATCTACGAATCGATCTGGATTGACCTGTACGGGCACCAAGACGGCATCAACATTGAACTTTTGAAAGACGCGATTAAAGATGGCAGGCGCTTGCACTTGATCAACAGGATCACCTGCCACCATGAAGACGCGGGTCTTGCCGGTGATTTGTGCTGAAACTGAATTGGCTGTGCGGTTCGTCATGGGTTTGGACTGTATTGGCGTCCGATACCCAATTCAATGAGCCATTGACTTGCAATGTCCGAATAACGGACAATTCTGTCCGAAGGATGGTTAAAACTATGGTTTCCCCTAATGCTTCCGCATTGGTCTCCACCACGAAAACAAAAGAGTTTCCGATAGACCCTGCAGACTTGATCACAGGCGTGGGCCGGGCGCTGTCAGTGATTGAAGCGTTTAACGACGAGTACGGCCGCATGACCGTGACGCAGGTCTCGCAGCGGACGGGCATCCCTCGAACGGCTGCCAGACGTTACCTGCTCAACCTCTGCCACTTTGGCTATGCGGATACAGACAGCAAGTTCTTTTGGCTCACCCCTCGCATCCTGCGATTGGGCCAGGGCTATCTGGACGGGGCCCGGCTACCGCGCTTGGTTCAACCCTTTATTCAGCGTTTGGCCATGTCTTCAGGTGAGACGGTGAATGTTTCCGTTTTGGATGGGCATGAGCTGGTGTACGTCGCGCGAAGCAACAGTCCAAGGGTTGTGTCCATCGGGTTTTATGCGGGCGCAAGGGTCCCAGCTCACGTCGTGGGTGCAGGTCCTGCCATCTTGTCTACGCTCAGTGATGACGCTTTGAAAAAGTGGCTTTCTGAACATGAGTTTTCGACGTTCAACACCAGTGCGGTGTTAACGCCAAAGAAGTTCGAGAAAGTTGTCATCAGTGCACGCAAAACCAACTATTGCATTTCTGTTGGCAATCTCGATCAAGGCCTTACAGGTGTTGCCGTTCCCCTCAGAGACCGGCATGGCGAATGCAAGGCTTCTTTGAGCATGACTCTTCAATCTTCCATATGGAGTGAAGAGAAAATCACCGAAAAGTTACTGCCCTTGATTGTTGAAACAGCGCAAGTGCTCAGGTCGGTGATTTGAGGACCGCGATATCGACTGTCCAGCAACACAGTCCCGATCTTGATTGACGCTTCGCCATCTCCATAAAGCGGACCTTCACCATGAAATGTTGAATCACTGCTTGGGGTCGGCCGCAGCCTGTCATATGCTCATGCCCATAGACTGAAACCCGCCTGCCAGCCGCTGCAGGCGCAGCAGCGCGATCACGCGTGGCGGCAGCGGGTGCCATATCAGTTGCAGATGGCCGCCTCCGATGTGCACACGCGCCTGGCCGGCGCCCAGCTCAAAGCCGTCAAAGAGGCCCGTGGCAATGTGGCCGAGGCCGCACGGCATCTGGGCATCAGCCGCGCCACGGTTTACCGCAAACTGGGCAACCCCAAGGCCTACTGATCCCGCAGCGAGCTTCAGGCCCTTGGGCCTTGACCCTTCACTTGCCAGCGTTCGGAAAGAACAGCTGCTCGCCACCGATCTTGTAATCCGCGATGGTGGCTTGGCCTGCAGGCGAGGTCACCCAGTCCACAAATTTTTGCGCCTCGGCTTGCTTGACGTGCGCGTGCTTGGCCGGGTTGACCACCATCACGCCGTACTGGTTGAACAAGCGCTGATCGCCTTCGACCAGCACCGCCAAATCAGCGCGGTTTTTGAAGTTCAGCCAGGTGGCGCGATCGGCCAGCACATACGCGCCTTGCGAGGCTGCGATGTTGAGCGCTGGGCCCATGCCGCAACCGCATTCGCGGTAGCCGCTGCCTTTGGCCGCCTCCAGATTGGCCAGCTTCCAGTAGCGCAGTTCGGCGGCATGGGTGCCGCTCTTGTCACCGCGCGAGACAAAGGCCGCGTTGCCCGCAGCCACTTTGCCCAAAGCCGACAAGATGTCCTTGCCCTTGGTGCCGGCCGGATCGGCCTTGGGGCCGATCAACACAAAATCGTTGTACATGACCGGCAGGCGCTTGAGGCCAAAGCCATCGGCCACGAATTTTTCTTCGGCCACTTGGTCATGCACAAAGACCACATCGGCATCGCCCCGTCGCGCCATGTCCAGCGCCTGGCCTGTGCCCAGCGCCACCACTTTGATGTCGATGCCGCTGGCCTTTTTGAAGGCGGGCAGCAAATGCGCAAACAAGCCGGACTGCTCGGTCGATGTGGTCGACGACATCACAATAGACTGGGCCTGCGCGTACAGGGCCGCAGACGACAGGACAGCGAACAACAAACCACGGCGAAATGCAAAACGGAATTTCATGAGAGTTCTCCTTGAACAAAAGCATGGGCTTGCGGACTGCGCACAGACAGCTCAGCCGCATTGAAAAAAACATCCACAGGCAAGTCGGCCAGCACACGACCGGCTTCGAGGTACAGCACACGAGAGGCCAAACGCTTGACCTGGCCCAGGTTGTGGCTCGCCCAGATCAGGGTCAGCGCCTCACCTTGCGCAAATTCAGCAATCAGGTTTTCCACTTCGCGCTTGGCATGCGGGTCCAAGCTGGCCGTGGGCTCGTCGAGCAACAGCACATCGGGCTGACGCGCCCAGGCTCTGGCCAAAGCCAAGCGCTGCTGCTGACCGCCCGAGAGTTGCCGCCCGCCTTGTGCGGCCACCGCCGTCAGGCCCACACGCTGCAGCGCCAGCAGCGCACGCTCACGGGCTTGACGCCAGGTCAGGCCCAAACTGCGGTCCAGCCAGATGCCCAAGGTCACGTTGTTGAGCGCCGAGATGCGCAGCAAATGCGGACGCTGAAACAGCATGGCCAAACGGCTGTTCGGGTCCCGGTGCACCTGGCCTGCAGCCAAGGGCAAGAGCCCCTGCAACAAACGCAGCAAAGTGCTTTTGCCCGAACCATTGGAGCCCACCAAGGCCACACGCTCACCGGGCGCAATGCTCAAATCAATGCCCACCAAAACGGTCGCAGGCCCCAACTTGACCGAAGCGGCTTGCAACTGGACCACGCTGCGGCTGCTCATGCGACCCACCCCTTGGCCAGCGGCACGGCCGGCCCGTGTTGGCGCTGCCCCCAGCGGCGCAACGCTGCAGCCAGCAAGTTCAACAAGAGCACCACCGCCAGCAGCACCAGGCCCAAGCCCAAGGCCAAAGGCAAATCGCCCTTGCTGGTTTCCAGCGCAATCGCGGTCGTCATGACACGGGTAAAGCCATCGATGTTGCCGCCCACGATCATCACCGCACCCACCTCGGAAATGGCACGCCCAAAAGCCGCCACACCAATGGTCAGCAAGGCATAGCGCTCATCCCAGGCCAAGAGCAGTCCGCGCACCACAGGCCCCGCGCCCAGCGAGGCCCATTGCTCGCCATGCTGCACTTCCACGTCTTCGACCACTTGCCGCGTCAGGGCCGTGACCACAGGCACCACCAAAATCACTTGCGCGATGACCATGGCCTTGAAGCTGAACAACCAACCCAAAAAGCCCAAGGGCCCGGTGCGCGAGAGCAGCAAATACACCAGCAGCCCCACCACCACCGAGGGCAAGGCCAGCAAGGTGTTCAAGATCACCAGCACGGCCCCGCGCCCCGCAAAACGGGCCACCGCCAACCAAGCCCCCAGCACCACGCCCAGGGCATAGGCCAGCAGGCACGCCGTGGCGCTGACGGCCACAGACCGGGCGACCACCGACCACAAGACCGGATCCCAATTGAAAATGAGGTTCAGCGCCGTGCCGACGCTGTCGTAGAGGGTGTTCATAACAAGCGGTGGATGCTACCCGAGCCAAGGCCCATTAACCCTCCGTGTTCTCCGTTATGAAATGCTTTGCATAGGCCTGCCAGCACGCACGGTCACTGGCCCCGAATGCCTCGCTTCTTGATGCACACTAGCCCTGTGCGACACATCGACCTTTCCTACCACTGGAGCCCGGGCTCTCTGCAAACCCAGGCGAGCCATACGACCTCACCGCTGCGCAACCCCTTGATGGACTTGCTGCACGCCGTGCGCAGCTCGGGCTCGATTTCTGCGGCCGCCAAGTCCTTGAACTTGTCCTACCGCCACGTCTGGGGCGAACTCAAACGCTGGGAAGACGTGCTCAGCCAGCCCCTGATCATTTGGGAAAAAGGCCAGGCCGCGCGATTGACCGAATTCGCCGACAAGCTCTTGTGGGCCGAGCGGCAAGCCCAGGCGCGCCTGTCACCGCAGATCAACGCGCTGCAAGCCGAGCTGGAAAAAACCTTTGCGGTGGCCTTCGACCCGGACAGCCACCTGCTCACCCTGTACGCCAGCCACGACGACGCCCTGGTCCGCTTGCAAACCCACTGCGCCAGCCAAGCGCTGCACCTGGACATGCGCTTTTGCGGCAGCGTGGACGCGATCCGCGCCCTCAACGAAGGCCGCTGCATGGTCGCGGGCTTTCATGCCCCTGTGGCCCCCGACGCCGATTCTCTGGTTGCACGCACCTACCGCCCTCTGCTCAAACGCGGTCAACACAAGCTCATCAGCTTTGCACGCCGCGAACAAGGCTTGATGGTGCGCCCGGGCAACCCCTTGCAGCTCACCCACTGGCAAGACCTGCTGCGCCCTGGCGTGCGCACCGTCAACCGCGCACTGGGCACCGGCACACGCCTCTTGCTCGACCAATGGCTGCAAAGCATGGGCCTGACGGGCGCGGCACTCAAGGGCTACGAACAAGAAGAAAGCTCCCATGCGGCGGTGGCCGCCTGCATCGCGGCTGGACAAGCCGATGTCGGCCTGGGCATCGCCTCGGCGGCGCAGGCCCAAGGCCTGGACTTTGTGCCCCTGACCCAGGAAAACTACTGGCTGGTCTGCCTCAAAAGCGCGTTGGATACACCGCCCCTCTTGCAACTGCGCCAGGTGCTGCAGTCGCAAGGCTGGCAAAAACAACTCACCACATTGGCCGGCTACGACCGAGAACCCGACTGCGGCCAAATCCAGTCCCTCAAGGTGCGCCTGCCCTGGTGGCCTTGAGCGGCAGCCATCCACATACGTAATTTCACGTACGCACCCAACCCACCCAGCGTTGCTTGAGAAGAATTAAAGGCTCGGCGGGCAAATATCACGCCCAAGGCGTGCCGACGGCTGGTCTTGATTGGTTAACATTGGCGACACAGGGTCAGCGCCTGCGCTGGCTGGGCGCTTGGGCGTCTTTTTTCTCATGCTTCAACTGGAGATCCATTTGTCGACACTGCTTAAATTTGCCTTTGGCATCGACTGGCTCAACGACCGTTTGGGCAAACTGGCCACCTGGACGGTCTTGCTGGCCGCCCTCATCAGCGCGGGCAACGCCTTTGTTCGCTACGGCATCGATTGGAGTTCCAACGGCCTGCTCGAAATCCAGTGGTACCTGTTTGCCTACATGGTCATGATCGGCGCACCCTATGTGCTCAAGGTCAACGAACACGTGCGCGTGGACCTGATGTACGGCAAGCTGAAAAAAAATGGTCCCGTCTATGTGGACATCTTCGGTCTGGTGTTCTTTTTGATGCCCGTCATGGGCTTTCTGGCCTGGATTTCGTTCCCTTATTTCTGGAACACCTTCGTGACCAACGAACACTCCAGCAACGCCGGTGGCCTGATCCGCTGGCCCGCCACCTTGGCCATGCCCCTGGGCTTTGCCATGGTCTGGCTGCAAGGCCTGGCCGAGCTGATCAAGCGCGTGGCCTTCCTCCAAGGAAAGTACGCCATGGACACGCACTACGAAAAACCACTGCAGTGAGCTTCATCGCCACAACTGCTCCTCGACTCGCTGCAAGGAAATAAAAAATGCAAATGGAAAACTTTGCGCCCATCATGTTTGTGGGCTTGGTGTTCGTGATGCTGATCGGCTTTCCGGTCGCCTTCTCTTTGGCCGCCTTGGGCCTGGCCAGTGGCTTTTTCGCCATCGAAATGGGCTGGTTCCCGCAGGCCTTCCTGGGCAACTTGCCCATCTCGATCTTCTCGATCCTGAACAACGACCTGCTCTTGGCCATTCCCTTCTTCACCTTCATGGGCACCATCCTTGAAAAGTGCGGACTGGCCGAAGACATGCTCGACGCCATGGGCCAACTGTTTGGCCCCATCAAGGGCGGCCTGGGCTACTCGGTCATCATCGTGGGCTTCATCCTAGGTGCGATCACCGGCACTGTGGCCGGTCAGGTCATTGCCATGGCCCTGATCTCCCTGCCCGTCATGCTGCGCTACGGCTACAACACACGTTACGCCACCGGCGTGCTGGCGGCTTCGGGCACCATCACGCAGCTCGTGCCGCCTTCGCTGGTGCTGGTGGTGCTGGCCGACCAACTGGGCCGCCCCGTGGGCGACATGTACAAAGGTGCCTGGGGCCCCTCGCTCATGCAGATCGCCATGTTCGCGATCTACACCTATGCACTGGGTGTGTTCAAGCCCGAATACGTGCCCGGCGTGCCCAAAGAAGCCCGCACCCTGAACGGCTGGCCTCTGTGGCGCAAGTGCCTCAAAGGCATCATCCCGTCGGCCGTGCTGATCTTCACCGTGCTCGGCTCCATGGGCGGCTTGCCATTCCAGGACCGCGCCATTGCCACCCCCACCGAAGCCGGTGCCATGGGTGTGGTCGGTGCGCTGATCCTGGCGGCCATGCACAAGCGCCTGAGCGCCAAACTGCTCTGGGAAGCCATGCACGGCACCATGCGCCTGACGGCCATGGTGGTGTTCATCTTGATCGGCTCGCGCGTGTTCAGCCTGGTGTTCCAGGGCGTGGACGGTGCCAAGTGGGTCGAACACCTGTTGTCGGGCCTGCCCGGCGGCCAAGTGGGCTTCCTGATCGTGGTGAACGTGTTTGTGTTCTTCCTGGCCTTCTTCCTCGACTTCTTCGAGATCGCCTTCATCATCGTGCCCATGCTCGCGCCTGTGGCCGACAAGATGGGCATTGACCTGATCTGGTTTGGCGTGCTGCTGTGCGTGAACCTGCAGACCAGCTTCATGCACCCGCCGTTTGGCTTTGCCTTGTTCTACCTGCGCGGCATTGCCGACACCATGTTCAAGGAAAAGCGCATCGCCGAGCCGATCAAGACCAACGACATCTACATGGGCTCCATCCCCTGGGTGATCATGCAGATCCTGCTGGTCGTGATCGTGATCTTTGTGCCGCAGTCGGTCACCGCGTTCCTGGACAAGCCCGAAGTCATCGACATGAACTCGGTGGTGCTGGAAGCTGCCCCCGCACCGGACGAGGCCGCGCCACCGGATGCCAATGCCAATCCAGCGGCCCCCTCTTCGGACGATCCGATGAAGGACATCCCCGGCGGCACCGACAAAAAGTAAACCCGGCCACCTCCAGGCACCTCGTCAGCACAGCGGCGAGATGCTTTTTTCTTTCTGAAGCCTTCCTACATGCCCTCTGCCGAACTCCACGAACAAGCCCCCACGCTGCCCTACCCGTACAAATCGGTAGCGCAGGCCATGAACGCGTCCGCATTCGGTCCCGTCTTCAAGGCCATGGCCTGGTTCATCTTGCTGGCCTTGATGGCTTGGTGCTGGCGCCTGAACATCGATTGGCGATCTGCCCAAGGCACTTGGTTGGCGGTGGTCTGGGCCATGCTGGCCTACACGGTCTGGCACATCCAGCGCAGCCGCATTGTGCTGGACCAGGACGCCATCGAACAAAGCTGGATGTGGCGTCGCCGCGTGACGCTGGGTGAGTTGGCCTATGTGAAGATCATGCGCATCCGTGGCCTGGAGCATCTGGTGGCCCCCCGCATCTACGTGCGCAACCTGGGCGGCAAATTCACGTTCTTTTACTGCCACGACCGCGCCATGCTCGAAGAATTCACGCGCTTGGCCCAAGCCCTTCGCCAACACGAACAACGGGTGTAAAAAAACCCGCCGGGCTTGCGCACGGCGGGTTGTTTCAGCGGGATAAAAAAGCTCAGAGCTTTTGAGCCTGCATGAAGCTGTCAAAACGGGCTTCACCGAAACGGAACCACCAGTTTTGCTCGGCACGGAACTTGGAGTAGTCGTCATAGACTTTCTTCCAGTTCGGGTTCTTGGCGCTCAGCTCGGCGTACACGTCTTGCGAGTGCTTGAAGGCCACATCCATCATCTCCTTGGGGAAAGGCAGGACCTTGGTCTTTTGGGCAGCCAGCTGCTTCAAAGCGCCTGGGTTGTGCGCGTCGTAGCGGGCCTGGATCTCGATGTGGGCCACAGCAGAAGCAGCTTCCACGATGGCTTTGTTCTCGGGCGACAGCGCGTCGTAGGCCTTTTGGTTGACCATCAAAGTCAACTGAGGACCACCCTCCCACCAGCCTGGGTAGTAGTAGAACGGTGCCACTTTGTTCAGGCCCAGTTTCAGATCGTCATAAGGTCCGATCCACTCGGCCGCATCAATGGTGCCTTTTTCCAGCGACTGGTAAATCTCACCAGCGGGAATGTTCTGAGGCACCACGCCCATGCGCTCGAGCACCTTGCCAGCAAAGCCACCGACGCGGAACTTCAGGCCCTTGAGGTCAGCGGAAGATTTGATTTCCTTGCGGAACCAGCCGCCCATTTGGGTGCCTGTGTTGCCCATCGCAAAGTTCACGATGTTGAACTTGGCATAGTGCTCGCGCATGAGCTTCATGCCGTTGCCTTCGTACATCCAGGCGGTCATCTGGCGGCTGTTCAGGCCGAAAGGAATGGCGCAATCCAGGGCGAAGGTTTCGTCCTTGCCAAAGAAGTAATAAGGCGCGGTGTGAGCGCATTCCACGGTGCCGTTTTGCACGCCGTCCAGCACGCCGAAGGCGGGCATCAATTCACCGGCCGCGTGGGTGGTGATCTCGAACTTGCCGCCGCTCATCTCCTTGACCTTCTTGGCAAAGACTTCAGAGCCGCCAAACAAAGTGTCCAAAGACTTGGGGAAGCTCGAAGCCAAGCGCCAGCGAATGGCGGCTTGCGCATGCACAGCAGGTGCGACACCTGCGGCCAAAACGCCAGCGATGCCTGCGTTTTTCAGAATGGAACGACGATCCATGGATGAACTCCTCTTTGAAAAATAAACACACCCCAGACTTCAGGGTATGGACTTATCGGGTGTTGTCTATTCTAGAAAGGTCCAGAGCCCGTTCAGGCTCGGGTTTACCCTTTTTGTCAGATTTCGCGCCTGCAATGGCAAGGCCGTGACCAACGTTGGATGTCCCTCAAACAGCCAAGGACTCAGGCCATGCGCTGGCGAATGGACGCTTCGATGCCCGCCGCATCCAGCCCCTGCGCGGCCAGCAGCTGGGCGTGGTCGCCGTGCTCAATGAACACATCGGGCAAGCCCAGTTGCAGCACAGGGCGCACCAGGCCCAGCATCTGCAAGGCCTCTGTCACGGCGCTGCCTGCGCCGCCCATGATGCAGCCCTCTTCCACCGTCACCAGTTGGGCGTGGTCCTGGGCCACCCGGGCCAGCATCTCGGTGTCCAGCGGTTTGACCCAGCGCATGTTGACCACGGTGGCGTTCAGCGCCTCGGCCGCCTTCAATGCCGGTGCCAGCAAAGAGCCAAAGGCCAGGATGGCGATGCCCTGACCTTGGCGGCGGATCTCGGCCTTGCCCAAAGGCAAAGGATTCAGATCGGCTTCGGGCACAGTGCCCACGCCCGCACCGCGCGGATAACGCACCGCCACCGGGTGGTTTTGCGCATAGGCCGTGCTCAGCAGCTGGCGGCATTCGCTCTCGTCGGCTGGGCAAGCCAGGCTCATGTTGGGGATGCAGCGAATGAAGGCGATGTCGTAAGCGCCCGCATGGGTCGCGCCATCGGCCCCCACCAAGCCTGCGCGGTCGATGGCAAACACCACCGGCAGGTTTTGCAAAGCCACATCGTGGATCAGCTGGTCATAGGCCCGCTGCAAGAAGGTGGAGTAAATCGCCACCACCGGCTTGAGGCCCTCGCAGGCCATGCCTGCGGCAAAGGTCACAGCGTGCTGCTCGGCAATGCCCACATCGAAATAACGATCGGGAAAGCGGCGGTGGAACTCCACCATGCCCGAGCCCTCGCGCATGGCGGGGGTGATGGCCACCAGGCGCTTGTCTTGCTGCGCCATGTCGCACAGCCACTGACCAAACACCTGGGTGAAGGTGGTCTTGGCGGGTGTCGTCGATGGCACCAGACCGACCGCAGGGTCGAACTTGCCAGGGCCGTGGTAGGCCACCGGATCGGCCTCGGCCAGCTTGTAGCCCTGGCCTTTTTTGGTCACCACATGCAAGAACTGCGGACCGTCCAGATGCTTGATGTTTTCCAGCGTCGGGATCAGCGATTCCAGATCGTGCCCATCGATGGGGCCGATGTAATTGAAGCCAAATTTCTCGAACAACGTGGCCGGCACCACCATGCCCTTGGCATGCTCTTCCAGGCGCTTGGCCAGCTCAAACAGCGGCGGCGCGTTCTTGAGCACGTTCTTGCCCACATTTTTGGCGGCCGAGTAAAACTTACCGCTCATCAGCTGCGCCAGGTAGCGATTCAAAGCGCCCACCGGCGGGCTGATCGACATGTCGTTGTCGTTCAGGATCACCAGCAGCTTGCACTCTTCGACACCCGCGTTGTTGAGCGCCTCAAAGGCCATGCCGGCCGTCATCGCGCCGTCACCAATCACGGCGATCGAATGGCGCGACTCGCCTTTTTGGCGGGCGGCAAGCGCCATGCCCAGCGCCGCCGAAATGCTGGTGGACGAGTGGCCCACGCCAAAGGTGTCGTAGGCGCTCTCGTCTCGGCGCGGAAAGCCCGACAAGCCATTCAACTGGCGCAGCGTGGGCATGCGGTCACGGCGGCCCGTCAAGATTTTGTGCGGATAGGTCTGGTGCCCCACGTCCCAGACGATGCGGTCCTCGGGCGTGTTGAACACGTAATGCAGCGCCAGCGTGAGCTCCACCGTGCCCAGGTTCGAGCTGAGGTGGCCACCGGTTTTGGACACGTTGTCGAGCACACAGGCACGCAACTCGTTGGCCACGGTGGGCAAATCGGTGCGGGCGATCTGGCGCAAATCGGCCGGTGACTGGATGGCGTGGAGAAAATCGGTCATGGCATCAGTGGGTTCGTTGCACCACCATGTCGCACAGGGCGCGCAAGGCGGCCAGGCGTTCGGCGGGCAAGCCGGTGTCCTGCAAAGCTTGTGTGGCTTGCGCCGCCAGCTGGTCGGCCAGGCGCTGCGCGGGCGCAAGGCCCATCAGCGCCACATAAGTGGGTTTGTCGGCGGCGGCGTCTTTGCCCGCCGTTTTTCCCAAGGTGGCCGAATCGGCCGTCACGTCCAAGATGTCATCGACCACCTGAAACGCCAGGCCCATGGTCTGGCCAAACTGCTGCAGCGCCGCATGCGTGGAAGCCGAGACCGCCGTACCGCAGGCCGCGCCCATCTGCACGCTGCACAGCAGCAGGGCCCCGGTTTTGAGGCGGTGCATCTGGCGCAATTGGTCTTCAGTCAAGCGCTGGCCCACACTGGCCAGATCGATCGCCTGACCACCGGCCATGCCTTGGTAACCCGAAGCACGCGCCAGCAAGCCCACACAAGCGGCCTGCACAGAAGCGCTGACGCTGCCGTCTTGGGGGGTGAGGAATTCAAAGGCCAAGGTCTGCAAAGCATCGCCCGCCAGCAAGGCCTGCGCCTCGCCAAACTGCACGTGCACCGTGGGCTTGCCCCGGCGCAGCACATCGTTGTCCATGCACGGCATGTCGTCGTGCACCAAAGAATAAGCATGGATCAGCTCGATCGCGCAGGCCGCACGCAAGGCGGCGGCCATGTCGCCGCCCACAGCCTCGGCCGTGGCCAGCACCAGCAAGGGGCGCAGGCGCTTGCCGCCGTCCAGCACCGCGTAGCGCATGGCCTCGCCCAGATCCGCCGGCGAGGGCTGGGCAATGCCCTCGGCCAGTGCCGCTTCCACACGGGCCAGATGCGGCTGCATCCAGACTTTCACATCAAACGAAGCACTCATTGGCCAGTCCAGGGTTTGAGTTGGCCGTTGTCCAAGACCTTGATCTGGTCTTCCACCGCCTTGAGCTTGTCGCGGCAAAAGCCCAACAAACTGGCACCGCGCTGGTAACCCGTCAGCAGCTGGTCCAAAGGCATCTGCCCCGACTCCAGCTGGGCCACCAACTGCTCCAGCTCGGACAAAGCCGCCTCATAGGTGGCGGGCAAAGCCTGCTCGGCGTCTGAAGTCTCGGTTTTGGAAGCCTTGGGCATGGGTGATCCGCGCAAAAAGACTGATTTTAGGCGCTTCCCCTGAGCCAAACTGACAGCCATGCCCGCCTCAAGGACAAATCAGCGCCCGGCACACGCCGCTCGGGGTCTGTGGCCTGGCCCACGCAGCCCATGGGCCCAACGGGTACAATCTCGGGTTCCCCGGCAGGCCTGTTCCTGCCGTTTTTTGCGCCCGCATCTTCGGATTTGGCGCTTTGTCCCTGCCCCTTCATAGGGGGAGTCTCTAGGTCAGGTCACCCATGTCTGATTTAAGTCTTCAACTGCAGCAGGCCGCAAGCCAACTACCAGTTTCCACTTATTTCGATGAGGCGCTGTTCCAGCGCGAATTGAAAACGCTCTTCCAGCAAGGCCCCCGCTACGTGGGCCACCAGCTGGCAGTGCCCAACCCGGGCGACTACTACGCCCTGCCCCACGAGGGCGAAGGCCGCGCCCTGGTGCGCAACGCCCAAGGCGGGGTCGAGCTCGTCTCCAACGTCTGCCGCCACCGCCAAGCCGTCATGCTGGGCGGCCGTGGCAACTTGCAAACCCAACAAAAAGGCAGCGCCGGCGGCAACATCGTCTGCCCCCTGCACCGCTGGACCTACTCGCCCAAGGGCGAACTGCTGGGCGCACCGCATTTCTCGCACGACCCCTGCCTGAACCTGAACAACTACAAGTTGCAGGAATGGAACGGCCTCATCTTCGAAGACAACGGCCGCGACATCGCTGCCGACTTGGCCGGCATGGGCCCGCGCAGCCAGCTGGACTTTTCGGGCTACGCGCTCGACCGCGTCGAGCTGCACGAGTGCAACTACAACTGGAAGACCTTCATCGAGGTTTATCTGGAGGACTACCACGTCGGCCCCTTCCATCCGGGGCTGGGCCAGTTCGTCACCTGCGACGACCTGAGCTGGGAGTTCAAAGAACACTACTCGGTGCAAACCGTGGGCGTCTCGGGCGGTTTCGGCAAGCCCGGCTCGGACACCTACAAAAAGTGGCACGAAGTGCTGCTCAAATACCGCAACGGCCAAATGCCCGAGCGCGGCGCGATCTGGTTGACCTATTACCCGCACATCATGGTCGAGTGGTACCCGCATGTGCTCACCGTGTCGACCCTGCACCCGATCAGCCCGAACAAGACCCTCAACATGGTCGAGTTCTACTACCCCGAAGAAATCGTGGCCTTCGAGCGTGAATTCGTCGAAGCCCAGCAAGCGGCCTACATGGAAACCTGCATCGAGGACGACGAGATCGGTGAGCGCATGGACGCGGGCCGCAAAGCCCTGCTGGCAAGGGGCGACAACGAAGTGGGCCCTTACCAAAGCCCCATGGAAGACGGCATGCAGCACTTCCACGAGTGGTACCGCCGTCAGATGAACACCCTCTGAGCGCAAGGCAGCGATGCAAGCTTCCTGGATGATCCTGGCGTCGCTGTTTTTTGCGACCATGAGCGTTTGCATCAAATTCGCTTCCAGCCACTTCCACACCTTTGAGCTGGTCTTCTACCGAGGCCTGATCGGCATGGTCATCATGGCCAGCCTGTGCCGCGCACAAGGCGTGTCCATCCGCACCCCCGTGCCGCTGATGCACGTCTGGCGCTCGGCCATCGGCGTGGTGTCTTTGTCGGCCTGGTTCTATGCCATCGCCCACCTGCCCCTGGCCACCGCCATGACGCTCAACTACATGAGCGGCGTCTGGGTGGCAGCCTTTTTGGTGGGCGGCACGCTGGTCATGGGCCGACTGCAAGACGCCAGCCGCCAAGGCCCCGTGGTGCTCACTGTGCTCTCGGGCTTTGCCGGGGTGATCATGATCTTGCGCCCCACCATCGAACAAAACCAGCTGTTTGCCGGCGTCATCGGCTTGCTCTCGGGCCTGGGCGCGGCCATGGCCTACATGCAAGTCGCGGCGCTGGGCCGCATGGGCGAGCCCGAATCGCGCACCGTGTTTTATTTCTCGATCGGCACCACCCTCGTGGGCGGCACGGCCATGCTGTTCACCGGCGCCAGCGACTGGGTCTGGCCGCAAGTGCTGTGGCTCTTGCCCATTGGCCTCTTGGCCGCTTTGGGCCAGCTGTGCATGACCAAGGCCTATACCCGTGGCGCCACCATGCTGGTGGCCAATTTGCAGTATTCGGGCATCGTGTTTGCCGCGCTGTACGGCCTGTTTTTGTTTGGCGATGTGATCCCGCTGATCGGCTGGGCCGGCATGGTCCTCATCATCGCCAGCGGCATCGCCGCCACCGCCTTGCGCAAACGCGCCCTGCCCCAAGCACCCGCCGAAGAACACTGACCCCGGAGCCGCCATGTACCCCTTGCTCATCACCGCCGCCCAACTGCAAACCCTGCAACAACAAGGCACCGCCTTGGCCGTGGTGGACTGCAGCTTTGACCTGATGAAGCCCGAACTGGCCGACGGTCTGTTTGAGGCCGAGCACATCGCAGGCGCACTGCACGCCCACCTGGACCGCGACCTGAGCACCCACGCAGACGACGCCGTCAACGGCGGCCGCCACCCCCTGCCGCCCCGCGAACGCGTAGCTGCCTGGCTGGGCAGTCTGGGCATTGGCAACAACACCCAAGTGGTGGTGTACGACCGCAATGCGGGCAACTACTGCGGTCGCCTGTGGTGGATGCTCAAGTGGTTGGGGCACGACGCCGTGGCCGTGCTCGACGGCGGCCTGCAAGCCTGGAAAGCCGCTGGCGGCGCTGTGGCCACGGGGCCCGCAAGCCCAGCCGCAGCGGCAGTGTTTGAAGTGCAACCCGCTTTGCGCGAACTGGTCTTCACCGACCAAGTCGTGGCCGACCTGGGCCGCCCCGCTCAAACCGTGGTCGATGCCCGTGGCGCACCGCGCTACCGTGGCGAAGTCGAGCCGCTGGACCCGATCGCGGGCCACATCCCCGGCGCACTCAACCGCCCCTTCACCGACAACTTCACCCCCGAAGGCTTCTTCAAAAGCGCGGACGTGCTCAAGACTGAATGGGACAGCGTGTTGGCTGGCCGCAGCGCCAGCACCGTGGTGCACCACTGCGGCAGCGGCGTGAGTGCCGTGCCCAACCTGATCGCCATGGAACTGGCCGGCTTTGGCCCCACAGCCCTCTATGCCGGCAGCTGGAGCGAATGGAGCCGCACCGCCGGCCTGCCCTGCGCCAAAGGCTGATCCGCCCTCAGGTCATCTCCGGTCAGCCTTGGTGGCTCAGCCCGGGTGGGCCAGTTGGCTCACCGCCATGACCATGGCCATGCCGCCCACCAGCCAGATGATTTGCGCGGCGGTTTCTTTGGCGCTCAGGCGTTTTTGGAGTTGCGGGATCAAGTCGGCCAGCGCCACATAAATGAAGCTGCTGCTGGCCACCACCAAGAAGTAAGGCAGGGCGCCATGCAAGGCGTCGACCAACACATAGCCCACCGCGCCGCCGAGCGCCGTGATGGCCCCGGCCATGGAGACCTTGACCACAGCGGCTTTGCGGTTGCTGCTGCCCTGGCGCAAGACCACCAAGTCACCCATGTGGTGCGGCACCTCGTGGGCCAGCACGGCCAGCGCGGCGATCACGCCCAGCTGCAAATCGGCCATGAAGGCCGAAGCGATCAAGATGCCGTCGCCAAAACAATGCACGCTGTCACCCGCCAGCACCGCCCAATGACCTGCTGAACGCTCACCGCCGTGGGCATGGCCAGTATGGTCGTGGTGCGCGTGGCCATGGTGGGCATGGCCTGCATGGGCATGGTCGTGTTGATGGTCATGGTGCCCGTGGTGGTGCTCATGCCCGTGGTGCCACAGCTCGGCTTTGTCGAGCAAAAAGAAAAACACCAGACCCAAGAGCAAAGTCAAAAACAAAGCCTGCGGGGCCACGCCCGCCTCAAAAGCTTCGGGCAACAAATGCAAAAACGCTGTGGCCAGCAAAGCGCCCGCAGCCAGGCTGAGCATGTGCTGGGTGTAACGGCTGATCACGCCAAAGCTCAGCCACGCGGCCAGCCAGACGCTGCCAATACCCGCCACCAAGGTGCCGATCAAAATTGCCAATAGAGTCATTTTTCCATCCGGGGTGCACCACGCACCCCCAAAACAAACCGCCCCACAGGGCGGTTCGGTCATTCATCAAGCCACGCCTTGCCGCTTGAGCCAGGCCAGCAAACGCTGCCAACCGTCCTCGGCTGCCGCTTGGCGGTAGCTGGGCCGGTAGTCGGCATGAAACGCGTGGGGGGCCTCAGGATAAACCACAAACTCGCTGGCTTGGCCTGCGGCTGTGCCCTTGGCCAGTTCGGCTTTCATCTTATCAAGCGTGTCAAGCGGGATGCCGGTATCTGCCGCACCATACAGGCCCAGCACCGGTGCCTTGATTTGCGCGGCCAGCGCCACGGGGTGCTGCGGCGTCTGGGGCGTGGCGGCCCCCACCAAGCGGCCATACCAGGCCACAGCGGCCTTGAGCTTGGGCTGGTGCGCGGCATACAGCCAAGTGATGCGCCCACCCCAGCAAAAACCGGTGATCGCCAGCTTGTCGGTGTTGCCACCGTTGGCTGCGGCCCAGGCCACGGTGGCGTCCAAGTCGCCCATCACCTGCGCGTCGGGCACCTTGGCTATCAGCTCGGACTGCAGCTTGGCGATCTCGCCGTAGGCGCTCGGGTCACCCTGGCGCACAAACAGCTCGGGCGCGATGGCCATGTAGCCCGCCTGCGCCAGTCGGCGCGTCACATCGGCGATGTACTCGTGCACGCCAAAGATTTCAGAAATCACCAAGACCACCGGCAGGTTGGTCTTGCCCGCCGGGGCGCTGCGATATGCCGGCATCTTGAAACCATTCACATCGATGGTCACCTCACCCGAGACCAGGCCCGTCGAAGGCGTCTTGATCGCCGTCTGTGCCATCACCGTGCCCGCCGCAGCGGCATAACCCACCCCCAGCGCCATCTGCAAAGCGTGACGGCGCGTGCTGCCGTCAAACGAACTTTTGCCCAGCAAAGCTTGGGCATCCTGAATCAGATCGTGGTTCACAAGGGGCTCCTTGAATGGGGGGAAGTGCGGGATCTTTGCACAAATGGGCCAATAAGAATCGAGTTATTTTGCTTCTGAAAAGCAAAAGCCCGCTTTCGCGGGCTCTTGTCGGCTACCAAAGTGGGCAACCTCGTAGGCTGTGCCTGTTTTGCATTTTAAGCGCCAGCAATCGATGGCCAGCCTAACTGTTCCTTTAGAAAGGACAGCGATGTATCGACTTTCTCAAAAGCCCAAAATCAAGGACTCCCAAACCCATACCGCGCAAACACAGCCTGTGCGCTGGGCGTGAGCAAGGCGTCGGCAAAGGCCTGTGCGGCGGGGTGAGTGCCATGGCGCACGGTGAGGCCGTAGTCTGCAGACACCTGCAAATTGGGCGGCACCGCCACGATCTTCAGGCGCGGCACTTCTTGTTGTGCCGACACGGCATTGGTGCAATAGGTCAAGAAAACGTCGGCCTGTCCCTGGTCCATGACCCAAGCGTAAGTGCCGCGACCCGCTGGTGGCTTGGGCGAGTTGGGGCCGCCCGTCAGCTGCAAAGCCTTGCGCTCCAGCGTGGCGTAAGCGCCTGCGCTCAAAGCATCGGCCCTGCGAAACAGCGCCCAAGCGTAATCACCAGCCGGGTCGGCCTTGGGGGTGCTGGTGCCCACACGCACCGCCGGATCGAGCAAAGCGGCCAGCAAACGCTCGGGCGTGAGGTTGAGGTTGGCCTGGGTGATCGCACACAGCTGGTTGCACACAAATACACGTGGCGGGCTCCAGCTGCCGGCGTCGGCCAGCTTTTGCGGGTGCCCCATGTCGGCAGAGGCAAAGACCTGGGCCGCCTCACCCTTTTCGATGCGCTCGCGCAGCAGCCCCGAGGCCGCAAAAGACAAGCTCAGTTTTTGGCCGGTGCGGGCCTCATGCGCCTTGGCGATGTCGGTCATCGCCTCGCGCAAGCTGCCAGCGGCCACCACAGCAATGGGGTCAGCACTCAACGGCATTGGGGGCGTGGCGCAAGCCGTGAGCAAACAAGAGGCCATCAGCGCAGTGATTGATCGCATGGTGTTGGAGGTTCATGGGGTTTGAAGGAAAGCTCAGGCATGTTACCCAGCCCCATGGCCCGTGCCATGCGTAAAGACACGGTAGGAAACCTGTTGCATAGACCCGTGCACCGCAAGCTGGCCCAAGCTCTTCTTTACACCTCCAGCACTACCGCAAGAAAAAACAGAATACTTTCCATTAACATCCAAGCTCAATTTGTGAGCACTAAATGGGTCTTAATTGGAACGAAATCAAATCCAGGGCATTGCTTTTCAGCAAAACCTGGGCCGACGCCTGCAACGAAGACAGCGAAGCCAAGCCCTTTTGGATCGACTTCTTTGAAATCTTTGGCATCACCAACAAACGCGTTGCCACCTTCGAGCTTCATGTGAAAAAGCTCGGCGGTGCGCAAGGCTTTGTGGATTTGTTTTGGCCCGGCCTCGCTGGCAAACCACTTAGCGTCATTGATCAAGCCGCGCAATGCGTGCTCGACACCCGCGCCCAATTTGCAGACGCGTCACTGGCCGACCTGTACGACCCACTGAGCATGCCCCCGGCCCTGCTCAAGGCCCACCAAAAACTCGACGCCGCGGTAGACGCCACCAACCAACCCAGCGGCGGCAAAAAGTCCTACGCATCCGACGCCGATCGCGCAGCCTTTCTGTTCGATCTGAACCAACGCATCACCAGACTGCTGCCTGCTGCCTGCTGGAAAAGAACCTAAAAGGAAATTCAAATGAGCAACCCCGACACAAGCATAAACACAAACTCACAGGAAACAACAAACAAGGATGCAGGTTCAAGCAAGTTATCAACTATCTGCATTGATTTGGAGACGGTACATGCTCAAACAGAGCTGAAAAAAGATGACCTGATCCAGAAGCATGTGTATGAGGCGCTTAGGTCTCGAATTACCAAGAGACTGGAATGGGTGGAAGCAAAAACCAAGGGAGAGGAGAACCACAACCCGCGTGACACATACAGCGTCGTCCCCTCAGGCTATGGCTGGGTCAGCTTCATCGACGGCACCCGAGGGGCGGGCAAGTCCACCTTCATGCATACCGCCCTCAGACTCATTCGCGAGGACTTTGGTAACTTGGCCGTCATCGGGTCTATTGACCCAAGCCGCATTGAGTCGAACGAAATCCTTTTGCTGACGCTACTGCATGCCCTCAAAGAAAAGGTTGAGATCGCGCTCAAACGTCCACCTCAATGCGAAACAGACAACGCCGAACGCAGAAAATGGGAAAAAGCCTTTCATAAAGTGGCTGGAGGCTTGGTGATGTTTCAGAAAGATCACCACCCTTTGAAGGAGCTGGATGAAGACCTGTTTTTGGACATAGGCATCGAACGGGCGGGGTGTCACGGATCGGCGTAATGGAGCCAGGGATGTGCGGCATATTGGAGCCAGTTTTTGGTGACTGAACAGGGCTCCCGAAGGGGTTGAACAAAAGGGTTATTTTGCCGCTTTTTCGGGGGTGGATTT
>Ga0228699_1000643_pt1 | contig 23880 bp, 18 predicted proteins | sample McNCre217_Aug_MG_FD_178016 | JGI IMG/M metagenome (GOLD analysis project Ga0228699, IMG submission 178016) | Freshwater microbial communities from McNutts Creek, Athens, Georgia, United States - 2-17_Aug_MG | ecosystem: Environmental > Aquatic > Freshwater > Creek | place: USA: Georgia... | reverse complement strand
TACGGCAGCACCGCATAGGCGCTGCTGACCTTTGGCGGCGCCTATGCGGTGCTGCCGTACGTGTACCAAGGCGCCGTGGGCCACTACGGCTGGCTCACGCCCACCCAGATGATCGATGGCCTGGCCTTGGGTGAGACCACGCCAGGCCCGCTGATCATGGTGGTGGCCTTCGTGGGCTTTGTGGGCGGCCACGTCAAGGCGCTGTTCGGGCCCGAGGCGCAGTTCCTGGCGGGTGCCGTGGCGGCGTGCGTGGTGACGTGGTTCACCTTCTTGCCGTCGTTTTTGTTCATCCTGGCGGGCGGGCCGCTGGTGGAGCGCACCCGCGACCACATCCGCTACACCGCGCCGCTCACCGCCATCACGGCGGCGGTGGTGGGCGTGATCGTCAACCTGGCGCTGTTCTTTGGCTGGCACGTGCTGTGGCCGCAGGGCTGGGGCGGGCCGTTCGACGCGGTCTCGGCGCTGATCGCCTTGGGCGCCGCGGTGGCGCTGATGCGCTTTCAGCGCAACGTCATCCAGGTGATCGGGGTGTGTGCGTTGGTGGGGGGGGGGGTGAAGGTGCTGGGGGCCTGACCCCCTGCTTGGGCCCCAGCCTGGGCCCCACCTTCGGCTTCACAACCCCAGCTGCTCCCGCTGGTACAAGCGCGGCAGGAAGTAGGGCAGCATCTGGAACTCGCGCAGCGCGTGCGCGCCCAGGTCTTCGAAGAAGGTCTTGCTGAAGATGCGCGCCAGGCCGGTGTTCAAGAAGGTGGTGCGCAGCAGCACGCCGTCGCCACGGGCGTTGGCCTTCCACTGGTGCACCAGGCTGTTGTCCGGCAGGATGCCGCTGAACACGCTGAGGTTGGTGCGGGCGTAGAAGAAGCCCGGGTCGGTGATGGCCACCGGCGGGGCGATGGCCAGCGGGTCGGCGCCGGTGATGTCCAGCGTGAACGCGATCTTGCCCACGTACTCTTTGACGCGCTGCTTGGCGCCCACGTCGTAGTGGTCATCGGGCTGCGTGGGGGCCTTGCGCCACTGGAAGTCGACGTGGTCCATCGGCTGCCACAGGCGGTAGCGCTCGGTGTTGCCGATGTGGTCCCACCACCAGTCCAGCATGGCGGGGGTGATGCCCACGATCTCTTGCTCGATGGCCAGCGGCACGTTGAACTGCTTGTCGTTCTTGCCCACCACAAACTGCCCGCGCGTTTGCAGCACGGCCTTGAAGTAGCGCTCGTTGAGCGTGGCCATCAGCGTGGGCGCCAGGCCTTGCAGGGTGCGGCCCAGGTGGGCCACATAGGCCAGCGCCTCGGGGCTGGGCGCGGGCTGGCCGGGCAGCTCGATGCGCACCTGCGTGTCGGCAAAGCCGCTGCCGGTGGCCTGGTGGTGCACCAGCACCACGAAGGGCCAGCCACCATCGACCGACACGCGCTGCGCCAGGTAGCTGTAGGGCTTGGCGCCCAGGAAGTTGTCAGACGGCACCAGGCCGCGCACGGCCTCGTAGGGCAGGGCCTCGGTGTCGATGGTGTGGGCGGCGCCGCCCCAGGTGGCGGTGCTGCGCGTGCGTGCGCCGGCCGAGTAGCCCAGGTGCTGCGGCGTGGCGGGCGCTTGCACCCACTCGAAGGCGGTGAGGGCGGGGTTGGCCGCTTGCAGCAGCGCGGCATCGGCGTTGTCCCACAGCCAAGCCAGGGCCTCGGGGCGGGTATCAGCCAGGGTGAACAGCTGGCCCGGGGCGATGGCGGGCGCCGCGGCCGTGGCGGCCTGCGCGGTGGGGGCGGCCACCACGGTGACCAGGGCGCCGAGGGCGATGCCCGTGCCGCCCAGGCTCGCGGCCGACAGCAGAGCGGCACCCATGCGCCGGACCAAGGGAGAACGGAGGGGAACAGGGCACAGGCGCATGGGTGGGCTCCAGCAAAGCGATGAGGCGGTTGAAAGGGACGAGAGAGGAGGGGAACGGCTTCGCACTCTACAGATGTAGATGGTGTGCCGCCCGATGGAAAACCCTTGGGGTGATGGCGCCATGGGGTGGGCAGCGCAGTGCCGTCGTCGCGCCCCGTTTTGGGCACTTTGTATGCAATATGAGCGTGCTTTTGTATGCAATCTGGTGCATGCCCGCCCCGCCCACGCCCCCGAGTGGCGCACGCCATGCCGCGTTTGGCCGTCAACAGCGCGCTTTGTGCAGGCTTCTGGTGCCCAGTGGCCTGAATGAGGGCTGGCACGCGGGTTGCACTCAGTGAGCCGGCGGGCCAACGGCGGCCCGCTGGAGAAACCGATGTCCGCTGCCCCGTCCCTGCATGACCAGCGCCTGGCCACCATGGCCGCGCAAGCCAACCTGGAGCTGTTCCAGCTGGTCAAGCGCTATGGCGATGGGCCTGAGGCCCCCGTGGCGGTCGACGCGATCGATTTGCGCATCGCCGCCGGGGCCTACTGCTGCCTGCTGGGCCCTTCGGGCTGCGGCAAGACCTCGACGCTGCGCATGATCGCGGGCCACGAGGCCGCCAGCAGCGGTGACATCGTGCTGGGCGGGCGCAACATCACCCAGCTGCCGGCCTCGGCGCGCGGCACGGCGATGATGTTCCAGAGCTATGCGCTGTTCCCGCACCTCAGCGCGCTCGACAACGTGGCCTTCAGCCTGAAGATGCGGGGCGTGGGCAAGGCCGAGCGCCAGGCCCAGGCCCTGCGCCTGCTCGAGCGCGTGTCGCTGGCCCACCTGGCACAGCGCAAGCCCGCCGAGATGTCGGGCGGCCAGCAGCAGCGCGTGGCCCTGGCGCGTGCGCTGATCACCGAGCCGCGCGTGCTGCTGCTCGATGAGCCGCTCTCAGCGCTTGATCCCTTCTTGCGCATCAAGATGCGCGCCGAGTTGAAGGGCTGGCAAAAGAGCCTGGGCATGACCTTCATCCACGTCACCCACTCGCAAGAAGAGGCCATGGCCCTGGCCGACCAGGTGGTGGTGATGAGCAACGGCCGCATCGAGCAAAGCGGCAGCCCCCACGAGGTGTTCAACCGCCCGCGCACCGAGTTCGTGGCCCGCTTCATCGGTGGCCACAACGTGCTGCCTGCGCCCGACGGTGCGGGCAAGGTGGCCGTGCGCACCGACCGCACCCAGCTCAGCCACACGGGCCAGGCCGCCGCCACCGCGCTGCAGGCCACGGTGACCGGCGCCGAGTACCAAGGCACCCATGTGCTGGTGACGCTGCGCCCCCTGGCCCGCCCCGACGACGAGCTGTTGGTGATGGTGCCCGAGGCCAGCTTCGACGCCCAGCCCTGGGCCCCGGGCGACACCGCCTGGATGAGCTGGCGCGCCCAAGACGTGCACGCGCTCGCGGCCTGATCACCCCCACGCCGTTTCTATACCCCTACCCGCACGGGTACCTGCCTTCAACCCACTGGAGCCCCACCGATGACGACCCCACGCCAACCGTTCGACGCCGTGCCGCAGATCGAGACCGAAGCCGGCCCCTCTTCGCCCCTCAACCTGGACGCGGCCGTCAGCCGCCGCGGCCTGATCAAGGGCGGCCTGCTGGGCACCGCCGGCATCCTGGCCAGCGGCTACGCGCCCTTTGTGCGCGCCGACGAGAAGATCACCCTGCGCTACCTGGGCACCGCCGTGAACCAGGACAAGACCATTGCCGAGAAGTTTGAGGCCGACACCGGCATCAAGGTGCAGTACATCCCCGTCACCACCGACGACGTCACCAAGCGTGCGGTCACCGCGCCCAACAGCTTCGACCTGATCGACACCGAGTACTTCAGCCTCAAAAAGATCATCCCCACGGGCAACCTCAAGGGCATCGATGCCAAGCGCATCAAGCACGCCGACAAGATCACCAGCCTGTTCACCAAGGGCGAAGTCGCCGGCAAGAAGGTGGGCGATCAGGGCACGGCCCCGAAGAAGGTGATGTACCTCGAAGGCGAAAAGTCCAAGGCCTTCGCCACCAGCCCCACGCAGTTCATGACCCTGATCCCCACGGTCTACAACGCCGACACGCTGGGCATCCGGCCTGACCTGATCAAGCGCCCCATCGAGAGCTGGAAAGAGCTGCTCAACCCCGAGTTCAAGGGCAAGGCCGCCATCCTCAACATCCCCTCGATCGGCATCATGGACGCCGCCATGGTGGTCGAGGCCATGGGCCTGTACAAGTACCCCGACAAGGGCAACATGACCAAGAAGGAGATTGACCTCACGATCAAGACCCTGATCGAGGCCAAGAAGGCCGGTCAGTTCCGCAGCCTGTGGAAGGACTTCAACGAGTCGGTCAACCTGATGGCCTCGGGCGAGGTGGTGATCCAGTCGATGTGGAGCCCCGCCGTCACCGCCGTGCGCACCAAGGGCCTGGCCTGCACCTTCCAGCCGCTCAAAGAAGGCTACCGCGCCTGGGCTGCCGGCTTCGGCATCCCCAGCACGCTCAGCGGCAAGAAGCTCGATGCGGCTTATGAGTTCATCAACTGGTTCCTCGATGGCTGGGCCGGTGCCTACCTCAACCGCCAGGGCTACTACAGCGCCGTGCTCGACACCGCCAAGGCCAAGATGGAAGCCTACGAATGGGCCTACTGGATGGAAGGCAAGCCGGCTGCGCAAGACATCAAGTCGCCCAAGGGTGACGTGCTCGCCAAGAAGGGCGAGGTGCGCGACGGCGGCAGCTACGAACAGCGCATGGGCGGCATCGCCTGCTGGAACGCGATCATGGACGAGAACACCTACATGGTCCAGAAGTGGAACGAGTTCGTGGCCGCTTGATGCGCCACGGCACGCCTCACCGCACGCCCCACCGCATCCCACCACAACGCGCTCACCAGAACTTTCCTTCCTTCCTTCTTCAACCCTTCACCTTCGATCCCATCACCATGAAGCACGCATCCCTGAAGACCGTTGTGCTGGCCGTGTTCGCCAGCATCGCCTCGCTGGCCCAGGCCCAGCAGACCACCGTGTACGGTGCCATCGGCACCGACGTGATCTATGCCACCGGCGTGGCCAAGACCGGCGGTGGCTCGGGCAGCAGCCTCTATGTCAACGACAACGCCATCGTCAACAGCCGCATCGGCATCAAGGGCGGTGAAGACCTGGGCGGTGGCCTGGCCGCCGAGTTCAACCTGGAGAGCTCGGTCAGCCCCGACACCGGCAAGACCAACGCCACCTTCTGGAACCGCAATGCCTTCATCGGCCTCAAGGGCGGCTTTGGCTCGGTGCGCGTGGGCCACCAGTGGAACGTGGCCGATGACTACATGTGCGGCTACTTCGTGTGCGGCTTCTACGCGCCCTTCCAGTTCAAGGAGTTCTACTCGCTGAGCGACTACTACGACAACACCATCAAGTACACGACGCCCAACATGGGCGGCCTGCAAGGCGGTGTGAGCTACACCCTGGGCGAACAGGCCGGCAAGACCAGTGCGGGCCAGAAGTTCCAGGCTGCGGCCAACTACAGCAGCGGCGCGTTCGGCCTGGGCGCGGTGATCTTCACGCAGAAGAGCACCACGCTGCCAGGCACCGACAAGATGTATGCCCTGGGTGCCTCGTATGACCTGGGCAGCGCCAAGCTGCGCCTGGGCTACGCCTCGGCCGAGGTGAAGATCGGTGGCGACGACAAGGGCAGCGTGATCGACCTGGGTGTGGACGTGCCGCTGAGCGCCACCACCAGCGTCTCGGCCGACTACGTGGCCAAGGACATGGACAAGGGCGCCGACGTCGACTTCTTCCGTGTGCGCGGCGTCTATGCGCTGAGCAAGCGCACCAGCCTGAATGCCAACTTCATCGTGCTGAAGAACTCGAACGGCGGCAACTTTGCCTTCGTGGGCGGCAACACCGAAGTCGACAAGGGCCAGAACCTGCTGAGCGTGGGCATCACCCACGCCTTCTGAGCCTGAGCCATCTGACCGCGGCCTGAGCACGAGGACCACCATGACCAAGACCCTGCCCGCCTGGCTCCAGGCCCTGCCCATGGGCGGGGTCTTCCTGGTGTTCTTCATCCTGCCGCTGCTGCTGGTGGCCACGGTCAGCGTGTGGCCGCAAAACGAGTACACGCTCGAACCCGGCTTCACGCTGGCCAACTACGCCTCGCTGTTCGACGGCTGCTTCAACAGCCCCGACGGCGAGCTGTGCACCACGCTCAAGACCTACCTCTCGACGCTGAAGTTCTGCGCCATCGTCTGGGCCATCACCCTGGTGCTGGGCTTTGCGCTGTCGTACTTCGTGGCCTTCCACGTGCCCAGCGTGGCCATGCAGACGGTGCTGTTCACGGTGATGACCATCCCGTTTTGGACATCGAACGTGATCCGCATGATCTCGTGGATCCCGCTGCTGGGCCGCAACGGCTGGGTCAACACCACGCTGATGGACTTGGGGCTCATCACCCAGCCCATCGAGTGGCTGCTGTATTCCGACTTCTCGGTGGTGCTCGCCTTCGTGCACCTCAACACCACCTTCATGATGGTGCCCATCTTCAACTCGATGATGAAGATCGACCGCTCGCTGATCGAAGCCGCCGACGACTGCGGCGCCAGCGCCTGGCAAACGCTGTGGAACGTCATCGTGCCGCTGTGCCGCACCGGCATCCTCATTGGCTCCATCTTCGTGATCACGCTGGTGATGGGCGACTTCGTCACCGTGGGCGTGATGGGCGGCCAGCAAATCGCCTCGGTGGGCAAAACCATCCAGGTGCAGACCTCTTACCTGCAGTTTCCGCTGGCGGCGGCCAATGCCGTGGTGCTGCTGGGGGTGGTGCTGCTGATCATCGCGGCGCTGAACCGCTTGGTTGACCTGCGCAAGGAGCTCTAGAGATGGTCCACCCCCTACGCGCTTCGCGCGCCCCCTCAAGGGGGCACCACCAGTGGCCCGGCAAAGCCGGTTCCACGGTGGTCTGCTTGATCAGGCCTGGTGCCGCAATCTGTGTGCGATCTTTCCGCCAAGGAGCTGTGAGATGAACAAGAATCGTGGCTTCTGGCCGCTGGCCATCGTGTTTGCGCTGTATGTGCTGTTCCTCTACGGCCCGGTCATCACCATCTTCACGCTCAGCTTCCAGGGGCCTGAGGGCGGGCTGACCTTCCCCATGCGCGGCGTGTCGCTGCACTGGTACGAAGAGCTGTTCAAAGGCCTGGGCGTGGTCGACATCGGCGCCGCCATCCGCCGCTCGCTGGGCCTCGGCGCGGTGGTGATGGGCCTCACGGTGTTGATCTCGCTGCTGGCCGGCCTGGCCTTCCGCAAGGGCTTCAAAGGCTCGGGCCTGCTGTTCTACACCTCGGTGGCCAGCCTGATCATGCCCAGCATCATCATCTCGCTGGGCATCGGGCTGCAGTTCCGCTTGTTCGACACCGGCATCAAGGCCGTGCTCGAACACTTCGAGATGACCAGCACGCTCGAGGCCTACACCACGCTGATGGGCCTGTACACCTCGGGCCTGGGCGCGCACCTGACCTGGACGCTGCCCTTTGGCATGCTGATCATGTTTGCGGTGTTCAACCGCTTCAACCCGGCGTATGAAGAGGCCGCCCGCGACCTGGGCGCCACGCCCTGGCAAACGCTGCGCCATGTGGTGCTGCCGCTGATTGGCCCCTCGCTGGTGGGCGTGGGCATGTTCGGCTTCACCCTCAGCTGGGACGAGATCGCCCGCTCGTCGCAGGCCATTGGCGACGTCAACACCCTCCCGCTGGAGCTGCAAGGCCTGACCACCACCGTCACCACGCCCAGCATCTACGCGCTGGGCAGCATGACCACGATGATCTCGCTGATGGTGATCAGCCTCACGCTGGTGGCCGTGGCGCTGCTCGGCCGGCGCAAAGGTGGCCGCATGCCCGGCGGCCATTGAGGCACCATGAGCCCACGCTGAACGGCCCCCCTGTCCCAACCCTGCTGAGACCCATGCCCGCACCCGCCCGCGCCGTAGACCCCCAGGCCCTGGTCGCCCCCGATGCGCCCGCCGTGGCGGCCGATGCGCCCCCGCTGTCGGACGACGACATCCACGCCCGCCTCATCGAGGCCATCGTGGACCAGCGCCTCTTGCCCGGCACCAAGCTCATCGAAGACAAGCTGGGCCAGGCCTTTGGCGTCTCGCGCACCCGCATCCGCCAGGTGCTGATCCGCCTGGCGCAAGAGCAGGTGGTGCTGCTGCAGCCCAACAAGGGCGCCAGCGTGGCCGAGCCCACGGTGGCCGAGTCGCGCGAGGTGTTCGAGGCCCGCCGCGTGGTCGAGGCGGTGCTGGTGCGCCACTTCATCGCCCAGGCCAGCCGCGCCGACCTGCAGGCCCTGGCCGATTGCATCGAGGCCGAAGAGGCCGCGCGCCTGGCGGGCGACACCGCCATGGCCCTGCGCCAGTCGGGGCGCTTTCACCTGCTGCTGGCCGATGCGGCCGGGCACCGCACCTTCGCGGGCTTTTTGCGCAAGCTGGTCTCGCGCACCAGCCTGATCCTGATGAGTCACGGGCCCGATGCGGCCACCACGACGCCCGCGCCGTGGCAGCTGCTGGGCGCCAGCGCGGGCGATGCGCCGCGCCGCTGGGTGCAGGCCTGCCGCTGCGACGAGCACCGGGGCCTGCTCACCGCCTTGCAAGACGCGGTCAAGGCCCAACGCAGCCGCAAGGCCAGCAGCGCCGAGGCGGCCGCCGCGCACACCGAGCACGCCGTGGCGCTGATGAGCGATCACCTGCTGCACATCGAGGCCGGGCTGCGCCTGGGCCCCACCACCGCCACCTGAAGAAAGCCCAGGGCATGAGCACCCGCATGATCCTCAACCCCAACACCCGCCAGGCGCTGACCGAGGCGGTGCGGGCGCAGGTGCAGGCTGCAGCCCCCACCTTCCCCAGTTCACCCGCTGGCGGCGACACCTGGGTGGCGCTCACCGCCCCGCATGGCGCCGACTACATCGCCACCGAGGCCACCTACGTGCTCGCGGCCCGCGCCGCACTCGATGCCTGGCACCTGTACACCGGCCCCCGCCCGCACGCCATCCTCGTGGCCTGCTTTGGCGACCCCGGCGTGTGGGCCCTGCGCGAGCTCAGCGGCGTGCCGGTGATGGGCCTGGCCGAGGCCGCCTTCCGCGAGGCCCAGGCCCTGGGCCCGTTTGGCGTGGTCACTGGGGGGGCAGCGTGGGGCCCGATGCTGATGCGCCTGGCGCGTGGCCTGCAATGTGCCGGGCCGCAGGGCCTGGTGGCCGTGCAGACCATCGAGGCCTCGGGCGGCGAGATGGCCGCCGCGCCACAAGCCGCCTGGGACGCCCTGGCCGAGGCCACCGTCGCCTTGTTGCAGGCCCAGCCCGGGCTGCGCAGCGTCATCCTGGGTGGGGCGGCGCTGGGCGGCTGGGTGCCGCCGGTGCGCGAGCGCCTGGTGGCCGCGCAGGCTGCGGGCCGCCTGCCTGTGGGCGAACTGCCGCCACTGATCGATTCGGTCGAGGCCGGGGCGCGCTGGCTGGCCCAGGCCGCCTGAAGGGGCTGAAGCACGCCCAGTGCCACCCCTCAGGCGGTGCTGTGAGAGGCCGAGCTGGTGGGCAGGTGAGGCCGCAAGGCGTTCATCAGCTCGTCTTGGCGGAAGGGCTTGGCCAGGTGGCCGTCCATGCCCGCGGCCGTGCAGCGCTCGCGGTCGGAAGGCAGGGCGTTGGCCGTCAGGGCCACCACGGGGATGCGGCCGCGGCCGTGGGCGTGCTCCCAGCGGCGCAGCCGGCGGGTGGCCTCCAGCCCGTCTATCTCGGGCATCTGGCAGTCCATCAGCACCAGGCAATACGGGTGCTGCGGCACGCACAAGGCGGCCAAGGCGGCTTCGCCGTCCTCCACGCGTGTCACTTCCAGGCCCAGGTTGACCAGGGTCGCTTCGGCCACCAGGGCGTTCACGGCGTTGTCTTCGGCCAGCAGCACGTGGGCGCGGGCAGGCGGTGGGGGCAGGGGGGTGCCGTCGACGGCCAGCTGCGCGGGCTCGGCGCCTGAGGCCAGCGGGGCCGATGCCCCGGGCGTGGGCGCCGCCGTGGGTTCGGGCCTGGCCTGCGGTGGGTGGGGCGCCGCCACGGGCGCCAGCGGCACCCGCAGCGTGAACGTGGTGCCCTGGCCCCACACGCTGCTGACCACGATGTCGCCGCCCATGGCCCGGGCGATCTCGCGCGAGATCGTCAGCCCCAGGCCGGTGCCGGTGTGGCGCCGCCCGAAGCTGCCGTCCACCTGGTGGAAGGCCTCGAACACGCGCGGCAGCTCGAAATCGGGGATGCCGGGGCCGGTGTCGTGCACCTCGAACTCCACGTCGCTGCGGCGGGCGGGGTCGTCGGCCGGGCCACGGCGCACCACCAGGCTCACCCCGCCGGCGTCGGTGAACTTCACCGCGTTGCCCAGCAGGTTGTGCAGCACCTGGCGCAGCCGGGCGGCATCGCCCTGCACCCAGCAGGTCTCGGGCAGGTCGATGGTGTGCGTCAGCGTGAGGCCTTTGTCGCAGGCGGAAATGTTCTGCAGCGCCAGGGCGTCGTCGAGCAGGCCGCGCAGCTCCAGCGGCGCGCGCACCGTCACCATCTTGCCGGCCTCGATGCGCGAGAAGTCCAGCACGTCGTTGATGATGCCCAGCAGGTGCTCGCCGGTGCGCTCGATCAGCGCCAGCTGGTGGCGCGTGTCGCGCAGCACGCCGGGCCGGTCAGGCAGCTGGCCGTGCGCCAGGCGCGACAGCCCCAGGATGCCGTGCAGCGGCGTGCGCATCTCGTGGCTCATGGTGGCCAGGAACTGGTCTTTGACGGCGCTGTGCTCGTGGGCCAGCTGCAGGGCTTCGGCGCGCTCGCTGGCGATGCGGTCGGTGGTGAAGCGCAGCCACAGCAGCTCGGTCATGCGGCGTTCGGCGCGGGCGCTCTCGGACATCAACAGCGCCAGCAGGGCCACCAGGCCGATGCTGCCAAACCAGCCATAGCCGTCCATGCGCGTGGCCAGCACGCCGATGGCCGGCAGCACCATGGGCACGTTGATGGCCAGGTTCACCCGCAGGTCGGCCTGCATGGCCAGGGTGCACACCGCGCTGGCGCCCACCAGGGTGGCCACGATCACGGCGGTGGTCACCATGTCGTCGTGCGGGATGCTCAGGCCGATCAGGCCCCAGCTGGCGCCGTGCAAGGCACAGGCCCAGCCCAGGCCACGCAGCCAGCGGGGATCGGCCTTGTTGTCGGCCTTGATGTAGCGGTGCTGGTGCAGCAGCCGCACGATGGACGCCAGGCAGCACACCACCACCCAGGCCCCCAGTTGCACCGGGTCCATCGTGGGCCACAGCAGGGCGGCCAGGCCGCCCGCTGCCACGTTGGCCACGATCATCACCGGCCAGGTCGGCGCGAACAGCATGCGGATGCGTTCGGCGCGGATGAGCCCGCTCAGGGCGTCATCCCCGACGTCGGGCGATTCCAGGGGCAGGGCGGACAGCAGATCCGGGCGCATCCGCTCAGTATCGACCAGCAGGCCCTCGGCCTTGAGCAGGTCGCCGGGGCCCAGCGAGGGCCAGTGTGAGGGCTGTGCCGCCTTCACCGCGCGGGCTCAGTCCTCGGCTTTGGGGCGCCAGAACACCGCGCCCAAGGCCGCCAGCGCCCCCAAGGCCAGCATGGCGGTGGTGCGCCAGGGCAGGGCGTTGCCGATCACGTCCTCGCTGCGTGGCAGCGGCAGCGTGACGCTGATGACCCCGGCCGTGTGGCCGGCCTTGTAGCCAAAGCCGCCGCCACCGGCGAATTGCGGGTTGGCCTTGAGGTAGTCCGGGGCCTTCTCCGGGGTGTCGTGGCACTTCAGGCAGCTGTCTTGGGCGGTGACGGCGCGTGCATAGCGCAGGCGGCCCATGTCGATCTGCCAGTACTCGCGCTCTGGGGTGAAGACGCCTCGCTTGGCCTCCGGGGCGTTGTTCAGCGCCTCGATGGCCTTGGCCTCGAAGGTGTCCGGCGCGTTGTTGCGGTTGAGCACGGTGCGCGCCGTCAGCTTGAACTGGGCGCGGCTGCCCGAAGCCTGCATCACGTCGGCCAGCTCGCGCTGCACCAGCGCCGGGTTCTTCCAGTGGTAGGTCTCGATGTTGTCGAGCAGGTCGCGCTCGGATTCGCGCTCGCCCGCCTTGGCCCCTTGCAGCAGCTGCCCCTCTTCCTTGCTGCCGGCGTAGACCGATCGCGTCAGGAAGGTGCCGGGGATCTTGGCGTTGGCGCCCTGGGTGCGGGCGTAGACGCCCTTGTACTGCGAGGCCCAGATGCCCACGTTTTCGGCCATGTCGGCCACCGTGCGGGCTTCGTTGATGGCCTGGTTGTGCACCATGCCATCCACCGACCACCACAGGCCCAGGCCAACGGCCACCACACTGGAGGCGGCCATAGAGGCGCGGATGATCGTCGGAGTGTGCACGGCTGAAATCCTGTTTCACGGGGTGGGATGGGGCGGGATTATCGCCACATCCCCGTGATTTGGACCGGGCGTGCCCTCAAACCGGGTGGGTCGTCATCCCCTGAAAGGGGGTAGCAGGCGTCAGAGCTTGCCGTCGGACAGGTTCAGGCGCTCGCACACCCGCATCGTCGCCAGCTGGAAGGCCTGGAAGTGCAGCCCCACATGGTGGGCCACGGGCTCCAGCTCGCTCCAGATGTCGTGCTGGCGCTCGCCGCTGACCGCACCGGTGGGGTTGAGCAGCAAGGCGTCCACAGCGGCGCCGATGGTCAAAAGCTTTTGCACCGGTGCACGCTCTTGCGGCCAGTCTTGTGGCGTGATCGGCCGCGCGCGCACCGTGTCGGCCACATCGCGCGACAGCCCCCAAGATTGACACAGCGCGCCACCCAGGGCCGAATGGCTCACGCCAAAGGCCTCGATCTCGGCGTTGCACAGCGCCACTTCGTCGGGCACGTCTTTGTAGAGCGCGTCATAGCGCTGCCGGTCGTAGGCGTAGAGCACGGCGCGACCGCTCTCGGCAAACAGGCCGGCGGTGTGGGCCAGCCAGGGGTCGACGTCCAACTGGCGGGCGATGCGGCCCATGGCCAGGCCGCGCACGCCGGCGCGGTCCCAGATGGTTTGCAGCAGCGGGCTGGGCGGGAAGGCGCCGCGCAGGCCGATCTCATACGTCAAGCTGGCTACCTGCGCCATGCCCAGGTAGCGGATGCCCTCGTGCACCGATTCCACCCGCTTGAGCAGGCCAAACAGCGCGGAGTTGACGGTGCGCACCACCGCTGACGACAGCGCCATGTCGGTCTCGATGAGGGCGGCGAGCTGGTCGACGGTCGAGCTCTCGTCGGCCATCAGCAGCGACAGCTTGACCAGCGTGCTGGGGCAGGCCGGCAGGTCGATGTTGAGGTTGCGCAGGGTGGGGGCGATGGACATGGACGGACCTTCGGAGAGATTGCCCCATCCAGTCTAGGAGCCTGCCGCCGTGCCGAGCCATGAAAAAAGGCCGCTTTGGCGGCCTCTCCTTCGTGCTCAGGCCGCCGTGGTGCTGGCCGCCTCGACCGCCTGCGGCACGAAGCGGCGGCGCGGCGAGCGCGCGCCGGTGTGCGTCAGCCCGTTGGCGCGGCGGAAGGCCGTGGGCGCCATGCCCTTCCAGCGGCGGAAGGCCTCGATGAAGGTGGTGACGTCGGCATAGCCCAGGCGCTCGGCGATCTCACCGTGCGTCATGGTGGCCGTGCGCATCAGCTCCTCGGCCAGCGTGGTGCGCACCTCTTCGAGCAGGGCGCGGAAGGTCACGCCCTCGGCGGTGAGGTGGCGGCGCAGCGTGCGCGAGGTGATCGCCATCTCGGCGGCGATCTCTTCCATGTCGGGGATGCGGCCCGGCACGCGCAGCAGGCGGTCGCGCACCACGGCCGGGGTGCCGGTGCGCGGGTGGCGGGATTCCAGCAGCTTGCGGCTGATGGCCTCGCACAGCGCCAGGGTGTGGCCGTCGGCGGGGGGCAGGGGGGTGTCCATCGAGGCCGGATCGAAGGCGCCGCAATCGGCCGCCTGGCCAAACTCGGGCGCCACGCCAAACAAGCTGGTGTAGGCCTGCACCACCTCGGGCGCGGGCTGGGGGCGGCGCATGTGCAGCTGCACATAGTGCATGGGCTGGCCCAGCACCTCGCGCTGCAGCTGCACGGCGGCGGCGCGGTCGCGGTCGATCACGAACTGGCGCACATCGGGCGGCAGGTGGTCGGCCAGGAAGGTCGACACCACCAGGCCATCTTTGTGCTCGACGCGGTTGGTCGAGAGCGCAAAGGTCTGGTTGATCATGCGCGAGGCCATGCTGAGTGCCTCGCCCAGGGTGCGGCTGCTGAGCACCGCGTAGCCCCACATCCCGTAGGTGGTGAGGTGGTAGCGGGTGCCCGCCTGCAGGCCCAGCGTGGGCACGTGCGGCAGGTCGTGGATCAGGTTGCGGATCAGCTGCACCTCTTGCAGCGCCTCGATGTCGCCGTGCTCGGCCTCGAGTTGCGTGCGGGTGATGCCCGTGTGCCGCAGCGTGTGGTCGATGGGCACGCCGTGATCCAGCCCGAGCTGCGTCAACACCCGCGCGGTGGCGATGTCGCGGCGGAAATCCCAGGCCGAACGCCGGGTCGAACGAACTGAACTGCTCACTGCCAATACCTCCCAAGGCCATTGTTCCGGACCGGAACCGATTGTGCCTCACTCAGGTGAATGAGTGAAGATCGCACACTTGGGGGTATTCTTGCAGGTCTCTGTTAACGCGCGTTAAAGAATTGTTTAGCGTTTCACGCTGGCATGACCGGACAAGGCTTGACGCGATCAGTCTTTTTTCATGATCGCCAGGCCCTTGAGGTACTCGCCCTCGGGGAAGCTGATGGTGGTCGGGTGGTCCGAGGTGGCCTCCAGGCGGCGCAGCAGGTAGCCGTCCACGCCCGCGTCGATCCCCGCACCGGCCACGATCTTGTGGAACAGATCCGCCCCGATCCCGCCCGAGCACGAAAACGTCAGCAGCAGGCCACCAGGGTTGAGCAATTTGAAGGCCAGGCGGTTGATGTCCTTGTAGGCGCGGCTGGCGCGGTCGGCGTGCGCGGCGCTGGGGGCGAACTTCGGCGGGTCGAGCACGATGGCGTCAAAGGTGCGGCCCTCTTGGATGAAGCGGCGCAGCGTGCCGTTGACGTCGGCGTCCAGGGCGGTGTGGCGTGAAGCGTCAAACCCATTGAGGGTGACGTGGGCGGTGGCGCGCGCCAGCGCCGGGCCCGACGAGTCCACGCTGGTCACCTCGGTGGCGCCGCCGGCCAGGGCGGCCACGCTGAAGCCGCCGGTGTAGCTGTAGCAGTTGAGCACCGTCTTGGCGCCCAGCTCGCGCACCAGTTTGGCGAACAGCCCCCGGTTGTCGCGCTGGTCGAGGTAGTAGCCCGTCTTGTGGCCCTCGGCCACGTCCAGCGTCAGCTGCCAGCCGTTTTCGTCGATGGTCACGGCCGTGCTGCGGCGGCTGCCGTCGGCGGTCTCGGGGTGGCGCAGCCATCCGGTCACCGGCGCCAGGCCTTCGAGGCCCCGCACGCTCGCATCCGAGCGTTCATACAAATAGGGGCAACCGGTGGCGGCCACCAGCGCGTCGGCGATCACGTCTTTGAAGCGCTCGGTGCCGGTGCTCAAAAACTGCGCCGACAGCACATCGGCGTACTGGTCGACGATCAAGCCGGGCAGGCCGTCGGCCTCGCCGTGGATCAGGCGGATGCCATTGGAGGGGATGGCCAGGCGCTGGCGCACGGCCACGGCGGCCTGCACGCGGCGGGCAAAAAACGCGGCATCGATGCGCTCGGCCTCGTCGAACGACCAGGCCCGCACGCGGATCTGCGAGTTCGGGCTGAACGCCGCCCAGGCCAAGAACTGGCCATCGGCCGCCACCACCTTCACCGTCTCGCCCGCATCGCCGCCGCCCTTGGCCACGCTGCCCTGGAACACCCACGGGTGGCGGCGCAGCAGCGAGCGTTCCTTGCCTTCGCGCAGGGTGATGGTCTTCATGGGGGCAAACCTTTTCAAGGGGGGCAGACGAGGGCGCAGATTGTCCCTGATCTCGCCGCCCCTGTGCAGACCGCCGTGCGAGGGGTATAAGCTGCGGTGACGGGTCGGGTGCAGGCCGGGCACAGAACCCTGTTAGATTGATGTGGATCAATTTTCGGCCGCCCGGTGCGTCGCGCACCAGATCAGGCTGCCCATGTCCACGGTACTGCAGATGAGCTTGCCCGCCCCCACGGCGTCCGAGGACGACCGCCCCACGCCCCTGCCTGAGCAGGCGCTCGCCGCCGGCATGCCTGTCGATGAAGCGGCCCTGCTGGCCGTGGTGGTGCAGCTGGTGCGCCAGTCCACCCAGATCAACCTGGCCAACTACAAGGCCACCACCTTCCAGCGCCAGCTGCAGCGGCGCATGCAGCACCTGGGCTGCGCCACGCTCGACGCCTACGTGCAGTGCCTGCAGACCGACGCGCAAGAGCTGCAGCGCCTGCAGCGCAGCCTGCTGATCTCGGTCACCCGCTTCTACCGCGATGCCGAGGTGTTCCAGCGCCTGCGTGCCGTCATCCACGACCTGGTGGCCACCAAGGCCGATGGCGACGAGCTGCGCATCTGGGTGGCCGGCTGCGCCACCGGCGAAGAGGCCTACAGCCTGGCCATGCTGGCCGCCGACGAGCTGGGCCCGCGCCTGGGTCGGGTGTCCGTGCGCGTGTTCGCCACCGACATCGACGACGACGCCATCGCCGCCGCCCGCCTGGGCGTCTACCCCACGGAGGCCCTGGCCGACCTGCCCGACGACCTGCGCCGCCGCCACTTCACCGAAGACGAGGCCGGCTGGCGCCTGCAGCGCAGCGTGCGCGACCTGTGCGTCTTTGCCCGCCACGACCTGCTCTCACAGCCGCCGTTCATCAACCTCGATGTGCTGAGCTGCCGCAACGTGATGATCTACTTCCAGCCGACGGTGCAAGCCGAGCTGCTGGTGCGCTTCCATCACGCGCTCAAGCCCATGGGCTGGCTGCTGCTGGGCCAGTCTGAAACCGTGGGTGTGCGCGCCGAGCTGTTCGACCCGGTCGATGCCACCGCGCGGCTGTACCGTCGCCGCCGCCTCAGCCTCAGCCCGGCGCCCACCTTCAGCAGCGAGTCCCGCCGTGCCTGGCCCAGCCACGCGGTGGCCCCGGCGCCCGCCCCCGATCCGGTCGAGAGCCTGGCCGAGCAGTTCCAGCGCCGCCTCATCGAGCGCGATGCCCGCCCCAGCGTGCTGTGCACCGCCGATGGCCGCGTGCTGCAAACCAGCGGCGCGGTGCACCGCTTCCTGCGCCTGGGCTCCAGCACCGACATGAACCTGGTCGACCTGTGTCTGCCCGAGCTCAAGGCCGAGGCGCGCGCCCTGCTGTCCCTGGCCGTGGGCAGCTGGCCCGACGAGGTGCGCTCGTCCACGCGCAGCTTGCAGATCGACGGCCAGCCCCACGTCGTGCGCCTGACGGCCCAACAGCTCCACGGCCCAGGCCAGGACGCCCCGCCGGTGGTGCTGAGCTTCGACGCCACCGCAGAGGCGCCCGCCGCGCCTGACGCGCCGCCAGCCGACGCGGACACCGACAACGACACCCAGGCCCTCGCCCAAGAACTGGCCGTGGCCCGCGAACACATCCAGACCCTGGTGCAGCGGCTCGAACGCAGCCGCCGCGACTGCCGCACCCTGGAAGAAGAGCTGCAGACCTCGTCCGAAGAGCTGCAGGCCTCCAACGAAGAGCTGCAGGCCTCCAATGAAGAGCTCAGCACGCTCAACGAGCAGCTGCTGGCCAAGTCCAACGAGCTCTCCAGCCTCAACGACCTGCTGGTCAACATCGAGCACTCGGTGCAGCTGGCCATGGTCGTGGTCGACACCCAGCTGCGCGTGCAACGCTTCAACCCGCTGGCCGTGCGCATCTTCGGCCTCATGGCGCACGACATCGGCCGCCCGCTGCTGTCGGTGCCCACCAGCTTGCCGCTCGATGACCTCACCCGCCACGTGGGCCAGGTGCTGCGCGGCGGCGAGCCGCAGATGCAGCGCGTCGACCACGGCGATCGCCACTACGTGATGCAGCTGTCGCCCCTGCGCGATCCGGCCGGGGCCCTGCGCGGCGTCATCATCGGCTTCACCGACGTGGCCGACCTGCGCGAGGCCGAGCTGGGCGCCGCCCGCCTGGCCGCCATCATCGAGCACAGCGACGACGCCATTGTGGGCAAAGCGCTGGACGGCACCATCACCAGCTGGAACCCAGCGGCAGAGCGGATGCTGGGCTACACGGCGGCCGAGGCCGTGGGCCAGCCCATGCTGATCGCCTTCCCCGACGAGCTGCGCCAGCAAGAGCCCGAGCTGCTCGCCCGCGTGGCCCGGGGCGAAACCGTGCCCCCCTTTGACACCGTGCGCCTGCGCAAGGATGGCAGCCGCGTGCACGTCTCGGTCACGCTCTCGCCCATCCGCGACACCGAGGGCCGCATCGTCGGCGTCTCCAAGATCGCGCGCGACATCACCGAGCGCATCACCCACGAGGCCCTGCGCACCGCCAACGTCGAGCGCCTGGAGCACTTGGTCGGCGAGCGCACCCGTGCCCTCAAAGACAGCGAGCAGCTGCTCGAAGGCATCCTCGAAGGCATGCCCGGCCTGGTGGCCTACTGGGATGAGCACCTCATCCTGCGCTATGCCAACCACGAGCACCGCACCCGCTTGCTCTACAACGACTCGGTCGACAACGGCGGCATCGGCAAGGGCCTGGCCGAGCTGATCGGCGAGCAGCGCACCGCCATGGTCATGCCCTACGTGCGGCAGGCCTTGCGCGGCGAGCCTGCCCTCTACACCGTGGGGCCGGTGCAGGCCCCTGGGCGCGAGGGCGACTCGTACTTCGAGGTGCACTACGTGCCCGACCGCCGCGATGGCCGCGTGGCCGGCTTCATCGCCATGGCGTTCGACATCACCAACGCCAAGCTCGCCGAGGTGGCCGCCGAAGCCGCCAGCCGCGCCAAAAGCGAGTTCCTGGCCAACATGAGCCACGAGATCCGCACGCCGCTCAATGCGGTGCTGGGCCTGGCCCAGGTGGCGCAACGCCAGCACGTGGGCGAGCCGGTGGCGCAGACCTTCAACCAGATCCTGCAATCGGGCCAGCACCTGCTGGGCGTCATCAACGACGTGCTCGACTTCTCCAAGATCGAGGCCGGCAAGCTGGAGCTGCACCGTGGCGTCATCGACATCACCGAGCTGATCGACAAAGGCCTGGCCATGGTCAGCGAGCTCGCCCGCAGCAAGGGCCTGCAGCTGCGCATCTCGCGCGACCCCCTGCTGGCCGATGCCTATGAGGGCGACGTGGTGCGCACGGCGCAGTTGCTCATCAACCTGCTCAACAACGCGGTGAAGTTCACCGAGCGCGGGCGCGTCGAGCTCATCGTGGCCGCGCGCGAGGGTGGCGTGCAGCTTGCCGTGGCCGACACGGGCCCGGGCATGTCGCCCCAGGTGCTGCAGCGCCTCTTCAAGCCCTTCGAACAGGGCGATGGCAGCACCACGCGCAAGGTGGGTGGCACCGGCTTGGGCCTGTCGATCAGCAAGCGATTGGTCGACATGATGGGTGGCCGCATCAGCGCCCGCAGCGTCGAAGGCCAGGGCTCGGTGTTCGAGGTGTGGTTGCCGCTGAGCCCAGCGGCGGTGCCTGTGGGCCAGCCCGAGGCCACGGCTTGGGGCCGCGCGCGCCCAGTGGCCCCGGCGGGCCCTCGTCTGGCTGGTGCCCGCGTGCTGGCGGTGGACGACCAGCCCATCAACCAGCTCGTCATCGAGCAGATGCTGGAGGTCGAAGGCGCACAGGTCACGCTGGCGGGCAACGGGGCGCAGGCCGTTGAGCTGCTCAGCCGGGGCCTGGCCACAGGCGAGTGCCCGTTTGACGTCGTGCTGTGCGACATCGAGATGCCCGTGATGGACGGCTACGAGGCCACCCGCCGCATGCGCGAAATGGCGCCAGCACTGCCCGTGGTGGGCCTCACCGCCCATGCCTTCGACGATGCCCGCCGCCGTGGCGAGGCCGTGGGCATGAGCGACTACCTCACCAAGCCCTACATGGTGGACGACCTCGTGGCCACCGTGCGCCGTGCCGTGCCCCACCTCAGCCCTCATGCGGCCAGCGCCGCTGCGGGCACCCCGGAGGCCTCGCCCATGCTGCCCCTCTACCGCTACGACCCGCAGGCCGTGCAAGACCATTACGCCTCGGTGCATGAGTTCATCCCGCGCCTGCTGGAGGTGGCCGCCCAAACCTGCGACAGCCACCCGGGCCTGTTGCAGGAGGCGTACGCCCAGAACCAGCGCGACCGCGTGCGGCAGTTCGCCCACGCCGTGGCCGGCATGGCGGCCAACCTGCTGATGACCCCGTTGCGCACGCTGGCGCTCGATCTGCAACTCGCCGCTGAGGACGACTGGGCGCGCGCCGGTGTGCTGGTGGGCGAGCTGTCGCACGCCTTGGCTCAGCTGCGCCCGCAACTGCCCGACCTGCCGACAGACCCGCAGCCCTGATCAGCCGTCTTGGTCCGGCTCGTCGTCGGGCGGCCCGCTGCGGCGCTTGGCCCGGGGGTGGGCGGCGTCGTAAGCGCGGGCCAGGTGCTGGAAGTCGAGCCGCGTGTAGACCTGCGTGGTGCGGATGTGCGCATGGCCCAGCAGCTCTTGCACGGCGCGCAGGTCGCCACTGGACTGCAGCAGGTGGCTCGCGAAGCTGTGCCGCAGCATGTGCGGGTGCACGTGGCTGGGCACCCCGGCCTGTTGGCCCAGGGCAGCCAGGCGCTGGCGCAGTTGCATGGCCGTCAGCCGCCGGCCCAGCCGGCTCACGAACAAGGCTTGCGCATCGGCCATGGGCCGGGCCGCCACACCGCTGCTGCCATCGAACAGCTGGGTGCGCACCGCCAGCCAGCGCTGCACCGCCAGCAAGGCCGGCTGCCCCACGGGCACCGAGCGCCGCTTGCTGCCCTTGCCCAGCACATGGGCCTCGGCACCGGCCAGGTCCAGCCAGCCATCGGCGCCGGGGTGGGCGGCCACGTCCAGGCTCAGCAACTCGGCGCTGCGCAGGCCACTGCTGTAGAGCAGCTCCACCATGGCGTGGTCGCGCGCAGCCAGCCAAGGGGCTTCGCGGTCGGCCCGCGTTTGCGCGGCCACCGATGCCGCCACCTGCGCTTGCGGCTGCTGCTGGGCCAGCGCCACCGCCTGGTCCACCGGCAAGGCCTTGGGCAGGGGGCGTGCCGCCTTCGGGGGCTTGAGCCCGTCGGCCGGGTTGGCGCTGATCAGCCGCCGCTGCCCCAGCCACTTGAACAGCCCCCGCCACGCCGCCAGCGTCACCGCCAGGCTGCGCGGGCCCAGGCCCTGGCCATGCAGCCGCGCCAGCCAGCCGCGCACGTGGTGCGGCTTCACATCGAGCAGGGCCACGCGGTCGCGCACCAGCCCCTCGGCCAAGCGGCCCAGGGCATCGGCATAGGCCTGCACGGTGCGCTCGGCCAGGCGCCGCTCACCCTGTAGGTGCTGCAGGTGGGCGTGCAGCCAGGCGGCATCGTTGTCCGGCAGCTCGGCGGGCGTGATCGACCTGGTGGGGGGAAGGTTCATGGTGGCGTCTTGTGGCGATGCTATTCTCAACCGCGCCAAACCCCTTGGCATCACCCTTGCATTCGCGACCCACATGATCCTCATCACAGGCGGCGCCGGCTTCATCGGCGGCAACTTCGTCCACCATTGGTTTGAGCGCCGCGCGCAGCTCGGCCTGCCCGAAGAAAACGTGGTGGTCTTCGACAAGCTCACCTACGCGGGCAACCCGGCCACCATCGCCGAGCACCTGCAAGACGGCCGCGCCACCCTGGTGCACGCCGACATCTGTGACGCTGCCGCCGTGCGCCAGGCGCTTGACACCTACAAGCCCCGCGCCATCTTGCACTTCGCGGCCGAGAGCCACGTCGACCGCTCCATCCACGGCCCGGGCGAGTTCATCCAGACCAACATGGTCGGCACCTTCACCCTGCTCGAAGCCGCCCGCGCCTACTGGGGTGCGCTGAGCCCCGAAGACCAGGCCGCCTTCCGCTTCCACCACGTCAGCACCGACGAGGTGTACGGCTCGCTCGAAGACACCGACCCCGCCTTCTCTGAGACCACGCCCTACCAGCCCAACAGCCCGTATTCGGCCAGCAAGGCTGGCAGCGACCACCTGGTGCGCGCCTACTTCCACACCTACGGCCTGCCGGTGCTCACCACCAACTGCAGCAACAACTACGGGCCGTACCACTTCCCTGAAAAGCTCATCCCGCTGATGATCTTGAACGCGCTCGACGGCAAGCCCCTGCCGGTCTATGGCGACGGGCTCAACATCCGCGACTGGCTGTACGTGCGCGACCACTGCGAGGCCATCTGCCAGGTGCTGGACAAAGGCACCCTGGGCGAGACCTACAACATCGGCGGCATCAACGAGATCAAGAACATCGACGTGGTGACCACCATCTGCCGCAAGCTCGACGAGCTGCGCCCGCGCGCCGACGGCGCCAAGTACGAATCGCAGATCACCTACGTCAAAGACCGCCCCGGCCACGACCGCCGCTACGCCATCGACCCCACCAAGGTGCAGCGCGACATCGGCTGGCGCCCGGCGCAGACCTTCGAGACCGGCATCGACCAGACCGTGCGCTGGTACCTCACGCACACCGCGTGGATCGACACCGTGCGTTCAGGCGCCTACCGCGACTGGATCTCGCAAAACTACGAAGGCCGCGCCGCCTGAGCCCCGCCATGAAGATCCTCTTGCTGGGCCAAGGTGGCCAGGTGGGCTGGGAGCTGCAACGTGCGCTCCAGCCCGTGGGTGAGGTCATCGGCCTCGATTTCAACAGCGCTGGCCCGGCCGAAGCGCCCGAGTTGCGGGCCGATTTCAGCCAGCCCGAGCAGGTGGCGGCCATTGTGCGTGCCGTGCGCCCGGATGTGATCGTCAACGCGGCGGCGCACACCGCGGTCGACAAGGCCGAGAGCGAGCCCGAGCTGGCCCGCCTCATCAACGCCACCACGCCGGGCCTGATCGCGCAAGCAGCGGCCCAGCAGGGGGCGCTGCTGGTGCACTACAGCACCGACTATGTGTTTGACGGCAGTGGCAGCGCCGCGCGCGACGAGGCCGCCCCCACCGCCCCCTTGAGCGTCTACGGCCGCACCAAGCTCGAAGGCGAGCAGCTCATCGCGGCCAGCGGCTGCCGCCACCTCATCTTGCGCACCAGCTGGGTGTACGCCGCGCGCGGTGGCAACTTCGCCAAGACCATGCTGCGCCTGGCCGCCGAGCGCGACCAGCTCAAGGTGATCGCCGACCAGATCGGTGCGCCCACCGGGGCCGACCTGCTGGCCGACGTCACCGCGCACGCCATCCGCGCCACCCTGGCCCGCCCCGAGCTGGGCGGCCTCTACCACCTGGTGGCGGGTGGCGAGACCAGCTGGTTCGACTACGCCCGCTTCGTCATCGAGTGGGCGCGCGCCCAGGGCGTGGCCATCCAGGTGGCGCCCGAGGCCATCGAGGCCATCCCCACCACTGCCTACCCCACCCCTGCCCAGCGCCCGCTCAACTCGCGCCTGAGCACGGCCAAGGTGCAGCAGGCCTTCGGCATCCGCCTGCCGCACTGGCAGCCAGGGGTGGCCCGGATGTTGGCCGAGCACCTGGGGCGCTGAGTTGAGCGAATTGCGATGAGCGACTCCGCGCCAATCTGCGAACGAGAGAGGTATATCCAGCTCATCTGGCTGCTCTTTGCGTTCGCGGTCGTGTGTTTGCTCGTTAACACGGGGATCAACGGGAAGCCATTAATTAACAATGGCGATTACGGAAGGGTATTGCTTGAGCGGTTAGACGTGCCTCAGTTTCAAGATTGGGGCTACTGTGCAAACCTAAGCTACGCAACCACCGGTGCTCAGCCTAGGAGCTCAATGGCGATATTGATTTTTGCCTTCGCAAGACTGAGTAGCGCTTTGAGTGTGGCCTGCTTAGATGTTCGGTGGGTCTATGCATTGTTGTGCGCTGTTCTGCTCGGTGGATGC
>Ga0228699_1000642_pt1 | contig 23888 bp, 16 predicted proteins | sample McNCre217_Aug_MG_FD_178016 | JGI IMG/M metagenome (GOLD analysis project Ga0228699, IMG submission 178016) | Freshwater microbial communities from McNutts Creek, Athens, Georgia, United States - 2-17_Aug_MG | ecosystem: Environmental > Aquatic > Freshwater > Creek | place: USA: Georgia... | reverse complement strand
CTGGCTTCAAGCGCGACCGTGCTGTGTTTGAGGACTTGCTCTATCAAAACGTCAAGCAGCCCGGCGGTCAAACGACCAACAACACCTTGTCCCCCACCGGCTTGATGCTCGGTACGGGTGTGAAGATTAATGCCACTGAGAAGTTGCACTTGCAGGGCAACTTGGTCAACACCCAGTCGCCGCTCGACTTAGCGATCATGGGCAATGGCATGTTCCAAATTCAAATGCCAGACGGCACCACGTCGTACACGCGTGACGGTAACTTCAAGATCAGCAACACCGGTCAAATCGTCACTGCATCTGGCTTTCCGCTGATTCCCGCCATCACTATTCCTGGCAACACGGCTGCTGTGACGTTTGGTCAAGATGGCACTGTGTCCGCCGAGTTGGATGCAGGTGGTGGTTCACAAAACATCGGCCAAATTCAAATTGCACGTTTCGTCAATCCAAGCGGATTGAAGCCCATTGGCAACAACTTGTTTGAGGCTTCTCAAGCCAGTGGTGTCGCGCAAATTCTCACACCCGGTCTCAACGGTGCTGGCGCTTTGAAGCAGGGCTCTCTGGAAGCCTCTAACGTGAACGTGGTGGAGGAGATGGTCAACATGATCGAGACCCAGCGCGCTTACGAAATCAACTCCAAAGCCATCTCTGCGGTGGACGGCATGTTGAAGTTCTTGAACCAAAACATCTGATCGAGGTTCACCATGATTGCCCTTCGAATTCTTGCGCTGTTCGCCATCGTTTATTTGCTCCAAGGCTGTGCCGCAGAGCCCGTCGACATGGTGCTGCGACCCTCGCCCGAATTTCAGCCGGTCTATCCATTGGCCAATGACCGGCAAAAAGTTGCCACCGGTGGCATTTACAGCAACCGTCAAAGCGACGCTTGGTTTGGTCGTGGCCGCAATTACCAAGTGGGTGACATCATCACCGTCTTGTTGAATGAATCCACACAAGCCGCCCGTACCCAAAACACCGATGTGAGCCGTGAGTCGAAAAACTCATTGCCATCGGGCATGAATACCAAGATTGGCGCTATGTCGCCTTTCTTGAACGGCATTGACGTCAACAGCAACAACAACAGCAGCAAAGGTGCAGGCAAGGCAGACCAACAAGCCTCCTTGTCTGGCTCAGTGGCTGTGACCGTGGTCGAAATTTTGGCCAACGGCAATTTGATGATCCGTGGCGAGAAAAAACTTGGCCTGTCTGAAGGTACCGAAGTCATTCAAGTCTCAGGCGTCATTCGCCCTGAAGACGTGGGCCCCAACAGCACCGTGCAATCACGCCGTTTGGCCAATGCCCAAATTGCTTACCGTGGTTCAGGCGATTTGGCTAACGCCACCAAAGCCGGCTGGGGTACCAGCTTGATGCACAAATACTGGCCGTTCTAATCATGAAAAACTTGTCATCCATTCTTCGTGTGAGCTTGGCTGCGCTTTGCCTGTTGGCAACGGGTGCAGCACAGGCTGACCGCGTCAAAGACTTGGCCACGCTCGCCGCACAACGCCCCAACCAATTGATTGGTTACGGTTTGGTGGTGGGCTTGCAAGGCACGGGCGACGATGCCTCGGTGCCATTCACCACCCAAAGTATGAAAGCCATGCTCTCGCAAATGGGCGTGCGCATTGACGGTCCATTGACTGACTTTGAACAAGCCGCAACCGCCGCACGTGTGGACATCAAAAACACCGCCGCCGTTTTGGTGACGGCTGATTTACCCGGCTTTGCGAAGCCTGGTCAACGCATCGACATCAACGTGTCGGCGATTGGTAAAGCCTCTAATTTGCGCGGCGGTAGCCTGATCATGACGGCCATGCGCGGTGTGGATGGCGAGATTTATGCCTTGGCCCAAGGCGCTTTGACTGCGACCGGTATTGATGCCAGTGCGGCTGGTTCTAAAGTGCAAATCGGTGTGCCCACCTCGGCCCGCATTCCTGGCGGCGCGATTGTGGAGCGCATTGTGGACACACCTTTCGAGTCCGCAGAGAACGTGATTTACAACATCCGTGAAAACGATTTCTCCACCACGACGGCCATCGTCAACGCGATCAATAAAAAATTTGGCGGCGACGTGGCACAAGCCATTGACGGTACTTCGGTATCGGTCCGAGCCCCACAAAACTTGAATCAACGCGTCGCTTTTATGAGCATGGTGGAAGGCTTGGAAGTCACACCGGGTGAGCCGCCTGCACGTGTGGTCATCAACTCACGTACAGGCACTGTGGTCATCAACCGCTCGGTGCGCGTCACCGCAGCCGCGGTGTCGCACGGCACCATCTCGGTGGCCATCACGGCGACCAATGAGGTGTCACAACCCAACATGCTTGCCGGTGGTCAAACCACCGAAGTGCAAAACGCCGACATCAAAGTGGCCGAGCCCAACAAGCCCATGTTCTTGTTCCAGCCCGGTGTCGAGTTGCGTCAAATTGTGGATGCGGTCAACCAAGTGGGCGCGACGCCTTCGGCTTTGATCGCCATTCTTGAAGCCTTGAAAAGCTCCGGCAGCTTGCGCGCCGAGTTGGTCATCATCTAAACGAGTGACACCATGAGCAGCCCCATTGACACCTCTACCTCGAAGTCCTACATGGACTTTTCGGGCCTGGGCGAATTGCGTGGCAAGGCTCAGCAAAACCAAGACAAAGCGCTGAAAGAGTCTGCGCAGCAGTTTGAAGGCATGTTCATCCAAATGATGATGAAGTCCATGCGCGAAGCCAACGCCCCGATGAAGGACGAAGACAACCAATCGCACGCCATGGAAACCTTTGAAGGGCTGTTTGATAAAGAAGTGTCTTTGCAAATGTCTAAGCGCGGTGCGTTGGGCGTTGCCGCGTTCATGGAGCGCGCTGTCAAACAACAAGGTACACCACAGCCCAGTACCGAAGCTTTGCTCAAAGCACGTGGTAAATCTATGCCGTTGAATCCCAAGCAAGAGCCTGTACCTTTGCCCACAGCAGCAGATTTGGCCAAAGGCATCCTGATGGAAAAACCCGCGCGCATCAAGAGTCTGCAAGAGTTCAAGATGCCTTTTTCTGGGGGTGTTAAATGAGTGACATGCTTGGCATCAGCAGTGGTGCAATCGGGGCGTATCAACGTGCGTTGAGCACGGTGAGCAATAACATTGCGAACGTGAACACTGAAGGGTATTCACGTCAAGATGTGGTGCTCGCTGACTCTGCACCTAAAAAATTAGCAAGTATGTACGTCGGCACTGGCGTCATGTTGCAAACTATCAAACGACAGTTTGATGCTTTCGCTGAATCAAACTTGCGCAATAGCACCAGTGATTTGTCTAGTCAAAAACCGATGGTTGATTACGCGAAGCGTGTGATGGACATCATGGGTGACAAGAGCGTTGGCTTAAGCTCTGCCTTGGATACTTTCTTTGCTGCGGCTGGCTCTTTGTCGGCTGACCCCGCTTCTAGTGTGTTGCGCACCAGTTTCATGACTAGCGCCGATGGCGTTGCATCACGTTTTGGTGAGCTTTCATCTCAGATGAATTTGATTTCGACGGAAACACGGCAAGGGTTAGATGGTGCTGCGGCAAAAGTTAACACCTTGACTAGTCAGCTAGCGCTGATCAATCAAAACTTGACAAAATCCCCGACCTTAGAAGGCCAGCCTGCAGAGCTTTTGGATCGCCGTGATTTGACCTTGCGCCAATTGTCTGATTTGGTTCGTACGAAGGTTACCTTCTCTGTAAATGGATCTGTCACCGTCAGCTTGGGTACCACCATGACCCAAGGCTTGGTAGTGGACGGTAATAAGTCACGCCCGATTGGTATCAACAGCGCTGTCAAAGACAAGGTTGAGCTGGTACTCGATCCGTACGGAAAAACTGAATCACTTTCCAGCGTCAGTGGTGGTCAAATCGGCGGATATCAAAATTTCATTAGTCAAGTATTAGAACCTTCTCAGAAAAATTTGAGTGCCTTGGCTCGGACATTTGCGACAGAAGCCAACGCGATTCAAAAGAATGGCATTGACGGTTATGGGCAAATGGGCCAAGACTTGTTTGCGTTTGACCCTGCAGCCACCAGCGATGCAGAAGGCATTCGCCTAGCCTTGAACGATGGCATGCGTATCGCCACTGCAGCTCAGTTCCGTGTGAGTGAAGGCAACACTAACGTCACAACCACTCGCGCCAGTGTCAAATTCACTGGGCAAACCCCAGCTACAGCACTGAGTAATAGCCAGCTGGTGAACAACCCCAATAAAAGTGCTGCAGTCACCTTCAAGGTAGACGGCGCACATGTCTACACACCTGTGACTTCTTTGTCAGGAGGTGTCAAAGCTACTTTCTATTTAGATCAAGCTGCACCAGGTCAACAATTACAAGTTATGACGCGTGATGGTCGTCAGCTGCTAGGGCATGCCCTCACAGAGACAGAGAAATTTCAACTCTTTACTCCTGCCAATGGTTTTGAGCCTAATGCCAACTACAGCGATGCTTATTTGAATCAATCCGGTGCAAAAGCGTACCGCGGTATTGATATGTTCTATGGCGCCAAAGCTACGGTGCTCTATGGCCAGAATTTTGACCAATACGGTGCTGCGGGGGCATCCATTCCAATGCCTGCATCGATGGATACAGCGCGTATTTCTTCGGCAGACTTTCAAATAGCAGCTGATGCACTCACCCTTAATGGTGTGTCTTTACCAGAGTTCAATGGTGCTGCCACGTCGGCCATTACCATTGCTGATGTCAAAGTAGGCACTGTCCCAACACCGTTCACATTCCAAGCCTTAGTTGCCGGACAGGTGGTCAATGCACCGGTGCCAAGCACTGCCACAACGAATTTGACTGATCTCGCTGCATCACTCAACACTAGCTTGCAGTCGCGCGGTCTGTTTGCTGTGGCGATTAACAACGGCGCAGATTTACGCATCACCGACTCCAAAGGACGTGACATCAGTGGGGTTTCGCTGAAACCCGCGTCAACCCTCTCGGGCGCATCTGTGGGTGACATCAGTGTCAGTTCGGCTTCTGTACAAGTTGCCGATTGGATCAACGGCGCGTCACAGGCTTTGGTTGTCAATCCGCAATTTGGCGCGGGCACTAATCCTGGATTTTCTCAATTTCAGGCGACAGTTGGTGGTGTTCATTTCAATTTGGATGTCAACACCTCCACGGACTTGGCCAGCTTGGCTGCCAACTTGCAGCAAGCTTTTCGTACACAAGATAAAGGATCTGCGATCTCTGTAGTGGTCGACGGAACCAACCTCAAAGTCACCGATGCGCGTGGTCGCGCGTTCAAAGATTTTTCTTTGAACCCAGCAGATAGCACCTCCTTGGCTACAGGTGGTAAGGTCACGATAACCAATAGCAACTTGTCGCAAACCAATGTGCGCGCTGAAGTTTTCTCTGAGCTACGTGTTCCCGTGGCTCAGTTGAATCTGTCCAAAGCGCTAAAAATCAACGGGCAATCTATCGTTGGTTTTAAAACAGCCAATGAATTGGTTGATCGTATCAATGCTTCTAGTGCAGGCGTGACAGCGAGTATTGAAGCCAATGGTGAACTGGTGATTTCTGATCCCTTGGGTAGCCCCATCACCATCAATGCCACTACAGATGGCAACGCCTTGGATATTCAACCATCGTCTTATGGCGGTCAAGTTCGCATGGTGCAAGTATTACGCGACATGCTGGTGCCAGCCACCGATGTTGATTTGAAGAAACCTCTTCAAATCAATGGCGTTAATTTGAGTCAAAGTGCTTACGACTTACCTGCATCTTCTTCTCAAAACTATGCTGTTGAGTTTGGATCTCCGGTGCAATCTGTATCGGCAACAACTCCTCAAGCTTTAGCCGCTGCATTGAATAGCAATGCAGATTTTTCTTCCGGATTCAAAGCCTCTTTCAGTGGTACCCGTTTAGTCATTTCACCTTTGGGCGCAGAGCTTTCGGATGCTGATATTGCCAACCGTTTCACGGTCAAGTCAAACGGTGATGCGTTGGTGCCTCAAGGTACATTGAAGAAACTGTCGGATCTGGTGGATCGCATCAGTGCAAACAGTGACGCCACTGGCGTGGTGGCCTCTTTGGATATCAACGGCGACTTGCAACTCAGCACCACAGATGAAAAAGGCACACGTCCGATTTCGATTGGGCCAGGCAAGGACGCAACGGGGCAATATGTGGCCAATGCGTTGGGTTTAGAGCCTGCAGATTTTGATGTCACTGCGCGACTCAAACGTATGCAGTTGAACCCAGACTTCAATACGGATATCCGCATGTCATTCGGCTCAGCAGGCGATCCTTCAGATTTGACAAAAATTGGTCTCCGTACTGGGGCTTATGTGCAAAACGGTTGTCCTGATGACTTGTTGCTATTTGTGACCGGCAAAGGAGCTGCTAATGTGGCTGTTGGTTTTAATGGTCAGCCAGATAATGTGCGTGACAGTTTGCGCAGTCAATCGTTGAGTATTAAATTCACTGCAGCAGATCGCTACAGCATCATCGATACCAAAACAGGTACAGAGTTAGCTAACCGTCAGTATGACCCTAGCGTGCTCGAACCTGTGATTAATTTTGATGGTTTGCAGATAAAACTAAGCCATGCCCCTTCTGTGGGTGATAGTTACAAGATTGATGGCAATTACGATGGTTTGGGTAACAACGTCAACATGCTAGACATGGTAGACCTGAACAAAAAGCCGGTCACTAATGGCAAAACCATTGCCAATACATACATTGATCAAATCAACAGCGTGGGTAACTTGGCCCAACAAGCCAACATCACGCAGCAAGCGTTGACGGTGGTGAACGACCAAGCCATTGCTGCACGTGACAAAGTATCTGGTGTGAACTTAGACGAAGAGGCAGCTGCATTGATTCGCTATCAACAAGCTTATCAAGCTTGTGCCAAGGTGATGCAAACATCTGGTCAGCTGTTTGACACCATTGTGCAGATTCGGTAAACGGGGTAATACATTATGAAAATTTCAACTAGCCTCTACTTTAATAATGCGACAACTCAGTTGAGCAATGTGCAAGGGGAATTGTCTAAAACACAAGAGCAACTCTCAGTGGGTAAGCAAATCGTCAAGCCTAGCGATGCACCTGATAAGGCGGCACTAGTTACACGCTTAGAGTCTGAGTTGAGCCGTCAAACTGGTTATCAAGACACCTTGAAAGCGGTCAACATCCGCTTGACGGCTGAAGAAACCTCGCTCAAAAACACCAGTGACGTGATGTATCGTATTAAAGAGCTGGCTGTTCAGGCCGCCAACGACACTTTGAGTCCTCAAGATCGACAAAGTGTGGCCTTGGAGCTGAGCAATTTAAAAGACCAAGTGCTGAGCCTCGCAAATAGTCAAGATACCAATGGCAACTATTTATTTTCGGGTAGTCGTACTGGTGTGCCCGCGTTTAGCAAAGATGCCTCAGGTCGGGTCCTTTATCAAGGTGACCAAGCTCGCATGAAAGTCAACGTGGGTGACAGCCGCCGCATGAATCTCAACATGCCCGGCTCCGATGCCTTCACCCGTGTGGTGCGCGACGATGGCCAAGGCGGCAAAGTGGGTGTTGACTTTTTCCAGTCTTTGGATGATTTGGTCACGGCTGTGAAAGCAGGCGACCACAACAACATTCAGCGTGGCATTAATGAGGTGGACACTTTGCAAAACGGTATCAGCCAAGGTCTGGGCCAAGTGGGCTCTGATTTGGCGATTGTTGACATGCAAAACACCGTGCTCGATCAGGTGGTGTTGCAACTCAAAACTACTCGCTCTGATGTGGAAGATTTGGACTACACCTCGGCCATCACCAAAATGAACAAAGACCAATTGGCTTTGGAAGCCGCGCAAAGTAGTTTTGCCAAGATTTCGCAGTTGAGTTTATTCAAATACATGAATTGATGGCTCAAGTTTTTTAAGCTGCATCCGATCTAGTCAACACTTAGAAAAATTTTTCCATGGCCACTACTGCATTAAGTTCGTCCACATCTTCAGCTTTAGCGAGTAGTACGCCGACTGCAGCCCAAACTGCTGCTGCGAATAAGGCTGCTTCACAAAAGCTAATCACATCATTGAGTGCAGGCTCCGGTGTGGACGTGGCTTCGTTGGCTCAAAACTTAGTAGATGCTGAGCGCGTGCCCCAAGAAAACGCTATCAACGCTAAGATTACCAAGAATGAAGCACGTATTTCTGGCTATTCTGCTATGTCGTTTGTACTGTCAAACGTCAAAACGGCATTGACGGATCTTAAAGATCAAAACAGTTTTAATTCGCTGACTGCCAGCAACAGTAACCCAGCTGCTTTTACCGTTACGCCAGGTGCAACGGCACTCGCTGGCAGCCATGATGTGAAAGTTACCCAGTTAGCCAAAGCGCAGCGCACTGTCAGTGCGGGTGTTGCGTCAGCTACTGCCGCTTTGAATGGCGGCAAGGCCATGTCTTTTGCTTTGACCGTTGGTGGCACTACCACTGACATCAACTTGGCTGATGGTCAAGATACACCCAAAGATGTCGTTGACTTCATCAACGCTTCGAATAAAGGTGTGACAGCGCAGCTGGTTGACTCAGGCGATGGCTCTGCGACTCCCTTTCAAATCGTCCTCACTGGTACACAAGGCAGTGCTGGTGCGTTTAGCCTAACGCCTAAGTTCAGCGCGGGCGGTGTGCCTGCGCCTACCACGTCAGTGAATGGTGGCTTGGGGATGACGTTCAAGTTGACTGTGGCGGGAGTTGCCCAGCCAGATATCGTGTTGGCAAATGGTAATGACACACCGCAAAATATGGTTGATGCCATCAACGCAGCGAATACAGGTGTAACCGCTTCATTGGTTGCGAATGCAGCAGGTTCTACATATCCATACAAAATTTTTGTGACTGGTCCAACGGGGGCACCATCAGATTTTTCACTGGGTGTTGATTATGGTGCTGGTGCTGGTGTCGAGCCAATGGTTCAGCCGGCTTTGAAATTCGCTTCGAATAATCCTGTAAACCAAACAGCGACAGATGCTAAGGTCACGGTAGACGGCATTGACTTCACGCGCAACAGCAACGCTTTAACGGATGTGATTCCTGGTGTGACGATGAATCTAAAGTCCACTACAACTACAGCCGCTAGTCTTGATTTAACGCGTGACACTACGGCTATCAAAGACAAGATCAATGCTTTTGTCACGGCATACAACGATGCCAATACCATCTTCAAAGAGGTATCTGACCCTAAATCAACCTTGGCCACTTATGGTGCCACTTTGGTGGGCGACTCGACTGTGCGTTCTATCAAGGCACAGCTACGAACTATGGTGATGGGGCCATCATCTACGCCAGGCAGTACCGTAAGTGCCATGTGGCAGATGGGTATCAAGGTGGATGAGGCGGGTGTGATGTCTGTGGACACCACCAAGCTCGACTCCGCTTTGACCAGCAACTATTCTGATGTTGTGAAAACTTTCACTGGTAATCAAAATGGCCTCACCATTTATAGTCCTGCACCAGGTGGCATTGCCGGTGATGCGGTACGTAAGTTGACCAACATGCTGAGTGCTACAGGTATTTTGACCTCTCAAAGTACATCCGCTACCGACCAAAATACCAAATATCAAGGCGACTTAACCAAGCTACAAACGCGAATGGATTTGGTACTCAAGCGCTACCAAAAACAGTTCGCCGCGATGGACAGCTTGGTGGGTAAGGTCAATAGTCAGAAGACCAGCCTCAAGTCTACCTTTGATGGCATGATGGCTAGCATGACCGGTAAGACCGGCTAATACGTTGTAACTCTCTTTCTGCTTTTTAGCTACTTTGCAAATTATTTATTGCAAAGCGGCTAAAGTTTGCCGCCTTTGTGTCGATATGGGCTAACACGACATACCTTGCCATATGTGGCAAGGCCGAAAGGAAGGTCTTTATGCTCTCAGAACTCCAAGGCGCTTCTCGCCCTCAAATTGCAACGCCGCTGCGCACTCTTGTGACTGCGCCTGTGTCGGCGGTCGCTTCCGCTGCTTCGACCTCTCTTGAAGCCTCTGGATCTGTAACGTCGCCCGAACTGACTAAGCCCAAGGTTCAAGCACCTAAGCCTATTGAGGTGAAGGTAGATATAGAGAAGATGCGTGCCAATCTGCAGGAGTCATTGGACAAAATGAACGCTGCACTGCGTGATGGTGGGCGTAATTTGAACTTTCTAATGGATGAAAAGGCTGGCGGCTTGGTTGTGCTTGTAAAAAATGCAGACACAGGCGAAGTTGTTCGTCAGATACCCAATGAGACGGTGGTTCGCATGGCGCACAGCATAGAAGCCTTCAAAGGCATTCTGCATAACGAACTCAGTTAATTAATTTTTTGCTCAGGGCTCAAGTTTTTTTGAGGACTGACGAATCATCAGCCATGGAGGGAAGCAAATTCGTGCTTCCCAACACATTAACCCTCAGTGATGACTTTTTAGGAGAAACATCATGTCAGTGATCAACACCAACGTTAAAGCTCTTGCAGCACAAGGCTCGCTGAGCAATGTGAACAAGTCCCTCGAAACTTCGATGGAACGCCTGTCTACCGGTTTGCGTATCAACACCGCCGCTGATGACGCAGCAGGCTTGGCCATTACAAACCGTATGACTTCCCAAATTCGTGGTTATGCTGTTGCCATTCGCAACAGCAACGACGGTATCTCGATGACCCAAACGGCCGACGGTGCTATGGGTCAAGTGACCAGCATGTTGCAACGTATGCGTGAACTGTCTGTGCAAGCAGCTAACGGTGCGATGTCTGATGCGGACCGTGGCAGCATCCAGCAAGAAGTGACTCAGCTGAAGGCGCAAATTGATGATGTGGCTAATAAGACTAATCACAACAACATTAAGTTGTTGGATGGCTCTGCTGGCAAGATTGTTTTGCAAACTGGCACCAATGCTAATGACACGATGACCATTGGTTTTGGTTCTGTGAAAACCAAAGACATTGGCTTGGGTTCACGTGCAGCTTTGAGCTCAGCTGGTGGCCTCACAACTGGTGTTGCGGATAGTGCCAATGCAGCATTGAAAGATGGTTCTTTGACACTCAATGGCGTTGCTGTTGGTGCTTCTTTGAAAATTTCTGATGGCCTCTCTTTCGACAAGAAAGACTCTAGTGCAATTGCAAAGGCAGCAGCAATTAACGCAGTTTCGGCTCAAAGCGGTGTATTTGCTACCGTAGGTAAAACGGTTGCTGCTGGCGCTGTTCAAACTGACGTAGCTACAGCGGCTGCTGGCATGGTGAAGATCAACGGTGTTGACACTGCTGCTTTTTATACCTCAACCGATAAAGAAATTACCCGTACAGCTACGGCTGATGCAATTAATGCAATTTCTGATCGTACCGGCGTACGTGCGATTAACACGCATGATGACAAACAAGGTATTACTTTGGTCGCTGCAGACGGTCGTAACATTACTGTGGCCGCTGGTACAACACCTGGTTCGGCTACTCATGCTCAAATGGGCTTAGTTGATGGTACTTATGTGGGTTCATTTGATTTGAATACCAAAGACGGTTCTTCTATTACCGTCGGTAGTACTGTTGCTAACGTCCAAACAGGTCAGCAAGTGTCTGGTCTGAACTTCGGTACCTATGCGGCTGACAAAGCTCAAGTTGTGACTACATCACGTACTGCCAGTGCTGCTGCTCCAGATGCAACAACTGGCACAGGTGTGTTGACTGGTAACACCCTGGTTATTAACGGTGTTGGCATTGCAGCCGCAGTAGGTGCTGATGACACCGCCTCTTTTGAAGGTGCGCTTGCTGTTAGTTCGACTAAAGCTTCTAGTGCGATTGCGATTGCTGCAGCGATTAATAAGTCATCATCTCTGACTGGTGTGACTGCGAAGGCCGATGAAAACGTGGTGGCAGGTAAAGGCTTTGCAGCAGGTGCGGTGACGAGCATTGAATTGAATGGCGTGACAATTGCTGCGTCTTTGGGTTCAAGTTCAACCCGTGAAGATGTGTTGGCAATTTTTAACGCTCATTCGGGGGAGACAGGCGTTGTTGCTACTGCATATGACAGTGGTGTGAAATTGACTGCTGCTGACGGCCGTAACATTTCAATTGCTGCTGATGGTGCTGCTGCTGCTCTTGGTTTGGATGGCGTAGACATTGGTGGAGCAGGCGCAGGTAAAACTTACTATGCTGGCGTTCAGATGACATCTGACAAGGCATTCACTGTTGATAGTGGTAGCGAAGGCGATCAACTCAACTTCAAAGGTCTTGGTTTCACTCAAGGCAAGTTTGGTGGCTCTAACGACGGTGTAAAGATTGCTGAAGTCAACGTGTCCACAATGGCCGGTGCAACCACTGCAATCCAAGCAATTGATGCAGCGATTCAAACTGTAGGTGAGAACCAAGCCCGAGCTGGTGCTTATCAAAATCGTTTGGATGCTGTGGTCAGTAATTTGACTGAGTCAACTCAAAATATGTCAGCTTCACGTAGCCGTATCTTGGATACAGACTACGCGACAGAAACAACAGCTATGGCTCGTTCACAAATCGTGGCACAAGCTGCAACAGCGATGTTGGCTCAAGCCAACCAGTCTGCACAGTCTGTGTTGAGCCTATTGAAGTAATTTTCCGCTTCATCCTAAAAGCCGGTGCGCTATGTGCACCGGCTTTTTTGTTTTTTTATTAAAGCTTTTACATCTCGTGTCGATAAGTGATCACTGCATATAGGAATCGCTATGAAAATCACCGGACTTCCCCTTTCGAGCTACAGCACTACGTTGTTGCAAGGGTTAACTACATCAGAAGTCAATTCTCTTTCTAGCAAAGAGCTTAGTGCTTTATCGACCTCGCAAATAAATTCTCTTAGTACAGATCAAATTCAAGCGATCAGTGCATCTGCCATTGTTGGCCTATCTGCGATCACTTCATTAGACGTAAGTAAAATATTCGCTTTAGTTACAGCGCAAATTGCAGCATTGGGCACAGGTCAAGTTGGTGGCATGTCTACAGCACAAATTGCTGCACTGTCGACTGATCAAATCGGTAAGTTGACAACAGCGCAAGTGGTTAGCCTATCTACAGCGCAAGTTGCAGCGATAGAAACCCAAGACCTTGCAAAAATGACAACATCGCAAATCTCAGCGATGGGGACAAGAGATGTCGCGTCATTATCGTCTGCTCAAATTCAAGCATTAACCACGGATCAAATCAATGGAATGACGTCGAGCCAGGTGAAGGCGTTGACGACGGATCAGTTGGTGGCGTTGACGACAGCGCAATCGGCGAATCTGAGCACGGCGATGGTGTCTGCGTTGACGAGCACGCAGATTGCTGCGGTGGAGACGGCTGATTTGGCAGCGATGAGTACGGCGGCGATCGCGAGCTTGACGACAGGGCAAGTGAAGGCGCTGACGACAGATCAGGTGGTGGGCTTGAGTACAGCGCAGGCGGCTGCGTTGACGACGGATCAGGTGAAAGCGTTGACGACGGCGCAGGTGTCGAAGTTGGAGACGGCGGACTTGGCCAAGTTGGATTCAGCGCATATCCAAGTGCTGAGCACAGCGGCGGTAGCGAGCTTGACAGCGGCGCAGTTCACGTCGATGAGCACGGATCAAATCAATGGAATGACGTCGAGCCAGGTGAAGGCGTTGACGACGGATCAGTTGGTGGCGTTGACGACAGCGCAATCGGCGAATCTGAGCACGGCGATGGTGTCTGCGTTGACGAGCACGCAGATTGCTGCGGTGGAGACGGCTGATTTGGCAGCGATGAGTACGGCGGCGATCGCGAGCTTGACGACAGGGCAAGTGAAGGCGCTGACGACAGATCAGGTGGTGGGCTTGAGTACAGCGCAGGCGGCTGCGTTGACGACGGATCAGGTGAAAGCGTTGACGACGGCGCAGGTGTCGAAGTTGGAGACGGCGGACTTGGCCAAGTTGGATTCAGCGCATATCCAAGTGCTGAGCACAGCGGCGGTAGCGAGCTTGACTACAGCACAGGTTCATTCTCTTTCAACTGAGCAAATTGCCGCTCTCACTAGTGCTCAAACTTTATCGTTAAGTACTGAACAAATAGCGGCGCTTCAAATTTAAATTAACACTATATATTAATGCCAACTTTAATAATTAGATGAGAAATGGGCTTGTTTTTTGAAAAGATAAAACAAGCCCATTTTTTCAGATAAAAGTGGGAATGAAAGGATTGTTAAGGTGGTATGAGGGTTTTTTGTTTTCGATACATTCCATTCGTGTATCTAATATAGAGTTAATTAGCATGCAGAGCCCTTTAGTGGTGATAAATTGACCGCATATGCCTCCTGTAGGAATTACATTTGGAACTAATTCAAAGCTTTCAATTAGCCGTGGTACTTTAAGGCCTTCCGCTATTGAAAAGAAGAAAGATTGATTCCCAATATAAACTTGGCAGTTATTTATTATTTTCGCCACCTCCAAGGAGTTTTCTGTATTAATGTGTTCTATTTCTAGATTTACAAATTCACTTTGAAATATTTTAAATTCTTTTTTAGTTCCGATAAAACCAATTTTGTACTCTAGTTTTGATAATTCATCATAGTTGATAGAAGAGTTTACATATCTCGTAGATCTTCCAATGATAATCTGGTATTCTTTTTTATGTGCTGATTCTTTGGGGATTTCTAACCATCTTTTAGTTGAATCAATAAGAGTTCCAAATGCTTTTGAGTAATAGTTTGGGATGTGGCCAGATGAGGTATTAATTAATCCATACCTTATAGAATCAAAATCTATGCAATCTTTTGGTATTTCAAGTTCAGAAGTGTAGTTTATCTCATCGAAAATTTCTTGGGCCAAAAGTAGCGGCTTTATAAAGTCAAACATATCATCGGTGAACATTAATGAACCTCCGATATGTTTAACTTCCGATATAGAGTTTGACTTTTTGTCATTAGGGATCCACAAGTCTATTCCTGTGCAGTTTAATTTTTTCATTAAACTTTTCATTGTTGGAATAGAATAAATAATATCCCCCATTAATCCTGAATGTTTAATTTTAATTTTTTTCATTATCGCTATCCTTGGATTCGTTATGTTCGATTGAAAAGATCAATTAATTTTTGGTTGTTTTTAGTGATCTATGTTTCTCAACTAACTCTTGTCGCAATTCTGAAAAAATTGTTAAGTAATCATTGTTTAGTGTTTTTAAGTAAGACATCTTATATGAATCTAGTTTGAGAAATTCAAGATTTCGTATGGAAGGCATAATTGAATTTTCCATATTTTCTGTCTCATTTGCTTTGTATTTGATTAAATTAATATTATCTATGTAAACTAATAGGGATGCAATTCTTTCTATTAGAAAAACTTTAAGTTGGACATCTTCTTCTCCATGGTTTGAAAGAGAATTTAAGTCTTTAGAAAGTGGGGATTCAGAATTCTCAGCCCATTCGAATATCTTCTCACATACTGTTAGCCACTTTTTCCAGAAACATTTTTTTGCCGTGAAAAAATTGCAAAAAATTACATTTTCTGATGTCATGACCATGTCTGATATTTGTAATTCTGGATATATTTCGTAAATAATTCTTGAGATTTTATTTGCTGTATTTTTATGTACAGAAGATGCTTGTTCAAATATATTTTGATAAAAAGAAGCTTGGTCAAAGTATGGTGAGAAATTTATTAATTCAATATTACTTGAGATGGATTCGTGGAAAGAAATAATATCATCCCCATTTATATTTGTTTTTATTTTGAATTTTGGAGATAAAAACCCATACATGACATCTTCTTTCATTTCGTTTGAGAGAAGAAATTTTCTTATTGGCCAATATTCTCGCCAATCAGGTCGTTCATTACTGGAATTGTCAAGCGGTATAAATTCAGGGTCCAATTTTTTTTCGGTTTCTTCCGAGTAGAAGATTTGGTAAATTTCTGTTTTCATATCGTATTTATCTTTTTGATGATTTCGTTTCTAATTTCTGAAAACTTTTCTAAATAGACTTCATTATGAGTTTTTTCATATGAAAATTTCAAACTATTACTTAGAATTGACTCACTTAAGAATTGATTAAATAAAGTATTTGAAGGACCTATTTTAAATGAGTCATAAGCTAGGCATTTGATGTTTTTGTTTAAAAGTAAGCATATTGAAGCTAGTCGTTCCTGAATGAATATTTTCATCGGTAATTTTTGAATTCCATAATTTGTTTCGCTGTTAAGTTTAATTGATAGGTCTGTTCCTTCCTTATTACTTGCTTCATAAAGTAACTCCCCTAATTCCAGCCAAAGTATCCAAAATCTTTTTTTTGCAAGAAAATAATTGCAAAATATTGTGTTTTCAGAGTGCGTAATAGAATTAATTAAATCTATTCCAGATAGGTGTGACTCGGAAAATTCTTGGCATGCATTGGCAAGGCCGGTATGAAAAAAATCTCCTTGCTCAAAGACATTTTTAAAGATGCAGCTCAAGTCCCAAAATGGACTAAAGCTCACAATATCGTGATTTTCATAATTAGACTTTAGAAATTGCTGAATGTCCTCGTACTTAAGTCCTGTTTTTGAAGTGAATTTGGGTGACATAAAGCCATATAGGACATCATCAGACAAATGATTAGAAAGTAGAAAATTTCGAATTGGCCAGTACTCACGCCAATCAGGTCGCTCATTCCGAAGGTTATCGAGTGTCAAAAAACCCTCAGGCACGGAAGCTAAGGTTTCTGGTGAATAGCATATTTGGTAAATCTGAGTTTTCATTATGTTTAGCCTATTAACTCTATGATTTTATTTTCAAGACTGATTGTCATTGCTGCAGGTCGTGACTGATAAGCTGCTAAATTAAGCGCAATTTTTTCCTTTATGGATGTCATTAAGTTTGCATCTTTACTTAAGCGAATGCATATTTGCATGTAGTCATTCACTGTATAACTGATGAGTTCTGGTATTTTTAATGCATTTAGAATAGAACCTCCCATGCGAGAGACCATTGTTTTTCCACTTAAGGTGACAAGTGGCGTTCCTGCATTTAATACATCATGTGAGGTTGATCCGCAGTTGTAAGGGAAATTATCCAAAAACACGTCAGCCATTTTGAGTCTGGCTTGGTATTCAACGTGCGTGGCTCGTGGTGTGAAAATAATCCGATTCAGATCCGCACCGTGCTGCTTTGCGAACTCTGTAAGTTGGCTGGTGGTTGCTATGTTGTCATTAATCAACCAAAGGCAGCTGTGAGGGATTTTCTCTAAGAGCTTTAGCCAAGTCTCAAAAATTTCTGGTGTAATTTTGTATACATTACCAAATGCCGCCATGACAAATGCGTCATTTTTTAAGCCGTAGTCATGCCGCTCAGTTTTAGGTAGTTGATTTACTTCTTTTGTCATCGGAATAAAGCTTCCTTGGACATGTAGTGGTTTCTCGGTGAAGTATGTTTTCAACACATCAGGTAATGCAAATTCATCCGTAATAACAAAATCAAACCAAGGCATTCCTGTGGTTCCGATAAAACCTAGGTACGTTCCTTGTTTCGGTGCTGGATGCAGTGCAAAGATTCCCGGGCGGGCGCCTGAACTGAGACCATGTAAGTCAATTAAGGCATCAATTTGGTCTTCCATGACTTGCTCTGCAACTTGGCGGTCAGTCAGTGTATGTATGAAGCGAAGGTGATCAAAGGACTGTTTCAGTCGCTCGCGATGCGCTGTGCCATCTTCTGGGCTGAAGTCGTACCCGTAAATTTCAAATTTAGTTCGATCATGGCCTTCGAACAGTTCAGCGAGCAGTAACCCAACGGCATGTACGCACAAGTCACCAGATACATAGCCGATTCGAATTCTTTTATGCTGATATTTACGACCATTAGTCAAAAATTCCTCATTGAAGCTATAAGTCCGTTGAACAAATGCATATGCACTTAGAAGTTGTTGAACGGGGTCGTCTGTCAGCGCAAGCATGGCGAGTGGTGAGGTCGCCATCATCATTTCATTTTGAGTGATGTTTGGCAACTCTTTGTAGACAGGCCATTTGCAGGATTTTTGTCTGATATGAACCCAATGCTGAATAACACCCGGTTGTTTTGGATCTAGTAGCAAACTTTTTTCAAGCGCTGATTCTGCAAAATCGTATCGTTTCAAATTCTCGTTCACACGTCCCATGTGATTGAGCGCAAAAACAATGACAGACTTGTCCGCTTTCGGATTATTGGCTTGTTGGGCAATAAATTCCCATTGACTTAAGGCCTTGTCATTCAGCCCTTGTTTTTCTAAAAGTAAGCCTAGATTGATTCCGGCCTGAAGAAGATTAGGCTCAATTTCAAGGCAGTCTCTGTAGCTAGCCTCGGCCTCTGTTGTCTTACCAGCACTTTGAAGTAACGTCCCGTAGTTGAACAATGCAAGATGCTTGTCACCTTGTGATGTGTGGTCTATGTATTCTTTATAGAGTTGCAGTGCGTCTTCTTGCTGGCTGGCCGTTTGTAGCTCGTTGCATTTGGCAAATAATTGGTCGAGCCTCAGCATGCCCTTTTGGGCCAATATCAAATAGTTTCGCCAATCCTCTAGAGGTAGGCCATTTGCAGAGAGAGGTGTTGTATTCATGGTGTCAATGGATTGACTAGGTGTTGTGTAAAAGCAAATTTAAGGCCAATGTGCAAATCCGTTGGCATATCTATTGCTTCGGTAGGTTGTTCGCTGATTGTTTTGAGCAATTGGCATATTTTTATGACACTTCACTAGGAGCAATCCATGACACTCATTCAAGAATTGATGAACCAAGCCGCCGTCGGTAGCTTCCTCAATGCACAAAGCATCCAACGTTTCAGCCCTGCTGAAATTCGCGAGACGATTCAGGCGCTCGTTGCCACAGAGCAACTCGAGTTGGCAAATGCCCTTGGTGACGCTGGCATGAGCTTGTACCCGCATAGCGAAGACATCTTGGCTATTACTAGCTTGTTGGCGATGATGAACCAAGACTGGCCTTTGGCAGTCGAGCTTATGGATGAGTTGATTGCAATTCAAGGTGTTAAAACGCCATCCTTTACTTATGTGATGTTGGTTCGCGCTTTACGTTGCAACCTTGATCCAGTACGTGCGTTGGCAATTGCTCGTCAAGGTTTGGCGATTTACCCAGATCAAGTTGAGTTAATGGCTGAGAAACTCTCACTCGATGATTTCAGTGATGCAATGATGCCCGCAGCGGGCTTGCAGCACTAAGCGGCAACGCAAGCGTTACTTAAATGGCAAACGGCAATCGCTTGCCGTTTAGGTGACAAAAACTTGCCACTGAATACTTAAATGAACGAATTTGTGCGATCCAAAAGGGGAAAACCCTTATTTAGGACCGTCAAAAATAGTTGGCACGCTATGTGCTTAATCAGTTGTAGGTTTGATTGACCAAAAAGGGTCAGGAGAAAAAAATGGCAGTAATTAACACCAACGTCAAAGCATTGTTTTCACAGATGGCACTCGGCACGTCCGGTCGTGCACAAAGTGTGGCAATGCAGCAATTGTCAACAGGCAAACGCATTAACTCAGCACGCGATGATGCTGCGGGTATGGCGATTGCCACACGCATGACGCAGCAGATTAGAAGTTTGAATCAAGCTGTGCGCAATGCGGGGGATGCTGTCACTTTGATCCAGACCGCTGAAGGCGCGACCAACGAAATCACAGACATGATGCAACGTATGCGTGAGTTGGCAATTCAGGCCGTCAACGATACCAACGACAATGCGCAGCGTAGTTATTTGGATCTCGAGTTTCAGCAGCTGAAGCAGCAAATTGTCCAGATTGCCGACAATACCGAGTGGAACGGTTTTCCCGTGTTAAACGGAACTGCTGGTGAGCGCGTGGGTGAAATGCCTGTGTTCAAAGCTACTTCTAAAAACCAATTTGGTGGTGTCTTTATTGATCCAACCACCACACGAACAATCAATGGTGCAGGCTCGGGGGAAGTGCAAAAATTCACACTTTCCGGTACTCCGGCTGCGGGCAATATCATGATTGCAGGTCAGACTGTGCAAATTACTGCAACAGAAGCTGCTGCTGGTATGAGTGAGGTGATGAACAAAATTCAGTCGACATTGAGCGACACCTCATTCTTTAATAAGAATTCAGGACGTAGCGTCGTTGCAGATGGCGTTACCGGACAAATCACAATTACCTACAACAGTACTGATGGTAATGTTGCTCCCACTAGCTTCAGTTTGGGGTCAACCAACTTGACAGCTGGTGCTGTGACGGTTGATCGCGAAGCAATGACGAACGCTTCTGAAGTCTTTGCTAACAACGGGAAGTTTTTGCAAAGTGGCGCACTCAAGATGAGCGTCAACTCAAGCAACACCAATGTCACAGCATCATTTGTGACACAAGATAACAAAACTATTTTATTGACAGGTACCCTCAGTGCTGCAACAGGTGTCGTGAGTTTTGCCAAGAGTGCTGGATTGAACAGCTCCGTTTTGTCGGATGATTTGAGTTATACATTCCGTGATTCGAGTGGAACTGCATTAGATTTGTCGGCTACACCGCGTGATTTGTCAGTCAATGTTGATGTGGCTGGCAGCATTCCTACATTGCGCGCAGGCGATTTGATGATCAATGGCGTCACTATTGGCCCATCTGTGGCAGCTGACGACTTGCAGTCACCACGCAACAACGCTGCAGGCAGTGCGATTGCCAAGGCTGCAGCGATCAATCGTGTAGCTGTTGACCAAGGCGTTAGTCAGGGTGAATCACAATCCATTACATTCTCTGGCACACCAATGCCTGGCACCATTACTGTGGCAGGTGTTAGCGTGGTACTAACTAATGCAGACAAAACTCCTGCAGACGCTGCTGAGAAAATTGCAACAGCGTTGAAAGCAAGTCCATTGTTTGATCAAACTACAGGCCGTGTAGTGACCTACGCCAAGGGGTCGGGTGTGGTGAACATTGACTTCCCTACCAGCGAAGGCAATGTTTCGGCGATCGAAGTGGCACCTGGGGCGACTGGTTTGGCAAGTGCCGTTAACACCACACAGCAATATTTGACATCTGTGCCTGGAACAGGTGTATTCGCTAAAGTAAACGAAAACGTCTTTACAGGTAAGGCCATGACGGGGTCATCTGTGACCTCAGGTGTGGTGTTTGTTAACGGTTATGCGTCTGCCAACATCACTACGGTGTTGAACAACCCACAAGCCACTCGCGAAGCTGTGGCGCGTGCCATCAACTTGATCAGCGATAAGACCGGCGTCAAAGCTATTGATACGGGTTCTGAAGCTAAAGGTATTTCTTTGGTAGCCGTGGATGGTCGCAACATTGAAGTGCGATTTGAAACACCTGACAACGCTAGCGTATTTGGCGATCGCATTGGTATGCGTGAAGGGGTGCAAAGTTCGACGATTTCTTTGGAATCGAAGATTCAAGCACCTGTGATGTTGACCTCAGCATCATCAGGTGACATCGCCCGCGCCGGATTGGATGCTGGCAATTACTCTAAAAATGAATCAGTGCTGAACACTGCCGCGCGAGCTGCCGTGTCACCCGCTGTGGCGCAAGTCAGCAGCGTGGAATTCACGGGAACCGTAACTGCAGGGGATACTGCAAACATCGTGATTAACGGTACGACATTTACATCAGCTAGTTCATTGGCTACGCCACAAGCTGTGCGCGACGACTTGGTGACAAAGATCAATGCAAATAAGAACTTGGGTGTAATTGCAACTGCAGGCAGCAAAGTCGGTGAGATTTTGTTGACTTCTAAAACACCAGGTGTGTCTTACACGATGACCACATCTAAGAGTGCGAGTGCAACAGCAATGGGTGTTGCTTCTAAAGAAGTGACACCGAATGCGGTGGCAGATGTCAAGAACTTGGGCATGGATGATCTGGTGATCAATGGTGTCAAGATTCGCCCTAGTACACCAAACGATGACCGTTTTTCTAACACTGTAGTGACCAGCAGTGACCCAGGTTCAAGCGCTATTGCGTTGGCAGCAGCGATCAACGACAGCACCAACTTGACCGGTGTACGGGCTGAAGCCAATCCTGTAGTGTCAAAAGGCATCAACACTGTGACTGGCGTTCCCTTGAGTGGCAAGCAGTCTTTATGGGTCAACGGCACAGAGATTCAGGTGGATTTCGTGCAAAACGAATCCGGCACAGATCGTCGTGCCAAGGTGGTTGATGCCATCAACCAACGCGTAGGCCAACATGGTGTGACAGCCACAGATAACGGCTATGGCGTGACTTTGAGCTCCGATGGTCGCAATATGTCTGTGTGGTTTGACTCGAGCAAAGACGATTTGTCTGCTGCCAACTTTGGTTTGGACAAAGGTGGAGCAGTTGCGCAAGTTTCTAAAGTAAAAGTTGGTGGAACAATCACTGCAGGCGTTGCGCAGACAGTCATGATCAATGGTGTTTCGGTGAGTGCTAACGCAGTTGCCGCAACAACAACTCCCGCTAAAACTGCAGCTGAAAACTCAGCGATTGCTTTGCGAGATCAGATCAATGCCACTTCAACCTTGAAGAACGTGCTTGCCTCGATTGATCCAGCAGACTCCACTTCAGTGTTGATTACTTCAACGGTGGCAGGTAGCGGTTTTGATGTGCGTGGTGCACAAATGGGCGCAGCGAGTGCAGAAACAATGACGATCAGCACAGTGACAGCCAACAGCGCTGGTAAAACAGATGTCACAGCGGTTGATTTGAGCACCACCTTCAGCGACAACGTGTTGGCTGGCGAAAGCAATGCCAAAAACGTGAGCACCATGTATGGCACAGTCAAGCTAATTGCTGATGCGCCTGTACTACCAGGCTTGCCTGGTGCTGATGGCATTAAACCATCTCAGTTAGGTCTGAGTGGCTCTGCCATTGTGATCAGCAGCGGTTCTGACGGTTTTGGCGCGCTGAGTAATTTCTCTTCTCTGGGTTTTCACGAGGGCACTTTTGGTGGCCGTGCAAGTCAAGAGATGGATCCTCCTAAAGTTGGGCGCATGGCTTTCCAAGTGGGAGCTTCTGCGAACCAAGTTGTGACCATTGATTTGGCAGACTTTGGTAAGAACGGCTCCATCACTGGTCAGATCACTGGTGACGTTGACTTGGCTGATGATGCACGCAAGGTGCGCATCAACACCCGCGAAGGTGCGACGGCAGTGCTCAACTTGTTGGATGCGGCCATGGACAAAGTCAACGCCACACGCGCCACGATGGGTGCTGTGATGAACCGTTTGGACCACGTGGTTAACAACTTGACCAATGTGTCAATGAACATGTCTACGTCTCGCAGCCAGATTGAAGATGCCGACTACGCATCTGCATCCACCGAGTTGGCCAAGACGCAAATCATGCAACAAGCCGCAACAGCGGTGCTGGCGCAAGCCAACACCAGCCAGCAGTCGGTGCTCAAACTCTTGGGTGGTTAATAGACCCTTTAAGACAAGCATTGAAGATCATCAGGCATGAATAGCTTGGGAACTAAACCGCCATCCCCGTCCGCTCAGAAAGGTCCTAACTGCTGGGAGTGTCGCTACATGGCGATCACGTGGGATGTGCGCATGCCTTATGGCTGCAAGCTCATGGGCTTTCGTTCGAAAGTGGTTCCCTCGCTGGAGGTGCTGCGCACGGACGGCCGCTTTTGTGGCGGTTTTAGTCCTAAGCCCACTTCTTCAAAAAACGTTTTTTACAAAACGAACTCCCCCTCAGGGAAAGTCGAATCTTCGACATCGAATCAAAAGAATACTAAATTCGGAATAAAAATACTTGTTTAGATTTAAATAACCTGTCAAAACAGGTTGGCACGGCCTTTGCATAACAGTCTTACCTTTATTTCGGACTGTACTCAAAGTGAATGCTTCTTCTGTCAACGTAATTCATGCCGTGTGGTTGGACCCCTTCAGTCCAATCGACGCCGCAGATCGCGCCCAGCTGGATGCCGCAGGTATCAGTCTGGAAACCGTATCAACCTTGGGCGACCTCACGCTGGCCTTGCGCCGTGCGCATGTGTTGGTCATTCGCTTGGGCGATAGCG
>Ga0228699_1000641_pt1 | contig 23906 bp, 22 predicted proteins | sample McNCre217_Aug_MG_FD_178016 | JGI IMG/M metagenome (GOLD analysis project Ga0228699, IMG submission 178016) | Freshwater microbial communities from McNutts Creek, Athens, Georgia, United States - 2-17_Aug_MG | ecosystem: Environmental > Aquatic > Freshwater > Creek | place: USA: Georgia... | reverse complement strand
ACTTGGCGGGTATGAAAGACAGCAAGGTGATCGTGGCCATCAACAAAGACCCAGAGGCGCCTATCTTCAGCGTGGCGGACTTTGGTTTGGAGGCTGACCTGTTTGTGGCTGTGCCAGAGCTGGTCGCTGCGTTGTGAGTGCTGTGATGGATGTTGCTGCATGCGTGCACTCCGACGCGCGGGGCGATGTGTGTGTCATCACCATTGACAACCCGCCCATCAACGCCACATCCTTGGCGGTGCGTCAAGGATTGATGTCCGCAATTTTTGAATTCAAAAATAACGCTGCTTTTCAAGCAGCGGTCATCGTGGGCGCGGGCAGCACGTTTGTCGCAGGTGCTGACATCCGTGAGTTTGGTAAGCCCATGCAAGAACCCATCTTGCCCGAGGTGATTCGCGCGATTGAAGACTGCGGCAAGCCCGTGGTCGCAGCTTTGCATGGTGCAGCGTTGGGTGGTGGTTTTGAATTGGCCTTGGCATGTGATGCACGTGTGGCTGATGACAAAACGGTGGTCGGATTGCCCGAGGTGTCCTTGGGCATCATCCCCGGTGCTGGGGGCACGCAAATGTTGCCGCGACGCGTAGGCGTGTCGCGCGCCATTCGCATGATTTGTGGTGCACAGCGTATTTCGGCCAAAGAGGCTCAATCGCTCAACTTGCTCGATGAGGTGGTCACAGGTGAGCTGTTGGATGCAGCCATTGCCTTCGCACGTCACATGCAAGGCAAGAAGTGCCGCATCCGTGATGAAGCAGTGCCAGCTGAAGGCCCTGCGTTGATTCAACAAGCCGCAGAAGAGGCGATGCGTGCAGGCAAACGCCGTCCTGCCGTGGAAGCCGCGATTGAGGCCATCAAGTCGGCCGCAGTGTTATCGATAGACGATGGTTTGGCCGATGAACGAGCGGTGTTTTTGCAACTGCGTTTGTCGCGTGAAGCTTATGCATTACGGCATGTGTTTTTTGCAGAACGTGACAGTGCCAAATTGCCTGCTGAGTTGAATGCCAAACCAAGAACCGTCGAAACAGTGTGTGTGATTGGTGCGGGCACCATGGGCACGGGCATCGCCATCAGCGTGCTAGATGCAGGCATGAACGTTATCTTGCTGGAGCAAGACGAGGCAGCCTTGCAACGCGGCCAGCACCGTGTGACGGCGCACTACCGTGACCGCGTCTCTGCCCAAAAGATGAAGGCTGAAGTGGCCCAAACACGCGAGGCGTGTTTGCACAGCACGCTCGACTGGGCTGAGATGGCGAAAGCTGATTTGGTGATTGAAGCTGTGTTTGAAGATCTTGCTGTCAAGCAAGAGGTCTTCAAAAAAATAGACAACTTTGCACGTGCAGGCGCTGTGCTGGCCACCAACACGTCTTACTTAGATGTGGATGCGATTGCACAAGCCACCTCACGTCCGCAAGATGTGTTGGGCTTGCATTTTTTCAGTCCAGCCAATGTGATGAAGTTGCTCGAAGTGGTGCGTGGCAAAAACTCGCAGGCCGATGTGTTGGCCACAGGTATGGCTTTGGGCAAGCGCCTTCGCAAGCTGCCCGTGTTGGCAGGCAACCACTTTGGGTTCATTGGCAACCGCATCTACAACGCGTACCGCAACCAGTGTGAATTCATGTTAGAAGATGGTGCATGGCCCGAAGATGTGGATGCCTCGTTGAAGCAATTTGGCATGGCCATGGGGCCATTTGCGGTGGCAGATTTGTCGGGCCTTGATATCGCCTGGCGTATCCGTCAGACGCAAGCCACCACGCGTTCGCCGGGTGTGCGTTATGTGGACATCTTGGACCAGTTGTGTGAAGCCGGGCGCTTGGGGCGCAAGGCCAATGCGGGTTATTACAGCTATGTCGATGGCAAACAGCAGACGACAACCGATGAGGTGGTGCGGCATATCATTGAAGGCGCGTCACAACGTCGTGGCATCCAACGTCAACCTTTGAGCAGCGCCACGATTCAACGTCGTGCGCTGTTGACCATCGTCAACGAGGCGGCACGTTTGATGGGCGAGGGCGTGGCCAGTCGTGCCAGCGACATTGATGTGGTGCTGATACATGGTTATGGTTTTCCGCGTTGGGAAGGTGGGCCTGTCTTTTGGGCACGTCAGCACAACTGCGATACCTTGACAAAAGAAATCAAAGACCTCGCCAACCAATGTGGCGAAGGGTTCGTGCCGGCAGATTTGTCGGTGTTGTTTGAAGCGGAATAATTTTGAGACTTATGACACACGCTTTCATTTGCGATGCGATTCGCACCCCCATTGGCCGTTACGGCGGCGCTTTGTCTTCTGTGCGCACCGATGACTTGGCTGCGATTCCCATTCAAGCGTTGATGGCGCGCAACCCTCATGTGGATTGGTCGCAAATCACGGACGTGCTGTATGGCTGCGCTAACCAAGCGGGCGAAGACAACCGCAACGTGGCCCACATGGCAAGCCTGTTAGCAGGCTTGCCCATGGATGTACCGGGTGCCACGATCAACCGCTTGTGCGGTTCTGGCCTAGATGCGGTGGGTACTGCAGCACGTGCCATCAAATCAGGTGAAGCGCAGTTGATGATTGCTGGTGGTGTCGAGAGTATGAGTCGCGCACCCTTTGTCATGCCCAAAGCTGAAAGTGCGTTTGGCCGCAACAACGCCGTGTACGACACGACGATTGGCTGGCGTTTCATCAACAAGTTGATGAAAGAAAAATACGGTGTGGATTCCATGCCCGAGACGGCAGAGAACGTGGCTGTGGAGTTCAAGATTGAGCGTGAAGCCCAAGACCTGATGGCGATGAACAGCCAACTGCGTGCGGTGGCCGCACAGCAGTCGGGTCACTTAGCCCGCGAAATCACGCCGGTGTTGATTCCTCAAAAGAAGGGCGAGCCGCTTGTGGTGGACACCGATGAGCACCCACGCACCACCAGCCTAGAAGCCTTGGCAAAACTCAAACCCATCGTGCGACCTGATGGCACAGTCACCGCAGGCAATGCCAGTGGTGTGAACGATGGTGCCTGTGCGTTGCTTTTGGCCAATGAGGGGAGTGCGGCTAAGAACGGTCTGACACCCAAAGCCCGCGTGGTGGGCATGGCCACGGCGGGGGTGGCGCCACGCATCATGGGCATTGGCCCGGTGCCTGCCACGCAAAAAGTGTTGGCGCAAACAGGCTTGACGATGGCGCAAATGGATGTGATTGAACTCAACGAAGCGTTTGCTGCACAAGGCTTGGCGGTGATGCGTTCGCTGGGCTTGCAGGATGAGGATCCGCGTGTGAACGCATGGGGTGGTGCGATTGCGTTGGGGCATCCATTGGGTGCTTCGGGCGCTCGGTTGGCGACTACCGCTGTGAATCGCTTGCATGCCACGGGCAGTCGCTATGCACTGTGCACCATGTGCATTGGTGTGGGGCAGGGCATTGCGCTCATCCTTGAGCGTGTTTGATATGCAGAATGCAAGGTAATTATTTGTCGTGACAGTGCTTGACGAGGCTCGTGGGGCTTGAGGATCTAGGACAATCAACGCATTGATTACCTTTTGGGGAGATGCGTTATGCAAGTTCGTCGTTTTGTCTTGTCACGCGTGGCTGTGGTTGCTGCGGCTGGTTTTTGCACGTTGGCTGGGTTGAGTGTTCACGCGCAGTCTTACCCCACAAAGCCTTTGCGTATCGTGGTGCCATTTGGCGCTGGTGGTGTGGCTGACCTCACGGCACGCACGGTGGCTCAAAAAATGTCGGAAGGCTTGGGGCAGTCCGTGGTCATTGACAATCGCCCAGGTGCGGGTGGCATTGTGGCCGCTGAGATGGTGGCCAAGGCTGAGCCTGATGGCTACACGCTTTTGTTGATGTCCAACGCCAATGCGGTGAGTGCGGGCTTATTCAAAACCTTGCCGTTTGACCCTGTGAAAGACTTCACACCTGTGTCGTTGATGGGCACGTTTGATTTGGCCATCGTCACGAGCGCTGATTCACGCTTTCATACCTTGCCCGAGTTGTTGGCTTGGGCCAAAGCCAACCCGGGCAAGCTCAACATTGGCAGCATCAATATCGGCAGCACTCAGCACTTGACTGCCGAGTTGTTCAAGTCTGTGGCGGGTTTGGACGCACAAGTCGTGCCTTTCAACGGAACGCCTGCCGTGATGACGGCTTTGCGTGGTGGCCAAATTGATGTCGCAGTTGAAGTGCTGAGCCCTGTCTTGCCACAAATCAAAGGCGGTGCTTTGCGCGCTTTGGCTGTGACAGGTACCAAACGCAATGTGGCTTTGCCGCAAGTGCCCACGGCCAAAGAGGGCGGGGTCCCGAATTTGGTCTCCACCTCATGGAATGGTTTGGGCCTGCCCGCCAAAACACCGCAAGCGGTGGTCGAGCGTTTGAACAAAGAGGTGAATGCCGCGCTGCAAACGCCAGCGGTGCGCCAAAAACTGTTGGAGTTGAATGTGGAGCCTCATCCCAGCACCGTGCCCCAAGCGCAAGACTGGTTGCAAACCGAGATCAAGCGTTGGGGTGATGTGATTCAACGCGCTGGCATTCAAAAACAATAAGCGAAGTCTCTGATGCTCAACATCCTCACCATCACCGGTCCGATCTATTTGTCCATCGCTTTGGGCTTTGCGGCTACCCGTCGCGGAATGTTCAGCAAAGTCGACGGTCAGGTGTTGGGGCGCTTTGTGTTGAACTTTGCATTGCCTGCGATGTTGTTCAACGCACTTTCTCAACGCAACTTTGCCGAGGTGCTCAACCCCAACTACCTGCTGGCGTATGGCGCAGGGTCGATGTTTTCGTTCGCGGTTGGTTTTTGGGTGTGGCGCATGTGGCGCAAAAAACCGCTCACCGAAAGCGGTATGGTGGCCATGGGGGTGAGCTGCTCGAACAGCGGTTATGTGGGCTATCCCATCTTGCTGCAGTTTTTAGGACCTGCTGCAGGCGTGGGGCTGGCACTGACGGTGTTGATTGAAAACTTGCTCACCATTCCTTTGGCTTTGGCGATTGCGGAGAGCGGGGAGGCTGAGCATTTGTCTTGGCAACACACCGTGCTGCAGAGTTTGAAACGCATGACCAAACTTCCCATGATGCAAGCCATCGTGGCGGGTTTTGTGTTCTCCATGCTGGGTTGGCATTTGCCAGACGTGCTGTCGAAAACCGTCAATCTTTTTGCGGCATCAACGGCGGCGATCGCGTTGTTTGTGAACGGTGGTTCTTTGGTGGGGATGCGCGTGGTCGGTTTGATTCAAGAGGTGCGCTGGATTGCGGTGGGCAAACTGGTGCTGCACCCCTTGGCCGTGGGACTGATGCTGATGGTGGTCGGGCCGATTGACCCCAGCCTCAAAATCTCTGCGGTGTTGTTGGCGGGGATGCCCATGCTGGGCATTTACCCTTTATTGGCGCAACGTCATGGCCAAGAAGGTTTTTGTGCCGCCGCTTTGTTGGTGACCACCATTGCATCGTTTTTCACCATCAGCCTGATTCTGTGGACCATGGGCGAGCTGCCCGGCTGGCACGTCTAAGACGCCCATGCACATCAAAGAGTCCGAAGTTGAGGTGACGGCCGTGCGTGCCCAAGGTGCGGGCGGGCAAAACGTCAACAAGGTCTCTAGCGCGATTCATTTGCGATTTGATGTGATGGCGTCATCGTTGCCCGACGATGTGAAAGAGCGGTTGTTGGCTTTGTCGGATCACCGCATCACCAATGAGGGTGTCGTGGTGATCAAAGCGCAAGAGCATCGCAGCCAAGACATGAACCGCCTCGAAGCCTTTGCGCGTTTGCTGGACTTGGTGCAAAGCGTGGCCAAGCCACCCAAAAAACGCAAACCGACCAAGCCCACCTATGCCTCGAAGCTGCGCCGCTTAGACAGCAAAAAAAAGACCTCCGCGATCAAATCGAACCGAGGTCGTGTGCTTTAAAGGCTGTGCGTGTTTAGGCTTTGCGTAAGAAGCAGGCTTTGAGCATGTAGTTGCCCACGTCCATCTTGCAATCCACTTCGTGGTCGCCACCGACCAAGCGAATGCTTTTCACCTTGGTGCCCATCTTCAGCGTGGTGGATGAGCCTTTGACCTTCAGGTCTTTGATGAGCACCACGGCATCGCCGTCTTTGAGCACAGTGCCGTTGGCATCTTTCACCACAGCCTCGTCTTCGTCATCCGCTGCGGCCACGGCCACCATGGGCCATTCATGCGCGCAATCGGCACACACATAGTTGTCGCCGTCTTGGTAGGTGTTTTCTTGGGCGCATTGAGGGCAGGCTGGAATGGTGGACATGTGTTTGTTTTCTTTCAAAGGAGAGCAGTATAAATTTGCAAGGTCAAGCCGCTGGTGTTTAGCGAACTTGCAGCTTGATGCCGTTGGTAGCGGCGGCCGTGATTTCACCCACTTCACACGCATTGGCGAAGCCGTGTTGCTGGAACACTGCCAGAACTTCAGCGACGGATTCGGGTGCACATGCCACCAGCAAGCCGCCGCTGGTTTGAGGGTCGCTCAACAACGCTTGGTCAATCGCGTTGCGTTCAGGCGCGAGTTCAATCTCGCTGCCGTAGGCTGACCAGTTGCGTCCAGAGGCACCGGTGAGCATGCCTTGCTCGGCCAGTTCGCGCACACCGTGCAACAAAGGCACTTGGCTCATGTTGAGTTGCATCGTGTGGTGACTGCCACGCGCCATTTCTAAGGCGTGGCCTGCCAAGCCAAAGCCTGTCACGTCCGTCATGGCATGCACGCCCGCTAAGGCGGACAGCGCCGCGCCCGGTGTGTTGAGTTTTGTGGTGTTGGCAATCATCTGTGCATAGCCTTCGGGGCTGAGGGCGTTCTTTTTCAAAGCGGCCGACAGCACGCCCACGCCCAGAGGTTTGCCCAAAATCAAACGGTCGCCTACGCACGCATCGGCGTTGCGTTTGATGCGTTTGGGGTGCACGAGCCCTAAGACGACCAAGCCGTAAATCGGCTCGACCGAGTCGATGGTGTGGCCGCCTGCGATGGGTATGCCAGCCTCGCGGCACACGCTTTGGCCGCCATCCAAAATTTTGCCAATCGTCTCTGGTGGCAGCACGTTGATGGGCATGCCCACCAAAGCCAAAGCCATGATGGGCGTGCCACCCATGGCATACACATCGCTGATGGCGTTGGTGGCGGCGATGCGGCCAAAATCAAAGGGGTCATCCACGATGGGCATGAAGAAGTCGGTGGTGGCAATCAACGCTTGCTCGTCGTTGAGCTGGTACACCGCTGCGTCGTCGGCCGTTTCAATGCCCACCAACAACTGGGGTGGGATAGGCATGGCGCTGGTGCTTTTGAGAATTTCACTCAACACGCCTGGGGCAATCTTGCAGCCGCAGCCGCCGCCGTGGGAGAGGCTGGTGAGGCGAGGGAGGGTGTTGGTGTTTGAGGAACTCATGGCAGCTTTCGTGAATAGCCTTTGATTTTGCCAGCTACAAGGGCAAACCCATAGCAAGAGCGATTTGCCAATCAAGTAGGCTGTGCTGCATCAAGAGTCGGGGAGGTGTGTATGCGTTTGGGGTGGAGGATGTTGGTCATGTTGCTGCCCTTGGGTTTACCAACGGTGGCGCAAGCAGTGCCCGAGTTGCGTTGCCACTTCGAGGTGAATGCCGAGCGTTCAGAGCACCGCTTCAGGCCTGTGTCTGAGCCCTATACCGTGCAGAGCATCAATTTGGCAGACCGGTTTCGTTTCAAAGCGGTGGTGTTGGGCAATGACACGCGTGTGGACTTGGTCAACTTGTATGTGTCCTACCAAACCGAACGCCAACCCATGGTATTGCAGCACGTGAAGTTTGTGGCGCCCATGGCGCAACTGCAGCCTGCACCAGATGCCTTGACAGGTCGTGTGGCTTTGTATTCCCCATTTTTAGGCAAAGAGTTGCAGTACGGCTGCGCTTTGCATGAGATGGCGCCATGAAGTTTTTGCAATCCCTCATTTTGAAAACCACACTACTCGGCATGTGCGCTGTGCTGTGGATGGACGCTGCGATGGCGCAGACACCCGAACCCGTGGTGTCGGTGGTGTTTGCTGGAGACATCATGCTCGAAGGTGGCCCAGACCGTGCGATTCGCAGAGGACGCGATCCGTTTGCCGGTGTGGCACATTTGTTCAAAGACGCAGACATACGTTTGGGCAACTTAGAGTGCGTGGTTGCCACTGTGGGTTCGGTGGAGCCCGAAAAACCCAATGTCTTTCGTGTGCATCCACGTGGTTTGAAATATGTGCAACGTCACTTCGATGCCGTGGGCGTGGCCAACAACCACTCGGGCGACTATGGCCCTCAAGCCTTTGCGCAGATGTTGGGTCTGCTCAAGCAATCTGGATTGGGCTATTACGGCGGTGGCCACAATTTGAAAGAGGCGCACACGCCACTGATTTTTGAGCGACAAGGTTTGCGCATTGCCGTTCTTGGCTATGACGAGTTTCAACCGCGTAATTTTGAGGCCGACCATGACCGCCCCGGCGTGGCTTGGAGTGAAGACGAACAAGTGGTGCGTGACATCACCGATGCACGTCGCGTATGGAAGGCCGATGTGGTTATCCCTGTCATGCACTGGGGTTGGGAAGAGCCGATTGGCAATGCACGTCAACGCGCGCTGGCGAGGCTGATGATTGACGCGGGGGCTGATGCGGTGATTGGGGGGCATCCACACCAGTTGCAAGACACCGAAACTTATCAAGGCAAACCCATTTTTTACAGTTTGGGTAACTTCGTGTTTGAAGGCTTCCCCGACAAGGTGAACAACCTAGGTTGGGTGGTGCGTCTGACGTTGGACCGCCAAGGGGTAAGGCAGTGGCGTGCACACACGGTGAAAATTGACAAACAAGGTTTGCCCCATGCTCACACGCAGCCAACGCACGGGGACGTGAATCAAAAATAGAATGTAGGGGTTTGTAGGCTTTGCGCATTCAAGGCGTTAGCATCAAGTCAGAGCCACATATGCATCCACTGATTTCAAAGATATTGCGCGCAGGTACGACCTTATTCAGCGCTTTTTACCTCATATCCCTGGCATTTCCTACCCAAGTGATCGCCAAAGATTTGGTGTCCAGTCGCAGCTACTGGGAGGACGTTCAAGGTCAGTCCACGTTTGACGATGTGCAAGCGCAGTCATATACCTCTTACGATGGCGTCTTGGCCAAAGGCTACAGAGATTCAGTTTTTTGGTTGCGCTTGAGAATTGAACCCGCCACAGCAGCGCATGTTGGTGAAAAGCTTGTGCTGCGTGTTCGTCCCTCGTTTCTTGACCAAGTTGTGTTGTTTGATCCTACAGATACAACACGAGCAGGCCCTGTCCGTGCTGGAGATATGACGCCTTGGTCCGAGAGCGAGTACCCATCGTTGAATCACGGCTTCTTGATTGCTTCTTTGCCACAAGCACGTGATGTGTATTTGCGTGTCAGCAGCACCAGTACCTTGATGATTCATGTCGAAGCGCTGACCCAACTTGAGGCTTCGCGTTTAGATCATGCGCAGGAGTTGATTTACTCGGTTAGCACGGGGTTGATCGTGATGTTCTTGGCTTGGGTTTTTGTCAGTTGGCTGAATGACCGCGACCAACTGAATCGTGCGTTTGTGATCAAGCAGCTTGCTTCTATTCTTTACACCGTGGGGTACTTTGGTTATTTCCGTGTGTTTTTTGGTGAGTCGATCTCACCCGCGGGTATTAATTTACTTTTCAATGTTGTGTTGATTGCTGCGACAGGTTTAGCGTTTTGGTACGAAACGCACTTTCTGCGTGATTACGAATTGCCGGCATGGTTGATGCGCGTTTTTCGATCTTTTTATGCAGCAGCGTTTGTCGCGATGGCTTTGCTGTTTGCTGGCTATACGCGTCTGGCGCTTCAATTCAACATGCTTGTGATTGGCGTAGGGTCCGCATTCATGTTGATCGCCATTCTTGTTTTTTTGAAAAATCCGACCAACAAGCAAACGACTGGCAGTCCGTTCCGTTTCAATCGAGGTACCGTGACGGTGTATTACCTCAGTCTGACCTTTGCGCTTTGGGTGGCTGTTTGGCCTAGCCTAGGGTTTGATGTCGCGACAGAGTACAGCCTGCATAACTTGGTGCTGAATGGTTTCTTTTCTGGCTTGTTGATGACCATTCTTTTGCAGGTGAGAGCGCGCCGCTTTGAGCTTGGTCGCCGTGAGGTGTCCAATGCTTTGTATTTGTCACAACAGCAAGTCGCGTTCGAGCGACAACGCCGTGATGAACAAACGCATTTCTTGCACATGCTGATGCATGAACTGAAAACGCCATTGGCTGTGATTGACATGGCCTTGCACACGCAAACCGATCCTCAGAAATCTGCCAGCTATGCCAGCCGAGCGGTGGTCGACATGAAAGCCATTCTTGAGCGATGCATTGACGCAGACCAAATTGAAGAAGGGGCGTTGGAGTCCAAGGTCGAGCGTGTCGATGTGGCGCGTTTGTTGAATGAGCTGATCTTTAGTCAAAGCGTTCCGCCAGAGCGTTTGTTGTTACAAATGATGACGGTGCCCGAGGTGCTGACAGACCGTCAATATTTGCGCATCATTTTGGGCAATTTGCTCGACAACGCTTTGCGTTACAGCGATGGTCGCACGCCAGTTGAAATTCATGCCATGCCATCTGATGGGCCAGATGGGGCGCAAGGCGTCGCCGTGACTTTCTCTAACCGCCCGGGATTAGCGGCGTGGCCAGAACCTAGCAAAGTATTTCAAAAATATTACCGAAGCACGGGAGCGCAAAGCCAATCTGGCACGGGTTTAGGGTTGTTTTTGGTGTCTAGTTTGGCGAATCGAATTGGGGCCTATTGCCGTTATGCCCCCGATGAAAAACGTGTGAGGTTTGTGTTGTGGCTACCCATTTGAGTATCGTGGTCGTTGAAGACCACCAAGATTTACGCGAATTGACGTGCATGGCCTTGGCTAACAAAGGTCACCACGTGTTGGGCTTGTCTTGTGCCGAAGAGTTAGAAGATGCGGTCAAAGGCAGTGCCGTGGATGTTTTCATCCTTGATTTGAATTTGCCGGGTGAAGATGGCATCAGCTTGGCCAAACGCATTCGCCAAGCCTATCCTTTAGTAGGCATCGTCATGTTGACGGCACGATCGCAGTCAAAAGAAAAAGTGCAGGGCTACGAAAGCGGTGCCGATTTGTACATGACCAAGCCTGTTGATTTTGAGGAGCTATGCGCCGCCTTGCAAGGATTTGTGCGTCGTCGTCAGGTACCGCCAGAGGGAACCTTGATGCTGAGCAAACTCACGCTCACAGGTGCTGTCGGTATGGTGCGTTTGTCATCTGCAGAAGCCGACATGTTGATGGCGTTTGCTCGCGCACCTTCTAACCGTTTAGAAACTTGGCAATTGGCGCACATCCTAGGGGTAGAAATGGATGGCCTGAACAAAGCCAGCTTAGAGGTGCGTATCGTTCGGTTGCGCAAAAAAATGGTAGAGGCGGGCGCGCCCAGCGCCGTGATTGAGTCCATCCGAAATGTGGGCTACCAACTCAGCGTACCGATTCAAATCGTTTGATGCTGCGCCTGATGGCGATTTGCGTGTTACCTGTTTGGCCGTAAGTCTTTTCATCAGATTCGGGTATTTGCAGTGACGCGTTTGAAAACTATGCTTTTTCAAACGAAATCACAGCTAAGCCGAGGGACAGATGAGATCAGGAAAAGCAAAGAACACAGGCATATTCCGTGTGTCGGATGAGGTCGACACGGCTGCTCTCGATACGGTTTATTTCATGAATCTTGGGTTTCTGAAAAGAATCAACTTAGTTTCAAATGGCCGAGAAAGCACCTTAGATGTGATATTTGATGGTGATTGGATTGGTTTTGATGGCATCCCAATTGGTTGCTACAGCTGTACGGCTATTTCGTTAGGGACAGGTAAGGCGTGGGTCATCCGTTATGACGACTTGTTACGTGCTAGCGCTTATGAACCTGTGCTGGTTCAAAGTGCTTTAACAGATTTCAGCCAGCAGCTGTTGAGGCGACGCCGCTCTCCCGTTTCAGTAAAAGCACTCTCCAATGATGGTCGCGTGGCTGACTTTCTTTTGCAATGGGGACAGTCTTTGGGGGAGCGCAGGCAAGAGCTCGGATCATTCACAGTGCGCATCACCCGTGCAGATCTTGGGCTTTTGATTGGTCTAGATTCAGAAGCAATCAATCGTGCTTTGTCTAACTTGGCATTTCACGGTGCGATAGATTTTGAGGGGGAAAACAGAAGCGAAATCCGTGTGCCTAGCCTCGCAGAGCTCAAAGGATTCATTCAGAGCGACGTGGAATTTTCACGCGTTGTTTGGCAATAACGGGTACACGTGATGTTTCTCAATCGAATGGATGCCGCGCAGCAATTGGCGGATCGCTTGGTAGGCTGCAAAGATAAGCATCCTTTGGTTCTGGCTATTCCACGTGGTGCCGTGCCGATGGGCAAACTCATTGCTGAGCGATTGCATGGTGATTTGGATGTGGTGTTGGTTCGAAAATTACGCGCACCTTATTGCGAAGAGGTGGCGATAGGTGCGATTGATGAGCGTGGTTGGACGTACGTGTCGCCCCATGCTGCCCGCCTAGGGGCAGACCAAGACTACATTGCGGCTGAGAAACATGCCCAAATGGCGGTGATTTCAGAGCGCCGCCATCGCTACACACCACTTGGCAAAAGCATCGATCCGACAGACCGTTGGGTGATCGTGGTTGACGATGGCTTGGCGACTGGGGCGACCATGATCGCTGCGCTGCACAGCTTGCGACGTGCAGAACCTAGAAAGTTGATCTGCGCGGTTCCTGTGGCTTCTGCTGAGGCCTTGTCACGCGTTCGTCCTTTGGCCGATGAGGTGGTTTGCCTGCATGTTCCCATTGACTTGCATTCGATTGGGCAGCATTACCAAGAATTCAATGAAGTGTCAGATGCCGATGTGATGGCTTTGCTGTCTTCAATGAAAAACGGCTGAGCACCTCAGCCGTTTTTCATGTCGTTGAATCCGTGTGGATTCTTAAAAGCGATAGCCCACAGAGAGGCCATAGCCTTGGGCTCGTATGCCATCCTTGTGTTGGTAATGCATGTAATCCAGTTGTCCATAAACGGTGGATGTGAACTTGGTTTGCACGCCCACGCCGTAGCTGAAATCTCCGCTACTTCTGTGGTTGCCCGCAGCCGCTGTGATGTTCGAATGGGTCACACCCAAGCGTGCAAAAAGCTCAGTGTTGTCAGTCAATGCCATTTTGGGTTTGAGAGAAATACCGTAATTGGTGACATCACCATCAAAGCCCACCATATGGTCTTTGGCAAACGTGGTGGTGTACATGGCTTCAATAGCCCAATTTTTATGCAGCTCTTTGCCAACGATGAATCGGATGGCTTCGGGTTTGCTTGTTTCACCCACATCTGCTTTTAATTCAATCGGGGTATAGGCAATTTCACCGTAATAGCCTGCATCTGACGGGTACATCATGGTTTGCGCTTGAACTGCCGTTGTGCCGAGTGTTGTCAAGAGACAAGCTGCAAGGAGGTGATGAGTTTTCATAAAGATTCCTTTCAAAAAATGAAATCTGATGATTGGTTTTTTTCTTTTCACTGTCTGTTCTGTTGCACACATTGAAACAGGCGCATTCAAAGAACTTTAAAAACCTCACCTCTTTAGATGTGTGTTCTGGCACAGACACGCAGATCGCTAACTTGGAAACTGATAGCCAAGCACCTTGTGTGAAGGTGTTATTGGTGTGGCGCAGGGTGCGCCACGTTTTCAACAGATGGAGAAATACCCATGACCAGCTTAGCCCGCTTCAACCCCTTTCGCGAATTGACAGAACCTTTCAGTGATGATTTCTTCAAAGGTTTTGCGTTGCATCCTATCTATCGCCTGATGGATGATCAGCCGCAGATGAAATTAGACCTGACAGAAGATGACAAGACCTACTTTGTCAAAGCCGAAATGCCAGGTGTTCACAAAGACGAAATCAAAGTGATGATCGATGGCAATCAGGTGTCCGTGACTGCGGAGACGAAAAAACAAAAAGAAGAAAAAGAGGGCGCTAAGACAGTGCGTAGTGAGCGTTATTGCGGAAAAATTTTTCGTAGCTTTACCTTGGATCAATCTATTGATCAGGCGACGGCGGTTGCCAAATATGAAGATGGCGTTCTCGAGCTGACGTTGCCCAAGAAACCAGGTAATCATTCCAAGCTGTTGAAGATTTCATAATCTTCTACGACTTCAACCTCGGTATACCCGGATCTATCGAGGTTGAATTGATGGATGGACTAAGCCGCGCCATTGACTGGTGCCAACGTTTTCAGCCATTTTGTTGCAGGCAATGGCCAGCGTCCTTCAATTTGTTTGGCTTGTGACGCCAAAGCGTTTTTGTCCCATGCCTGCGGCGTACGAAAAGCCAGCACGATGGCGTTGCCTGCCGTGGTCGGTTTGAATGCCCACAGTGCATCTTTCCCAAAAGCAGCTGTGATTTTCATGAGGCTTTCTCTATAACTGGATGCATGTCCAAATAAGTTGACACTCATACATCCTGTATCCGTTAGTAAATTGCGACAGTTTCGGTAGAAGTCTTCGCTATCGAGCACAGGGCGAGCGGCATCTTGGTCATACAGGTCGACTTGCAGGGCGTCAATTTTTCCACGCCACTGCTCACGGCTGACAGCTTCGGCTGCATCTCCTTGCACCACCTGTAATTTGGCATCGTCTTCGGGTAGTGAAAACCAACGCCTGCATGTGGCAATGACCTGTGGGTTCAACTCAACCGCAGTGGTTTGCATGCCTAAATGACGATGACAAAATTTGGTCAAGGCTGCAGCACCCAAACCAAGCTGCATGGCGTGCAAGTGTTTGACTTGGTCTAAGTTGACCAGCAACAACCAGCCCATCATGCGTTGCACATAGTCCAGATGAATTTCAAACGGCTTGCTAATCTTCATGGAGCCTTGTACGGCAGGCGTACCCAAATACAAAAAGCGCATGTCGCCGTAGTCGGCAAAAGTGACCGTAGGGAAATTGCCATCAAAGTCTGCTGCGTTGTCTAAGCCGCGCATGTGTTGACGGCTGAATGCACGCGCTTGTTTCTTGGCCAAAAGAGCGCCCAGCAAGACGGCAAAAACACAAGCTAACAGACCATACATCAGATGCAGAGGAGCGAGGGTGGTCTCAAAAAAATAGAATCGCAAGTTATTCAATAAATTCATATTTAGAACAATCAGGTGTGTCAAAGCGATCTGACAAAATTCAATGACCGTAGCTGACGACCCATTCTCGTAACATTTCCGTTTATGCCGCAAGATGCAACCACTGAAAATTTCAGCTTAGAAGCAAAGGTACTTATCGTATTTGCTTGTGCCGTTTTGTACGCTTATGCCTTCGAGCTCAATGTTTACTTGTTCGAGCACGTTGCTTTTTCACAATTTGTGAATTGGGTGTTTATCCCGAGCGGCCTACAGCTTTTATTTGTTCTTATATTTTTGGAGCTTGGGGCGATTGGCGTGGCCGCAGGATCTATTTTCATTCACTATGCAAACACACCTGAAGAGCATCTTTTCAACGTTGTCACCAGTATCGTCTCGGGCGGATCACCACTGCTAGCTCAAATGATCGCGAAGCGTTTGTTTGGGCTTGATATAACACTGACGGGGTTCAATGCTCAAACCTTGTTGAAGGTTTCAGTCTTATTTGCTGTGGTTAGTCCAGTCCTTCACCAAGTTTGGTATTTCTTTGTTGGGAGGGTGGAAAACCTTGTTACAGATACAGTTGTGATGGCGATCGGTGATTGGTTTGGGACTGTACTGGTACTGACGACGGCAGCGTATGCCCTGAAACTTGTGAGATTCCTAACGTTGTGGCCAAAGAAAAAGCCTTAGCATGTGAATGCTAAGGCTTTGCTTTTTTGGCTCCTCGACCTGGGCTCGAACCAGGGACCTACGGATTAACAGTCCGGCGCTCTACCGACTGAGCTATCGAGGAATACGAAAATTATAGCGCATTTTTTGCGCCTTTTTCAGAGGTGGAATTGAACTGTTGCCCGAACGGTTCGTGGTGCCCCTGGATACAGGAAATATTGCCCATATTGTTTGGGCGATTCGCGCCAGTAGTGTTTGTTGGCGATGTTGTGAATCGCCAGCGTCCATGTGGCGGCCGCGTGGTTAACCTTGGTGTCGTAATGGGTCGTGGCATCCACCGTGGTCCAAGCTGGGAGTTTGAGATCGCCATCTGCTTGATTTGTCGCTTGGCGCTCACCCTCTCGAGATAGGCGCAAACCGGATCGCAATCCCGGCATGCTGGCAAAGCGATACTCTGCTGTGCCACGCAAAATGTATTGAGGCACGTTGATCGGGCGTTGGCCGTTCAGCGCGCTTTCTACGGTGGCATTTTCACGTTTGGCATTTAGCCACATGGCGCTGCCGCCAACAGACCAACGGTTGACGGTGTTGTTGGCGCTGAGTTCTAGGCCTTGATGATGGGCTTGGCCATCGATTTGGCGTGTGCAGCTACCCACAGTGGTGTCGCAAACGCCCGTATCTGCGGTGGCTGGGCGTGTGATGTCAAACCAAGTCACTTGCCACTGGGATCGTTCATGCTGGTTTTTCAAACCCACCTCGCGCTGCTTGCTGCGAAGCGCGGGCAGTGGTTGACCTGAGTTTGTGTAGCTACTTGCGCTGGGTGCTGATTGTGTTTCTAGGCCCTCGCTGTAGCTCGCGTAAACAAGGTAGTTGGCGTTGAGCTGATGGCTCAGTGCCAACCACGGTGTCGTGACACCGCGCTCGTCTTTCACCATCGCATCGCCGTTGGTCATGATGCTGGTGCGATTGAGTTGCGTATGACGCAGTCCTAGCCAAGCTGCGGTTGCTGGGGTGAGTTGCACGTGATCGTTGAAGGCGATTTCGGTGCTGTAGTCACTGGCGTTGGTGTTGTATCCATAGTGGGTTGCGCCACTGGGTGGGTTCAAGCCACCGTAAGTGCTGTTGGTGCTGCCCAATAAGGTGTCTGTCGCTGTGTAGGGCATTTGCTTGATATAACGCTGCCGCATCACGCTGAATTTCATGCTGTGGCTGAATCCACCCACGTCCATTTGCCCGTTGAGTTCTGTCTGAACCGCTTCGGTTTGACGTCGCTCGTTGTCGCTGCGGAAATCATGGATTTGAAAATTTCCCAAGGGCGAGAGACAAAAACTTTGTGTTTGTGTGCTGCTGCAACCAGAGGCGTAGGTGAGCCGGTCATCTGCGCGCAAGCGCTGTGTGCCGTATTGGGTGCGCCACATCCAACCGTTGTCGAGCTGGTGCTTCAGTCGCACGGTGCCAGTGAGGCCATCGAATACGCCAGGTTGTGAGTTGGGCTGGCGTGTGATGTTGCGTGTGCCATCGACCGTCGCAGGTAAAACAAATCGACCATTGTTTGGATCGGATCCCAACAGGCTGTAAAAGTTGACGCCTATTTGTTCGTAGTGGCTTTGCTCAAATTCCCATTCCAAGCGGTCGCTGCTGTTGATGCGCCAATCCATCGCCAAGGCAAACAAGTTGCGGTGGCCCTGGGTGTCGCGAATGTAGGGATTGAGGTCTTCATGGGCGACGTTGACGCGGTAGCCAAAATCAGTGCCATCACCAAAGCGTCCGCCCAAATCTGCTGCGACGAGGCGGTTGTCACCAGGGCCATAGCTCAGGGTGACATCGCGAATGGTTTTTTCTGCGCTGGTGGGAGCGCGTTTGACCACATAGTTCACCAAGCCTCCGGGTGAGCTGGTGCCAGATTGGATGCCACTCGTGCCTTTGAGCAGTTCCAGGCGCTCTTTGTTGTCCATCGGCATGATGGTTTCGGCCGAGATGGGCAGGCCTTCGCGGCGGTAGTTGTAGCTGTTGTCCAGCGTGAAGCCCCGCACGCTGAGCTTGTCCCAGTAAGCGGGGAGGTTGTAGCTGTCGCTGACTGAGGCGTCTAAGCGAAGCGCATCTGATATCCGCTGCGCACCGATGTCGCGCAAGGTTGCGTTGTTGATTGTGGTGACGCTGATGGGCAGCTCTTGCCGCGTTAACCCCTCAAAACCCGAGACTAATACCGGAGGCTCCGCAGTGATGGTGATTTCAGTTGGGTTCTGTTGAGACCAAGCTGATGAGGTGGCAGCCATACAAAGTGCAACAGCACTTTGTATGGGAGAGATGCCGACTTTTTTAAACACCGTGCGCATCAAGCAATTTTATTGGATTTGTTACATCCGGAATTGCACTGTGGCCCTGACGGTGCGGGGGGCACCGGGGTAAAGGTAGTAGTGGCCATATTGGATCGGGGATTCACGCCAGTACTTCTTGTCTGTGAGGTTTTCAACGGCCAAGGTCCAAGTGGATGCCGTGCCATTGATCTTGGTGTCGTAGTGCCCGGATGCGTCCAACGTGGTCCAAGCGGGGAGTTTAATTTCGCCGTATTCAGTGACATTTCGCTCGCCTTCTCGTGAAAAACGAAGACCCGAGTGCAAGCCTGGTACGCTGCTGAATTTGTATTCAGCCGATGCGCGCAGGATGTACGCGGGCACGTTGATCGGACGTTGACCATTGATGTTGGTGTCTACCGTGCTGTTTTGGCGCTTGGCGTCAATCCATGTGTAGCCTGCAGCTAAATTCCATTGCGAAATGGCGTTTGTGTTGCCACCGAGTTCTAGCCCTCTGTGGTGAGCTTCGCCATCAATTTGGCGCGTGTATATTTGATTTACCGAATCGTATGAATCACTGGCTGCGGGGCGGGTAATGTCAAACCACGTCACCTGCCAATTGTTCTTTGCGTTTTGTCCCTTAATACCGATCTCTTTTTGTCGGCTGCGCAACGTAGGTAAGGGCTGCCCCGCATTGGCGTAGCTAGATGATTTGTTTGGAACGACTGCAGACTCGACGCCTTCACCGTAACTTGCATACGCGGTCATGGTTGAATCTAGCTTATGAGTAACGCCGATCCACGGTGTGGTGATACTGCGTTCGTCGCGTGTGAGGCCTGTGCTGTCTGTGTTGACACTGTTGCGATGAATTTGGTTGTATCGCAAGCCTACCCATGTGGATGTTTGTTCGGTGAGGTGGATGCGGTCTTTGACTGAAAATTCATTGCTGTATTCGCTCAGGTCGGTTGTTGGACTGTATGTGTATGTATAGCCATTTGTTGTATCAACTTGCGATGAATAAATGTTGGCTGAGCCGATGTAGTCGTAGCGTTGTGAGCCTGGTGTGCGTGTCAACATACGTTGACGCATGAAACTGAAACTCAAATCATGAGTTAGTTTTCCAAATAATGTGCTTCCTGTGACTTCTGTTAAGAATGTGTCAGCGTAGCGATGTTCGTTGTCGCTGCGCCAGTCATACAAGTCGAAATTACCACGCGCATCAAACATATTTGTGATGCTGTAGTTGCCGGCACCGCTTGCATAGGCCAGTCGATCATCCGTGCGTAGACGTTGTGAACCGACTTGATTAGTCCATAACCAACCGTTGTCTAAAGACTGACGTAATCTGATTGAGCCTGTGGTTGCATCAAACACGCCAGGCACACTCCAAGGTTGACGTGTGAAGTTCACGCGTGGATCAACTGGTGCTGGAAGCACGGCTGTGCTAGCTGTGCCAGTACCCAAAACGCTGTAGGCGTTGACGCCAATTTGTTCGCGATGTGAGTGCTCAAGTTCAAAGTCAATCACGGTTCCTGGTTTCAGCCGCCAATCCATCGCCAACGCCACCAAGTCACGATGCCCTTTTGTATTTTTGATGTATGGGTCAAGGTCTTCATGGGCCACGTTGAAGCGGTAGCCAAACTCGCCCACACTACCAAAACGGCCACCTAAGTCGGCAGCGGCTAAGCGGTTGTTGCCTTCGCCATAGCTCAGCGTTACGTTGCGAATGGTTTGCTCGGCGCTGGTGGGCGCACGCTTGACCACATAGTTCACCAAACCGCCAGGAGAGCTGGTGCCGGCTTGAATGCCGCTGGTGCCTTTGAGCAATTCAATGCGTTCTTTGTTGTCCATGGGGATCATGGTTTCGGCGCTGATGGGCAAGCCTTCACGGCGGTAGTTGTAGCGGTTGTCTAAGGTGAACCCGCGCACACTCAGCATGTCCCAATAGGCGGGAGAGTTGTAGCTGTCAGACACCGAGGCGTCTAGGCGCAGGGCATCGCTCACGCGTGACGCGCCAATTTCTTGCAGCGTGCGCTGGTCAATGACGGAGGTGGAAAAAGGCAGCTCTTGCGCGGGTACATCACCAAAGCCCGACACGCGCACAGGCAATTTGTCGGTGATGGTGATTTCAGTGGGCGTTTGTTGCGCCCAAGCGTTGGATGCAATACAGATCGCCACTGCCGCAGAAATGCGCGTGGCCTTGAAGAATGGCGAATGGTTTGCCATGACGTTTCCTTTAACGTGATGGCAGGTCGGCTGATGTCGAAACGAGTATGCGCTCTGGTGAGTGAAGAGCCTCGTTGTAAGACCAAGCTTCCCTGCGCGAGGATTACCTCAAGTCCTTGCGGACTTTGAGATCCGCTTTGGGCGGATCTCAACAGGTTCAAAGGGACTTTCTCAGTCGAAGTCGGTGACGGCTTCAACACCCCTAGCGAATGCGTTATTGCTAACGCGGTGTAGATTTTAAGCGATGCCTAAGAGGCGGTGCAGCTCGGTCGATGTTGTCGTGTATTGCAACAGGGTCTTTCGTGTGGGGTGCACGATGGCGGTTGCTCCAAAAGCCGCGAGGGTGGCTTCGTGGAAGCCGCACAAGATGAGCTTTTTCTTGCCTGGATACGTGTTGATGTCGCCCACGGCAAAGATGCCGGGCACATCGGTGGCAAAGGTTTCGGTGTTGACCACCAGTTGCTTGCGCTCCATCGCCAAGCCCCAGTTGGCAATGGGGCCGAGCTTGGGTGAGAGGCCCAGATAAGCCACCACGTGCTGTGCCGAGCGCTCGATCGTTTGACCATCCGGCGTGGCTACTTGCACGGCGTGCAGTTGGTTTGATGTGCTTAGCAAGGCGGTGGGTTGGCCGATTTGCAGTTGCAACTTGCCGCTGGCGACCGCATCACGCATGGCTTGCAGCAGCACGGGCTCGGCGGTGAATACATCGCGACGGTGCATCAGTGTCACGCTGCGTGGGGTTTTTGTTTCGAGCGTGAGTTTCAACGCCGCTGCAACGGCCGATTCTTCGCCACCCAACACCACCACGTCCTGGCCTGCAAAGCGCGAGGCATCGTCCAAGCGGTAATGCACGTGTGTGCCTTCTAACGTTGCGGCACCATCGACGCTCAGCTTGCGCGCTTGGAACGCGCCCACGCCTGCGGCGATGACCAGCACCTTGCAAACAAACTGTTGCTTGGTCGAGGTGCGCACCGAGATGAGACCATCGTCTAAACGCTCAACCTCGGTCACTTCTTGATTGAGGTGAAACGTGGGTGCAAAGGGTTGGATTTGGGTTTGCAGCTGTGCCACCAATTCACGGCCCGTGCACACAGGGATGCCGGGGATGTCGTAAATCGGTTTGTCGGCGTACAGCTCAACGCACTGGCCGCCCACATGGGGCAGTGCATCTATGACATGACAGCGTATGTCTTGCAGGCCGAGCTGAAAGGCCTGAAACAGGCCCACAGGGCCTGCACCCACGATGACGGCATCGGTGTGAATCGCGGTAGCCGTCATGGGGCGGTGTGCGTGGCTTAGCGTTGGAGTTCGGCGAGCTTGCCGGTTTTGTCTTTCCACACTTCCGCATCAGGCAGTGGGGCCTTGCGCTTGGTGATGCTGGGCCAGCCGATGGTGGACAACTCGGCGTTGAGTTGGGTCATGTGTTCTTGGCCTTCTGGCACGTCTTCTTCAGCGTAAATGGCGCTCACAGGGCACTCAGGGATGCACACCGCGCAGTCGATGCACTCGTCTGGGTCGATGGTGAGGAAGTTAGGGCCTTCGCGGAAGCAGTCGACGGGACAAACGTCCACACAGTCGGTGTACTTACATTGGATACAGGCTTCGGTGACTACGTGCGTCATGGCAATTCAATCGATGGGTAAAAAAGAGGGCGCAGCACACAATGTGCCGCGCCAAGCCGTTGATTTTAAACGGGATTCAAAGTCAGGCTTTGCGCTGGATCAGTTCACCAGCACAGCGCCTGAGGTTTTGTGGGTGGCCGTGTCCACCAGCACCAGTGCGCCCAAGATGCGCGACTGCTTGAACGGTAGCGCGACCAAAGGCTCTTGCAGGGCCAAGGTCACGTGGCCAATGGCGTTGGGGGCCAGCTCTGTGGCTTCTTCCTCGGCCAAGGTGTTCACGTTCAGGCGGTGCACCACGCGTTGCACTTTGGCTTTCACCCAGCGGTGGCCATGCAAAGCCCAGTACACACGGCCAGCCACCAAAGGCTCGTCGTCCATCCAAGCGATGGTGGTGTTGAGTTGGCGTTGGACTTCGGGTGAACCTTGCTCGGCCAATAACCAATCACCACGTGACACATCCACTTCGCGGTCCAACACGATGCCAGCACTGTGACCGGCAGCTTTGCTTTGTGGCTGGCGTGTGGCCGACAACACTTGCGACACCACAGCAGTTTGGCCGCTTGGGAACACTTTGACGGTTTGTCCAGGCTCAATCGTGCCTGTGGCCACGCGGCCCCAGAACACACGGCGGCCTTGGGTGGTCACGCCAGAGTCATGGAATTTTTCCACCCACTGCACGGGAAAGCTAAACGCCACATCGGTTTCAGCAGGCGTGTTGGGCAACTCTTCCAAGATGCTCAAGAGGCTTGGGCCACTGTAGCCACACCAGTCTGGGTGGCTTTCGACAACGTTCCAGCCTTTGAGGGCGGACACCGGCACCAGCGCGGTGATGGTGATGCCAGCCTCTTGTGCAAATTTGCGCAAAGCCGCTTCGATGTTTTTGTAGGCCAGTGACGCATCGTCCACCGCATCGAGTTTGTTAATAGCAAATACGATGGAGGGCACGCGCAGCAGGTTGACCAGCAGCGAGTGGCGACGGGTTTGGGGCAACAGTTCAAGCGCAGGATTTTTCCAATCCAGCTTGATGGCATCCACCAACACCACGGCAGCGTCAGCGCTAGACGCGGCGGTCACCATGTTTCGGGTGTATTGCTCGTGACCGGGGGCGTCACCAATGATGAACTTGCGTGCTTCGGTGTTGAAGTAGCGGTAGGCCACGTCAATCGTGATGCCTTGCTCGCGCTCGGCAGAAAGGCCGTCGGTCAACAAAGCCAAGTCAGTTTCGCCAGAGCGTTGCACGCCTGCCAAGTGGTCTTGCAGCACCGCTTTGGTGTCGACCAGCAAGCGGCCAATCAAGGTGCTTTTGCCGTCATCGACTGAACCGCAGGTGATGAATTTAAGTGCTGAATGATGTTCAGAAGTTTGCATATTAAAAATATCCGTCTTTTTTGCGCTTCTCCATCGAAGCCTCAGAGGTTTTGTCGTCCATGCGTGTGGCACCGCGCTCGCTCACATCGGCTGCCAAAGTTTCGATGACGATTTGTTCAGGCGTGGCTGCATCGCTCTCGACAGGGCATGTGCAGGTGATGTCGCCCACCGTGCGGAAACGCACATCGCGAATTTCCACTTTCTCGCCGTCTTTGGGCGGAGTGAGTTCGGTCACAGGCACCAGCAGGCCACGGCGGTCCACCACTTCACGTTTGTGTGTGTAGTAAATCGAGGGCAACGCGATGTTTTCGCGGGCGATGTATTGCCACACGTCGAGCTCGGTCCAGTTGGAGATGGGGAACACACGGAAGTGTTCGCCGGGTTGCAACTTGTGGTTGAACAGTGTCCACAGCTCAGGGCGTTGGGCCTTGGGCTGCCATTGGCCAAAGCTGTCGCGGTGGCTGAAGATACGTTCTTTGGCGCGTGCTTTTTCTTCGTCACGACGGGCACCGCCGATGAGGGCGTCAAAGCGGAATTCTTCGATGGCTTCAAGCAAGGTGACCGATTGGTGCACGTTGCGGCTCTCACCGGGATGTGCCAAACGCACAGTGCC
>Ga0228699_1000640_pt1 | contig 23935 bp, 16 predicted proteins | sample McNCre217_Aug_MG_FD_178016 | JGI IMG/M metagenome (GOLD analysis project Ga0228699, IMG submission 178016) | Freshwater microbial communities from McNutts Creek, Athens, Georgia, United States - 2-17_Aug_MG | ecosystem: Environmental > Aquatic > Freshwater > Creek | place: USA: Georgia... | reverse complement strand
GGGCACTGGAAGCTAGTGCCCAAGCGTTCGGCAAACCCGTTTTCGGAGGGTGGGGCAGCGCCCTCCGAAAACACCCGGATACATGCGGCTGGCCTCGAGGTGACTCGAGCCCGTAAACAACTGGTCAGCGATTTTTCTCTAGACCTTGGGCGCGAAGTCGTAGCGCTCCTTGGACCGAATGGCGTAGGAAAAACCACACTGCTAGAGGTGCTAGCGGGGCTTACCACACCGACACTCGGTGTTCTGCAATTCGTCAATGAATCGGCTAGCGGGGGCGAGCCGTATGTCTATGCGGCTCGGATGCGCGTCGGTTATGTGCCGCAGTTTGATGAACCAATATCGGGTCTGTCAGTTCGCCAGAGCGTGGCATACGCGGGTTGGCTCAAAGGAATGAGTGGACCTTTGTTGAATTCAGCTACAGAGCTTGCCCTCACCCGGGCTCGGTGCACAGATTTTGCAAATCAGGCGTCTACAAAGCTGTCTGGAGGTCAGTTTCGCCGCCTGCTGATTGCTCAGGCGCTTGTCCACCAGCCAGAAATCTTGATTTTGGATGAGCCCACCGCTTCGCTAGACCCCCACGAACAGTCTGAGCTCAAGTTGCTCTTGACCGAAGCCAAAGCATCGACGGCCATAATCCTGACAACCCACAATCTAAGAGACCTGCCCGGCTTAGTTGATCGAGTAATCGTTCTGTCAGGAACCGAACCTAAAGTCTTCAATTCAGTCGCCGCTTTTTGCGGGCTAGAAACAGGTGGCCCAGAACCCACAGACGCGATGCTTCAAAGAGCTTATTCAGGCGCACTATGAAAATAGATAAACGCAACCCGGCCTTGGCAATTATTCTGCGCAGTCGCCTCAGGTTTGCTGTGTTACCGATTGCCCTTTTGGCCCTCTTTTTGGGACAACAACTATTCGATCCCGGAATCCCTACATGGGTGAATGCAACCCAAGCAGCAGTTCAACCCATTGCTGTTTGCGGCCCATTGTTGGCAGCCTTCGCCGCATGGGACGCCACAGACTTTGGTCGAGTAGCGGCTCGCAAAAGAATGCGCCTGTCTCGCAACGGCGGAGCAGCAGCGATAGCTTCGGTCTGGCTGGGCAGCGCGTCGTGGGCCGTTCTGAGCTTTGCCCTGTGGGCAACTCTCTTACTCGTATCGCAGGTAAACAATCAGCCATGGGGCACAATCACTTGGCCGTGGCTAGTGTCAGCGACCTGTGCATTGCTTGCACAGGTGAGCGCCGGGGCGGTACTCGGTTACTTTTGGCCAACATTTCTGGCACCCGCAGTCGCTGCCGTTGTGCTGTTTTTCATCAATGGCGCGGTCGTGCTGATTCCGCTTTTGCATAATCAGACGCTGCTCAGTGCGGCTTTCTCGCAGGTGCAACAGGTCGCATTCACGATCAACTTGCCTATTCTTTGGGCTCAAGCACTGTGGTTCACGGGTATCGCGATTATTGGTTTGGCGATTGCACTCGGGAGCCTGAGCGCTCCTACTAAAACTAAGATCAACGTCCTATTAACTGGTACGACGGCGGCAGCAGCAGGCCTGGCGCTTATAGTTACCTCGCCAGGCGGATTCTTTGAATACACCCACTCCGGTTGGGATTACGTTTGCAGCAAAATCACCAAGATTTGCGTTCACCCTGCCCTCGAAAAGGCAATACCCCAGATCGACGATGCGCTCGAGCCAACCCTGGCGCACATAGAGCGAACTAATTTCAGCGCCTCTCGGTATGAGTGGACAAACCGGGGCTTGTTGGGTGAACCAAGTTCTGGCGCCATTGCCTTTCACCTGGACTCGCTCTCGCCTGGATGGAAGCGAAACTTGCGCCTCGAACTGTCGCGCGACCTGCTAACTGCGGGCAGCTCGTCGGGTGGACCATGCGACAAGGTCAATGGCGACGCGGACCCTGGGGCATTTGCTGGGCTCAAGAGCATCATTGCGGCATGGTTGGCTGATGCCCCCGAAGCGGCACTACCGAATGGCGCTCAAGAAATCGGCGCCAAGAGTCGTTTTGACAAACTGAGCGAGATTGACAGGCAATCGTGGTTGTTCGCGCACACCAATGCAATCTGTACGTCGACCCTAAACAGTGATGACTTCTAGATGCTTCTAAGGTTCAAGGTCAGTGGGTTTTTACCGTTAGCATCCATATCGCTGGTGCTAATAATCATCGGCGCGGCCTTTCAAACATTGACGATTGTTATCCCGCCGAGTCGAGTTCTATTGGTGCCTTTACCGGTGTTTGCAGCCTTGCCAGCTGCAGTTTTGGTCGGATACATAGGCGCAAACGAACCAAAGATATTGGCCCGCACCGCCGTTCGAAACCTCAGCCTGAGACGGCTTTTAGAACAGTGCCTTGCGACAGTAATCATCATTTGCACGGCTTTGCTTGTGGCGAACTTACAACCGCAAGGCAACCTGATCGCCGGCCTGCGTGACTTTATTGGCCTTTGGGGTTTGGCAGGAGTGGCCAGGGCAATTATGCCAGCCAAGAGTGCATGGTTCTTGCCGTTTGCGCTTTTTGCGACCTCAGTGGTCGCCGGCACAAATGGTCAAAGTATTGCCTGGTGGGCCTGGCTAGTTGCGCCGAATGATAACCAAAGCGCACTTGCGGCAGCCGGCATTGCAGCCGTAATCGGTGCAATTGCAGTCGCCGCAGACCCGACCAGGCCTAAGCACTGACCCGTCTCTAGAGCAACTCTTCAACTAGTGCCTACTTTCGTCGCGCTCCAGCTTGGCACCCTCGACGTCTAGGTCGGGCAGCAGGCGGTCGAGCCAACGCGGCAGCCACCAGGCCGAACGGCCAAGCAGGCGCATCACGGCCGGCACGAGCAGCAGACGCACGAGGAACGCATCGGCAAGCACACCAACCGCAAGGCCTAGTCCAATCGGGCGAACCTGAGCCAAGTGGCTGAAGGCAAAGCTGCCAAAGACCGAGATCATGATGATCGCGGCGGCCACGACAACTGGACGACCCGAGCGCACGCCGTGATTGATTGCCTCGCGCGGCGGTTCGCCGTGCACGAAAGCCTCGCGCATGCCCGACACCAGGAACAGTTGGTAGTCCATCGCCAAGCCAAACAGGATTCCGATCAGCATGGTCGGCAAGAAGTTCATCACGGGGCCTGGGTCGTGAATATCGAAGATGCCACCGAGCCAGCCCCACTGGTCGACCGCAACCACGACGCCCAGCGTCGCGACGACGGTGAGCAGGAATCCGAGGCTGCCGACCAACGGCACCAGAATCGAGCGGAACACCGCGACCATGAGCAACATGCTGAGCAGCAACACCACACCCAGATAGAGCGGCAGCGCCTGGGCGAGCTTCTCAGACAGGTCGATGTTGGTTGCGGTCAGGCCCGTCACGCCAAATGTGGCCGTTGGCGACGCCTTGAGGTTGCCGTCGAGATTGCGCAGGTCTTGCACAACCTGCTCGGTGGTTGCGGCGGTTGGGCCATCCTTTGGCTGAATCTGCAGCAGGATCACCTTGCCGTTGTCGCTGACCGCGGCGGGCACCACGGCATCGATGTTGGCAATGCCCATGACCTGCTCGACGACGCCGGCCTCGACAGCGACTAGTGCATCGCCGGTGACCTTAGTTGGCAAGGTCACTGCTGCGGCCACCTGACCGTTGGCGCCCGCGCCGAAGGCCTTGGTGATCTGCGAGTATGCGCGATACTGCGTGCTGTCGGTCGGCTGCGACGAGCCGTCTGGCAGCCCAAGTCGCATCGAGCCAAGCGGGATCGCGGCGAGCAACAGCACGGTTGCCGTGGCGAGCACTGTCAGCCAAGGGTGCTTGGTGGCAAACACATCCTTTTTGCGCTGCAGTTCGGCGGTGTTGTGTTCGGTTGCGGTCCGCGAGGTTTCGTCGGATTCGGCGAGCTTTCGACGCTCGCGACGCGACAGGATTCGCATGCCGACCAGCGACATGAAGGCCGGGGTCATGGTGAGCGCAACCAGAACCGAAACGACGATTGCCACGGCCGCGAAGGTGCCCATTAGACCAAGGAACTCGATGCCGGTGAGGTTGAGCGCAACGAGAGCGATGATCACCGTCATGCCCGCGAACAGCACGGCGTTGCCCGAGGTGCCGTTGGCCAGGCCAATCGATTCACGCAGTGGCATGCCGGCCTTGAGCTGGCGGCGGTGGCGATTCAGAATGAACAGCGAATAGTCGATACCGACTGCGAGGCCAAGCATGACGCCGAGCACCGGCGTGGTGCTGGTCATTTGGATCACTCCCGAAAGCGACATGGTTAGCGTGGCGCTGACGGCCACACCGAGAATCGCGGCCAACAGCGGCAGACCCGAAGCCACCAGACTGCCGAGCATGATTAGCAGCACGGCGGCGGCGATTACCAAACCAAGAACCTCGCCGACACCAAGGATGCCCTCCATCGACTGGGTCAGTTCTTGCGAAAAGTCGACGGCTACGGCCGGCAGTGCCAGCTTAGAAACCGCATCGATCACCTGGTTCTTTTCGCTGACCTGAAGGCTCGAGGCCGGCTTCTTGAACAGCACGGTAGCCACCGCGGTTTGGCCGTCTTTCGACACGGTCAAAAATTGGGATGCGCCTTGCGCGATGGTCTGCGAGTTGCTCAGCAGCACCTGCTTGTCTTTGAGCATTCCGCGCGAGGCATCTAGCTTGGCCTGGCCATCGGCCAACTTCTTGCGGTTGGCGTCGATGGTTGCCTGACCGGCCTCGAGCTTGGCTTGGTTGGCCTTGAGTGGCGCCAGCTGCTGGTTCAAACCGGTCAGCTGAGCCTGCATTCCGGCGAGCTGTTGCGCGGCACCGACCGGCTGCGGGTTGACTGCCTGAAGCTGCTTGATGCCGGCAGCCAGCTGCGCGATGCCATCGTTTAGCTGCTTTAGGCCTGCCTCGAGCTTGACGCGATTGGCGTCGAGCTCGGCCTGCGCCGCATTGAGTTGCTTGAGGCCCGCGTCGATCTTGGCCTGTGCGGCTGCCATGGTTGCCGGTGCATCGTTGAACGCCTTGGTCGCATCGGCCAGCTTGGTCAACTGCGCCTTGCGATCTGCGTCGACCTTGAACGGGTCGATCATCGAGTCGACGGGTGGCACGGCGGCCGCGTCGGCGAGGATTGCGCTAATCGAATCCTTGTCGGCGGTGGTGAATGCCTTGCCATCGGTCTTGTGAAACACGATCTTGCCGGCGGCCTGTGCTGCCTGCGGAAAAGTGCTCTTGAGGCCATCGGCAACCTTGATCGCGCGAAGGCCATCGACCGACATGGCCGAAGACAGCGTGCCCGAGAAGGCCACCATCGAGCCGGCGGTTGCACCGAGAATCAGTATCCAGCCGATGATTACGAACCAGGCTCGACGAGCCGAAAACAGGCCTAGGCGCTGAAGCAGAGTTGCCATTCTTGTTATTTCCTTTGGTGCCTTGTGCACCGGTCTGGGTGCAGAGTGTTTGAAGTCTTTAGTTGGCCCGGGTATTCCCTAGGCGCCGAATCCGCCGCGCAGGCTGCCGAGGGCCTCGGTTAGCAGCGCGCGCCAACGCTCGGGAGTCAGGTTGCTGGCCGGAGCTTGTGCGCATTCCTCGGCGCTGGCGATGATTGCCTGCAGAAGCGTGAGCGAAAACAGGTTGATACGCAGGTGGCTCTCGTGAGGCAGTTTGGCGGCAAACAGCTCGTTTAGGTCTTCGGCAACCGTGCTTAGGATGCCTGGCAACCACGCGGCGAAGGCGCGGTTTTCTTTTGGTTCGGCGCCCACGATCTGCTGAATCTGCAAAATCAGGTGATCGAGATTTGCGCTCAGTAGCACGCCCTCGATGCGTTCGAAGAGCTCGGCGATGCTGGCAACCTTTGCGCCTTCGAGCTGAGCGGTCAACGCCTCGAAGTGCGCCAAGACCAGGTCGCGCAGTCCCGCGTGAATCGCGTCGTCGATCGAACCGAAGTGGTTAAAGAAGGTGCGGCGCGAAACCCCCGAGCGTTCGGCCAGTTCGGTCACGGTGAAGCTGGCAAGCCCCCGGTCGCGAGCCATTTCGAGGGCGGCAGCCTTGATGGCCTCGCGGTTGCCGAGTTTGAGTGCCTGGTGTTTGTCGAGAGTCACCCGGCTAGATTAACGCATTGTTGCACTTTGTGCAACGTTGCGCGTTGTGCAACCTTTTGGCTAGAGGCGACCCGCCGCAAAAAGCTCCAACTTGGCATAAAAGTCTTCGAACATCAGTCGGTTGTCGATCTGGTGGTAAACACGGATTGGTCGACCCGAATCGTTCATGGTGTACGTGCCGTCCCAGTTCAGGGTCGGGCAAGGCAGGGTTCGGTGGAACGAGCTAGCGGTGTCTGGCTCGAACGTGGTCTGCAGGGCCGTCAGCAAAACCAGCGGACTGTCGCCCAACACATATGATTCGCCGGCATTCCAACCAAACTGCTCAACCATGCGAACAACACGACCAAGCTCTGCAAACAGGTAGTCGCCGAGCGGGCCGTGAGGCGCCATGCGCAGCGCGAGTTCGTGACGGCTGTAGATGGTTTGACGATACACATCGCGCGGCACCTGCCACAGCTTGAGGTTTGACTGGTTGAACACGACCATGCCGGCGTGTGGGTCTTCGTGCAAGTTGTACTCACGCACCGGAGCACCTGCAGGAACGTGCACGCCAGGGTATTCGCCGCCACCGATCCAAACCACGGTAAGGCGATCAGCGATGCGAGGCTCTTTGAGCCAGGCGCTAGCGATCTGAGTGAGGCTGCCACCGCAAACCACAAAGAGTGGCAGATCGGTGTCGTCGCGCATTGCCTCGGCAATGATGAACTCGACGGCCTCATTGCTGACCGGCTGGTCTGCGGCGGCCATCGGGTCTTCAGAGCCATGCAAAACAGGCACCTGCCCGGTCATGCCACACAGGTCCAGCACCTCGTGAGCCTTCTTCACAGCCGCAGCAGCTGATGGCTCTGGCGGCAACCAGGCATCGTCATAGCTGCCGAGGTGACTGCCGATAATCGCGCGCATATCGCACGATTTGCTCAACAAGTGATGCGCCAACTGAATCAGGCCATCAGGATCGCCCGAATAATCGTTGTCGCTAATGACGCGAACGCGAGGCCTGATTGCCGAGATTGGCCAGTGCTGATCAGTGTTCATGGGTTCACCCTAGGTTCGGTTTTAGAGGCTTGCCAACTCTGCATAGTTACGCACAACGACGTCGCCGCTCTGCGCATACATGCCGATGACACGGCCGGTGAATGAGGCAGTAACCTCGGCCGACAAGAATCGACCGTCGAACTCGGTGACCGCGTGCTTTTGGCCGGCTGGGTCGATCCAACCAAACTCGATGTAGTCGCTCGACTGGGCGTCCGTGCCAAAGAACCCTGGCGCCGGTTTTAGTTCTAGGTATGCACGCACGAAGCCCGCAGAGTCGGTCGCTGCCGCAAGATCGAAGCCCTCGGCCTCGACCTCGTGCACGAGTCGGTTTGCAGCAAAGCGGGCCAACAAGCGCCCCTCACGAAACTCGAGGTCGTAGTGCGAAACCTCGTCGTAGCGCATGCTCAAACCACCGATGCCATTGGCTGCCACCTTGATTTCGGCCACCACGATGCCCTCAAAGCGCCGTTGACGGCGACCCACGAATGCCGGCAACTCCTCGAACATCGAGCGACCCTCGCCGTGAAGAATCAGGCCGCCAGAACCGAGCTCGGTGAATTCGTGCGCGAAACGGCGAACCGCCACCCACTCGCCCGATAGCTCGGCGCCCGCGAAGTCATCGCGGAATTCTGGGGCCGGGTTGATGTCGTTCAGGATCACCGGCTCGGCGGTTAGCCAGCCGTCGGGCGTCCAGGCAACCTCGGTAATGAACGTTTCGCGACCGAGCGACGAAAACGCGCGGGTCATGCCGCGAGTGCGCATGCCAAGCATCACCATGACCCAGTTGCCGTCGGGTGCAATCACAAGGTCGCCGTGACCCGTGTTTTGAGCCGGCCGCGAGGTTGATCGCGCAGACAGAATCGGGTTGTTTGGCGCACCCTCAAACGGGCCGGTAATCGACTTAGACCGGGCAATGCTCTCGCTGTGGCCGCGCTCGGTGCCGCCCTCGGCGATCATCAAATACCACCACTCACCCACCTTGTAGACGTGCGGTGCCTCTGGGAACATCAGGCCAGTGCCCGACCACATGTGACGCGGCTCTTCAAGCGACTTGCCGGTTTCGACATCGATCTTCACCTGCATGATGCCCAGGTGCTGCCCCAGCTGCTCGCCGGTCAATAGCAGACCCGAGTATGTGACATAGCAATCGCCGTTGTCGTCCCAAGCGATGTCTGGGTCGATGCCGTTGATGTCGGTCACAATGCCGTCAGACCACGGGCCTGCCGGATTCTGGGCGGTGAAAATCAAGGTTCCGCGACCAAGGGCGTCGGTCACCATGACATAGAACTTGCCGTCGCGATGACGGATGGTTGGCGCCCAAGCACCACCGGCGGTTGGCACTCCCCTGCCCTGAAGCTGACCCTCGCGGGTCACCACGTGACCGATCAGGCTCCACTCGACTAGGTCGGTTGAGTGATAGATCGGCACGCCAGGTAGGTATTCAAAGGTGCTGGTCGCCAGGTAGTAGTCGTCGCCGACGCGAACAATCGACGGGTCTGGGTTGAATCCCGGAATCAGCGGGTTTGGATACTTAGCGCTCACGCCTAGCCGACCTTGACGACGATTTCACTCTGGATGTTGTCGCTCGCCGAACCGATCAGCAACTCGAAGTTGCCCGATTCGATCTGCCATGCGCCAGCCCAGTGACGGAACTCAATGCCGCGCACCTCGACCTCGACCTCAGCCTCGGCACCTGCGTCAACGCGCACATCGGCAAAGCCAGCCAGCCACATGGCCGGGCGATCAACCGTCGAGTCAGCGCGACGGGCGTAGACCTGCACGACGTGCTTGCCGGCACGGCTACCGACGTTCTTGACGGTGGCCTTAACCACGAAGTCGTCACCAGCGGCGACCGCAGCCGGCGCTTGCACGCCGCGCAGCTCGAAGCTCGTGTAACCGAGGCCGTGGCCAAACGCATACATTGGCTTGGTTCCGGCCTTCAGGAAGGCACGGTAACCGATGTGGATGCCCTCCGTGTAAGGCACCTCCATGTTTGCGTCGGGGGTGCAGTTGGTCACCGGCAGGTCGGCTAGGCTCTTGGCCCAAGTGGTCGGCAGGCGGCCACCTGGCTCGGCTGCGCCGGTCAGCATGTCGATCAGTGCATTGCCCATCTCTTGGCCGGCGAAGTAGGTCAGCAGCGATGCGCGCACGCGGTCGGCGAACGGCAGCTCGACTGGCGAGCCGGAGTTGACGATCAAGATCGTGTTTGGGTTGGCAGCTAGCACTGCCTCAACCAAAGCCTCTTGAGCGCCAGGCAGCTTGATGTCTTTGCGGTCAAAGCCCTCTGACTCAACCTTCGAGTTGGTGCCGACCACAACAATCGCGACGTCGGCAGCCTTGGCCACTTCGACGGCCTCGTCAATCAGGCGCTGCGGGTTGCTCTTGTCTGGTTCGAATCCGAACTGGAACATGGTCGCTGCAGCGGCCAGTCCCTCGCGACCCGACATGTCAACATCGAAGAACAGGTCGTATGCCTTGCCCTGCTCAAACTCGACAGCGGTCGAGGCGAACGGAGGTGACATCAGCTGCTCGAACTGGTCTCCGCTGATTGCCTCGAGCTTCTTATCGAGCACCTCGACGCCATCGACGGTGACTCGGGTGCGCTGCATGCTTGCATAGCCCAGCAGCTCGGTGCGGGTCGAATCAGGCGTGAAGGTGGTTTGGAAGGTCATGCGCTTGGTTAGGTAAACAGGCGCCTGGCTGCCGATCCAAATCAGGTCGGTGATGTTTCGGTCTTCGGCATAGATTTCACTGCCGTCTTCGCCATAGAACACGACACGAACGCCTTGCTTGCCTGTGACCGGGTTGGTGATCTGGTCAACCGGCAGAGCCGCAATACCCTCCTGCACGACGGCGCCGCGCGCGTAGGTCAGCTTGTCGCCAAGCATTGCCTTGAGAGCCGAAAGCGGGGTGTTTACGGTCTTCGGGTGAACGGTGGCCGAGCCACCACCCTGGGTGCGAGCCGCATCGGCGTTGTGACCGATGAGTGCAACCTTGCCAGCGGCCTTGAGGTCAATTGGCAAAATTCCGTCGTTGCACAGCAGCACCGAGCCTTCGACCGCTGCCTCACGAGCGAAGTCGACGATCGAACCGTCGATCTCGTTGTGGCGTGGCTTGTCGGCTGGAGCGGTGTCACCATCGGTGATTGCTCCGGTGCGTAGGGCCAGTTCGATTAGGCGAACAATCTTGCGGTCGATGGTTGCTTCGGCAATCTCGCCCGACTTTACGGCGGCAACGAGGGCCTCGCCCCATGGGCCCATCGGGCCTGGCATTACGAGGTCCTGTTCATACTTTGCCGAGTTCAAAGTGCGAACCGCGGTCCAGTCTGAAATCACGACACCATCGAAGTTCCACTCCGAGCGAAGCGGCGTCTGCAGCAGGTCGTGCTCGGTAACGGTTGCGCCATTCACCGAGTTGTACGACGACATGATGGTCCAGGCGCCACCCTGAGTCACTGCGTCTTCGAACGGACGCAGATACAGCTCACGCAACGTGCGCTCGTCGACCGTGACGTTGGCGGTGTAGCGGTGGGTCTCAAAGTCGTTGGCCACATAGTGCTTAGGGCACGCACCGATGCCGCGCTCCTGAACACCGATTGTGTATGAAGTTGCGAGCGCACCCGAGAGCATCGCGTCTTCGCTGAGGCACTCAAAGTGACGGCCACCGAGCGGCGATCGGTGCAGGTTGATGGTCGGGCCGAGAATTACGTCGACGCCCTTGCGTTCAGCCTCAATTGCGAGCGCATCGCCATAGCGTTTTGCAAACGAGCGCGACCAAGTCGATCCGAGCGACGAACCCGATGGCAGGTTGGCCGAGTTATCGCGCTCGTCCCAGAATTCACCGCGAACACCTGCGGGGCCATCGCTCAAAAGCAGCTTTCGCAGGCCAATGCGGTCGTTTGGAACGGTGTTCCAGAAGTCAAAACCAGTTAGGAAAGCGACCTTCTCCTCGAGAGTTAGGCGCTTGGCGAGTTCTTGGGCCTTGGCGTTGTGCGACATTATTTGCCTGCTTTCTTTTTGTGTTCCTGAATCAAGTCGCGGTACCAACCGGCACTGCGCTTGGGAATTCTCTTTTGGGTTGCGAAATCGATATAGACCAAGCCAAAGCGCTTGCTGTAGCCCTCGGCCCACTCAAAGTTGTCCATGAATGACCATGCGAAATAACCGCGAACGTCTACCCCTTCGCCGGCAGCACGGCCGATGGCGTTGATGTATCCGTTCAGATAATCGATGCGGTCTGGGTCGCTGACTTCGCCGTTTGGATCGACATAGTCGTCGAGCGTGATGCCGTTCTCGGTTATGTAAATCGGCAGACTCGAATACTCAGCTGAGACGCGCTTGAGAATTTCGTAGAGCGCATCGGGAGTATTTGGCCATCCCCAGTTCGACTGGTGATTCGGCTGAGCCTGATGAATCTTGATGCCGCCAGGCTCGCTTGCGTCGGCCTGAGCCAGCATCGAGTGATAGTGATTGACACCGACAAAATCGGTTGGCGTCGAGATGACCTCAAGGTCGCCAGGTTGCACTAGTTCGCCGGCGGCAGGTTCACGATTGAGCCCGAACTCACCAAACACCTTGAAAGTCGACTCTGAGTAGGCGCCCAGATAAACCGGCGCCATTGTGATTTGGTTCATGCGAGCATCGAGCTGTTCGGTGACCTCGAGGTCGGCCGCGCTTTGCGAGTATGCCTGTGCGCGCGAAAGGATGTTGGTGATGCCGACGCGAAGCGTTGGATCGACCGCACGCATTGCCTTGACGGCCAAACCGTGACCGAGCAACACGTGGTGCATCGCGCGAATGGCTAGTCGGTCGTTTGTGAAGCCCGGCGCCTGCACACCCCAACTGTGACCCAAAAAAGCCACGCACCAGGCCTCGTTTATGGTGATCCAGTCGTGCACCAAATCCTTGAATGCAGCAACGACAAGCGCCGAATAGTCTGCAAAGGCTTGCGCGGTTGAACGAGCCGGCCAACCACCTTCGTCTTGAAGTGTCTGCGGCAGATCCCAGTGGTAGAGCGTTACGAAAGGTCGGATGCCGCGGTCGAGGCATCCTTGAATCAGGTTTCGATAAAACTCGATACCCTCGGCATTGAGCTCACCGCGACCGGTCGGCTGCAGGCGAACCCAGCTGAAATTGAGGCGATATGCCGGGAACCCCAGTGACTGCATCAGATCAAGGTCGCCGGCCCAACGGTGATAGTGATCGCAGGCGATGTCGCCCGTGTCGCCGTTGCGGGTCTTGCCTTCGGTGTGCGCAAAGGTGTCCCAAATTGAAACTCCGCGACCACCCTCGCGCGCCCCACCCTCGATCTGATAGGCCGCGGTTGCGGTGCCCCAAACAAAGTCGGAACGCAGATTTTTGAGCGTGACTGGCCGAATAACTGAGTGCCTTGGCATGATGCTGCGGTGCTCCGACTAGATCAGGCCGGCATCGAGCAGACGACGGCGCTCGTCGCGACGCACCTTCTGTTCGACCGGGTTAGGCACTGGTGCAGCCATCATCAATCGCTTTGTGTAGGCATGCTGCGGATTCGAGGTGACCTGCTCGGCATCGCCCCACTCGACGATCTCGCCCTTATACATCACGGCGACGCGGTGGCTCAGGTGACGCACAACGGCGAGGTCGTGACTGATGAACAGGTAGGCAACCCCGGTGCGCTGCTGAATCTCTAGAAACAGGTCAAGCACGCGCGACTGCGTGGTTAGGTCGAGTGCAGATACCGGCTCGTCACAAACGATTAGCTTTGGGTCGAGTGCTAGGGCGCGGGCGATGGCGATGCGTTGACGCTGGCCGCCCGAGAATTCCTTCGGGCGACGATCGGCCGCATCCGAAGGCAGACCAACCGAATCAAGCAGCTCACGAACGCGAATGGAGGCGTCGTTCTTGGTCCAGGCGCGCACCATCATTGGCTCAGCCAAAATTTGTTCGATGCTCATCGATGGGTTCAGCGACGAGTACGGGTCTTGAAAGACCACCTGAATGTCGCGGGCGAGTTCGCGGCGCTGCGAACGCGATGCGTGGGCGATTTCTTTGCCCTCCATCGTGATCGAGCCTGCCGTAACCGGAGCCAGACCCAACACTGCACGACCAAGAGTGGTCTTGCCCGAACCTGACTCGCCAACCAGGCCGACGCATTCGCCGGCTCGAATGTCGAGCGAGACACCGTTGAGCGCCTTGAAGTCTTTCTTGAGGCCCTTGCCCTTATAGGTGACGTCGACGTCGGTGACGCGAAGCAGTTCGCTCATTAGTTGTCTCCCTTCGGTGCGACGTATGCGCCGCGCGCAGGGCCACCCTCGAGAATCGAGTTGAGCAGCGACTGCGTGTATGGGTGTTTTGCATTTTGGAAGATCTCGAGCACGTTGCCCGATTCGACGATCTGGCCGTCTTTCATGACGTTCAGGTAATCGCACAGGTCGGCGACCACACCGAAGTTGTGGGTCACGAGCAGCAAGGCCATGTGGCGTTCGGCCTGCAGGTCGCGCAGCAGATCGAGCACTTCGGCCTGCACGGTCACGTCGAGGGCCGTGGTCGGTTCGTCAGCGATGATCAAATCCGGGTTGCAGCTAACAGCGCCGGCAATCAGCACTCGCTGCGCCTGACCACCCGAGATTTCGTGCGGGAATTTCTTCATGGTGAGCGCTGGGTTTGGAATGCCGACGCGCTCCAGCAGCTCAACGGCACGGGCACGCGCCTCGCGCTTGCTGATTTTTAGCACCTTGACCATTGGTTCGATTAGCTGAGTGCCAATCGAGAACGATGGGTCGAGGTTGCTCATCGGTTCCTGCGGAATGTATGCGATTCGACCGCCACGCACAGCGTCGTAGTCCTTCGCAGTTGCACCAGACAGCTGAACGCCGTCAAAGACGATCGAACCCGATACGAGACGCCCGCCCTTTGGCAAGAGCCCAAGCACCGAGAACGCGGTCTGGGTCTTACCTGAGCCCGATTCGCCGATGAGGCCCATGACCTCGCCTTTGCGAATGTCGAGCGTGATTCCGTGCACGACCTGCTTGACGCCGCCGTTGCCATCTGGATAGCCAATGGCCAAATCCTTGACGTCGAGCAACTTTGGCTTCGCATCGCGAGCCACATCGGCGTGCACGATTACCTCAACCTTGGCTGGGGCGTTGCTGACAGCGGCGCCCGCCTTGGTCTTCTTGCGACCCTTGTCGACTGACTCGATCTCGTCGCGCAGGGTGTTAGCAAAGATAGCCAGGGCCAGAGTCGTAATGGCGATCACGAGGCTTGGGAAAGCCAGCAGGGTTGGCATGTTGTACATCTTCTTGAAGCCGTCGGCCAGCGACGAACCCCAGCTTGGCTCCTTGGCATCGCCAAGACCAAGGAATAGCAAGCCCGACTGAATCGCGATTGCGATCGAGGCAATCACACCGGTCTGGATGATGACCGGAGCACGCACGGCGCCGAGCACGTGACGGCTGATGATTCTGAAATCGCCCAGACCCGATACCTTGGCGGCATCAACGAACAGCTCGGCCTTGACGGCACGCACCTGAACATAGACCAAACGAAAGTATGCCGGCGAGAGCAGCACGCCAAAGATCGCCATTGCGATCCACATCGACGAACCGAGGACGGTCGCAGCCGCGAGGATCACAACAAGTCCAGGCAGCGCCATGATCAACGAGGTGGTCCAGTTTGACAGCGTGTCGAACCAACCGCCGAAATAGCCGGCAATCAAACCTGCAATCACACCGATGAACAAGGCCACAGCGATGCCCACCGAAGCGGTTTCGAGCGAGAACTGTGAACCATAGATCAGGCGAGCCAGCACATCGCGACCGGCCGAGTCTGTGCCCAGCCAGTGTTCGGCGTTCGGCGCGACGAGCGTGTTGTAAATGTCAGTCTTGTTTGGATCAAACGGGCTGATGATTGGCGCAAAGATCGAGAGCACCACAAGCAACAACACCCAGGCGATCGAGAATGCACCCATCGGGTTGCGAAGCACCTTGAAGAGAATCGAAGGGTTTTTGACCTTCTTGGTAGCGGTGACGTTGGTGCTCATGACAGGCGTACCTTCGGGTTGAGAGCTGCACTAAGCAGGTCGATGACTAGGTTGACGATGACGACGATTACGGCCGTGGTAATAACCAGGCCCATGACGGCTGGAATGTCGGTTGCGCGGGTGGCAGAAACGGCAAACGGGCCAAGGCCTGGAATCGCGAAGATTTGTTCGATCACGACCGCGCCACCCATCATTCCCACGAACTGAACGCCGAGGATTGAAAGAGCCGGTCCACCGGCATTGCGCATGACGTGCTTATAGACGACGCGGCTAAAGCTGAGGCCGCGGGCGCGCAGGGTGCGAACGTAGTCCATTTCGAGTGCATCCTTGACGGCACCGCGCACCTGCTGCGATACACCCGCGATGCCACCGAAGGCCAGAGCAATGACCGGCAGAGTAATCGACTTGACCCAGCCGCTTGGGTCGTCACCAAGTTCGGTGTATCCGATCGCATCGAAAAGTTTGAACTGCAGAGCAAATACCTGCACCAAGAAGAAGGCGATTAGAAAGCCAGGAACGGCGAAACCGATGAGGCCAAAGAACTGCACGAAGCGGTCGATCCAACCGCCACGCACGGCGGCCAAAACGCCGATAACGACCGACACCAAAGCGGCCAAAATTGTGGTGATTCCGACGATGGTCAGGGTCACGTGCAAACGGCCGAATACCGATTCGGTGACCGTCTCTGGGAACGACCAGCTGTCGCCCAGGTTTAGCTGAATCGCATTGGTGAGCCAGTCGGTGTATTGCACGAAGAAGGGTCGATTCAAGCCGAGCTGCTCGTTGAGTTGTGCCACGTCAGCCTGAGTGGCGTTAACGCCAAGCAGGTTGCGGGCCACGTTGCCCGAGCCTAGGTGCAGCAAGAAGTATGCGACGAAACTCACTGCGAACAGCAGCACGACGCCGGAAAGGATGCGTCTGATTGTGAACTTCAACATTGAATCGAACCCAAATCTCTGGGGGCCTCTCGGCCGGTTGGTGGGCGACATGCGCCCGGTAGTACTGTTTGACGAAGATCGGGGTGGCCGAGGTTAGACCTCGACCACCCCCTTCATCTAGTTAGTAATCCGCTAGGGCTTACTTGGTTGGTGCAAAGCTGCTCAGGTAAGGCATTGCGTTACCGGCCTGCATCTTGAAGGTCACGTCGCTGTTGTGAGCGACGGTGCCCTGCTTGACATAGAACGGTGCAAACCAAGCCTGGTCAACGATGTACTTGTTGAGCTGCTTGAGCAGCGCTGGACGAGCTGCAGCGGTCGAGGTGCGGATCTTCTCGATCAGTGCCTCTGAGGCTGCGTCGCTGAAGTGCTCTGGGTTCCAAACGGCGGCCTTCGACATCAAGAAGTTGATTGCCTGCCAGTCGTTTGGCGACTGCTCGAGGAACATCAGGTAGGCAGGGTACTTCGGTGCCAGCAGGTCGTTGAAGAACGTTGCTGGAGCAGCCTCGGTCCACTTGACGGTGATGCCCGATGCCTTGAGCTGGTCGGCGATCAGCGCGAACGGTGCGTCACCCAAGAAGAAGGTGAACGACGGCATGCTGATGGTTACACCGTTTGCATAGCCAGCCTCGGCAAGAAGAGCCTTGGCCTTGGTTGGGTTGTAGGTGTAGGTGTTGTTCAGCGATGCGTTGTAACCAGCACTCTTAGGTGCGAACACCTGAGTAGTGGTGGTGCCGTAGCCCGAGCCGATTGCCTTCAGCAGTGCCTTGCGGTCGATTGCGAAGTTGATTGCCTGACGAACCTTGACGTCCTTGATGGCCGAGTTCAGGTTGCCCGAACGGTCAACGAACGAAAGACCTACCCAGTCAAGGGTGTTGGTCTCGAACTTGAGGCCAGCAGCCATGAGCTCGGTGATCGAGTCGTTGCTTGCCAGGTTGCCAGCGTCGATCTGCTTTGCCTTGAGGGCGTTGTTCAGAGCGGTTGGGTCCTGGATGTACTTGAGCACGACGGTGTCGAACTTCTGTGCAGCCTTGTTCCAGTAGTTGGCGTTCTTCACAAAGGTGTAGGTCGAGCCGAACTTGGTCTTGAGCTTGTTGAGGGTGTATGGGCCCGAGCCAACCGGAGTGGTCTTGGCTGCCGCGGTGCCTACGCTCTTGGCGCTCGAGATGAGACCAGCGTTACGTGCGAGGTAGTTCAAGAAGGCTGGATCCGAAGCCTTCAGGGTGATTACTACCTGGGCGCCCTTGGCCACTGCCGACTTCATCGACGATAGGTTCGAGGCGTCTGGGCTCTTGCCCTTTGAGAACAAGGTCAGGCTCTTCACAACGGCTGCTGCGTCGAGCTTGGTGCCGTCGGTGAACTTGACGTCGCTGCGCAGGTCGAGGGTGAGCACGGTCTGGGCTGCGTTGTAGCTCCACTTGGTGGCGAGCATCGGCTTCAGACCGCCATCTGGGGTTGCCTGAAGAAGGCCGTCGTAGACGGTCTGGTAGTAGAGGTTGCGGTTGCCGTACTCGCTCGCGGTGGTGTCAAACGAGTTGACATCCGCGATCATGCCGACGGTCAGAGTCTTCTTGGTAGCTGCGTCCGAAGCAGTGACACCGGTGAGTGCCAGGGCTGCTGCGGCGCTAACTGCCAAGAAAGCCTTGAACTTGTTCATGGTTTCTCCTATGGAATGGATACGGGTGAAGAGCACACACCAAGGTCTGTGTCGAGATTCAAAATAGTCGGGTTTACTGAACGACTCTTTAGTTTTTTTGAAACGTTATACATGCGTGACAATTGTTAGCGCTCACCCGCATACCTATGCGGGTTTCAGGGCATATCGTTGAACGCGTTCAATGGGCTTTTGTTGCGCAGGCGGTGCGCGATTTGCGCGAATAACTGCTGCGACTATGGCAAGGTTGAACGAGCAATAGAGAGGGCGCCAAAATGGCCAGACCAAAGGGCAATCACGCTGTCACCGCGCAGCGTCGCCAAGAGGTTCTCGCTGCGGCGCTCGAAATCTTTGGCGAGAACGGATTCCGCGGCGCATCGCTGCGCCAGGTGGCCGAAAAAGTTGGCATGACCGAAGCCGGAATCCTGCACCACTTCAAAACCAAAGGCAACCTGCTGCAGGCCGTGCTCGACCTGCGCGACCAGGAATCCGAGCGCTATGTGCCGCGCGAAGATTTCACTGGAATCGAATTCATCGTGGGCTGGATGCGCCTGCTCAAATACAACCTGGCGCACAAGGGCATCGTCGACCTCTATGCCACCGTTTCGGCCGAGGCAACCAGCGAAGACCACCCGGCGCACGAATATTTCAAGAGCCGATTCGAAATGGTTAGCGACGTCACCGAACGAGCCTTCACGATTCTCGATACCGAGGGGCGACTAAATCCGGGTATTCATCCGCACAGCGCCGCCCGCATTTTTATCGCGATCTCAGACGGCCTGCAGATTCAGTGGCTGATGGATCCTTCGATCGACATGTATGCGCTGACCGCCGACTCGTTCAAGGCAATCGTCACTGAGGCCTGTTGGGCCGAGGTCGAGGCGCTGCTCGATTAATCCGCGCGCAGATACTGGCAGCTAACCGCAATCTCTCGCAATAGCAGTCAACGACTAAGCGAAGGCAACCTTGCGCGCCACCAGGTTTGCTCCCCTGGTGCGAATCACCTCGCGATACCAGGCACCCGAGTCTTTGATGGTGCGCACCTGAGTTTCGTAGTCGACATGCACAATGCCAAAGCGCTTTGCGTATCCGACGGCCCATTCAAAGTTATCCATGAGCGACCACTGAAAATAGCCCCGCACATCGGCGCCGCGCTCAATCGCCGAAGCAACTGCGAGCAGATGGTCGTTCAAATAGGCAATGCGGCGAACATCGTGGATTTCGCCGTCGACACCCGGCTCATCGTCATACGCCACACCGTTCTCGGTCACATACAGCGGCGGCAGGTTTTCGTATTCGCGAGTCCAGCGCACCAGCAGGTCTTCTAGGCCGAATGGGGTGATTGGCCAACCCATGTCGGTCAACTGCCCCACCGAGGTGCTCTCCATCGCCAACCCAGTTAGCCGGTCGACCACGCGAACTCGATTTGGATTGTCAGCCGCCACGCGGTGGCCGATTCGGGTGTTGAAGTAGTAGTTCACGCCCAAAAAGTCGTGAGGCGCCAGAGTCAAATCACCCTCGTGAATCACCGAAGTCAAGGCGTCGCCATAAAGGCGATATGCCAACTCGGGATACTCGCCCTTGAAGAAGGCGTCCATCCAGAATCGATTTTGATTCAAGTCGAAAGCGGCGGCCGCGGTCAGTTGATCAGGGTCGGTGATGTCGTCGACGTCGGGGTGGCTCTGACTCAAAACCGGGCCAACCAACGCGGTTGGTGCGGCCTGCTTGATTGCGGCTAAGGCAAGGTTGTGGCCAAGAACCGTGTGATGCGACGCAGCAATGGCCTTTTCGAAACTTGCCTCGCCGGGTGCGTGATAACCCTGCCCATAGCCCAGCCACGACATGACCCATGGCTCGTTAATGGTTGCCCAGTGCTGAACTCGGTCGCCAAACGCCTCGGCCGCAGCAAACGCATAGTCAGCCAGGCGCTTTGGAATTTCGCGGTTAGTCCAACCGCCGATATCTTGCAAGCTCTGCGGCAAGTCCCAGTGGTACAGCGTTGCGAACGGCTTGATGCCGGCGGTCAGCAGCTCGTCGATTAGCCGGTCATAAAAGTCGAAACCGCGCTGTTCGCGACGCGCATCACCCTCGGGAAACATGCGAGTCCAGGCCAGCGAGAAACGGTATGCCTGGCTCTCGAGCGAAGTCATTAGAGCCACGTCGTCGCGATAGCGCAAGTAGTGCTCGTTGGCGCGCTTGCCCGACTCACCGCGAGCCACCTTGCCCGGAGCGTCGCAAAAGGTGTCCCAGATTGAACGCCCCTTGCCATCGGCATCGTATGCGCCCTCAATTTGATAGGCGGCGGTCGCCACTCCAAACAGGAAATCAGGACCAAACTTGGCCGTTGGCTGATTTGAGTCTGGCTGAACGTTCATGATTCCGACTCCTAGTCGATTCTTTCGATCTTGAAATAGTCGAGCTGGATTCCGCCCGCGGCGAGCGCAGCCTCGGCACCGTGCAGGTGATCGTTGCTGGCGAGGTTGTGGCTCGCCGAGAGTCGCACGCGATACTGCCCCGGCCGAATCTCGGCCTCGCCGATCTCAAGATCGCGCCATTGCCCGCCCGTCGACGGAAAAACCGTGCCGCGGTTGATGTATTGCTCATACGACTGGTTCTGGTTGCCGTCGTAAAACAGGTGATTGCCCAGCATCACGCGGCCGTTGAAGTCGCCCGCGGCGTTGCGATAACGCACCGTCACTCGCACGCGCTCTGTTGCGTCGGCATCGCGGCCACCCCAATCGAGCAGCACCGAGGCGCCGGTTTCTTGGCCGACGAGCTGGTCGACATAGCCGTGCCCGGTGTGACCGGCTAGCTCGTGACCAATGTGCGTGCCGTGACGCAAAGCGCCCGAGGTGGCACCGGCCGCGGCATCAAGCACCACAATCGTGCGGTTCGCCCCGGCAACTGCACCATCTCGCGACGGCTCAAACGGCAGGATTTCGCCGGCAGGGCCATAAGAGAATTTGTCGATCATCATCGAGCGCGAGGTCGACCGACCCGACACCCAGGCCGAGTGATAGAACGCATACCATTGGCCCTTGAACTCGACCATAGACCCGTGAATCGTGCCCGAATTGCCCGGGTATTCGGGAATGAAAACCCCGCCGGCAACGTATGGCCCGAGCGGCGACTTGGCCGTGGCAAAGCACATGCGTTGCGGCCACTGCTCGTTGTCGAGCGCCGGATAGGTCAGGTAATAGGTGTCGTCGTGCTTGTGCATGAACGGCCCCTCGTAGCCCTCGAGCGAACCGCTCAGGTCTGTAATCGTGTCGACCTTGACCGAGCGCAGGTCGTGGTTCAACTCGGCCATTGTGATAGCCCCGCGGCCACCCCAAACCAGGTATGGCGTCTGCACGCCCGCGACCTCGTCGACAAAGAAGGTCGGGTCTTGCCCCCACTCGACGCCCTCGATCACGCCGAGGTCTTCGAACGGGCCCTCGGGGCGATCGCTCACCGCTAGCCCGGTGCGGAACGTCGAGGTTGCCTTGTCGAACGCGCAGAACACCAGGTAATAGCGCCCCTGCCAAAGGTTGCAGTCGATCGCCCACATGTGACTGAGCGCCCACGAGACGTGCTCGAGGGCCAGAATCTGCCCGTGATCGACCCAATTGACCATGTCGTCGGTCGAGACGCAGTGATACGACACCATCGAGTCGTGCGTGTTGGTGAACGGCTGGTCGTAAGACACATACGCATACAGCCGATCGCCAAATACATGCGCCGCTGGGTCGGCCAAAAAGACCGTATCGATTGCCGGGTTTGCCATTTGCAGACCCCTCCTACTTCCAGCTGACTGTGATTGGGGCGCGCCCCGCGGCCCGCTGTCCGGTTGGCGAATGGATTACCACCTCGGCGCCGACCTCGGCACCAAACGAGACCAGCTCAAAGTGGTCCTGATATTCGTATTCGGCGTTGTCGTCGATCGTGCCGAGCGCAAGCACGGCCCCCTCGCGCACAAACAGCGGCAGGCCGAAGAAGTCATAGTGCTTGGTATGCCACTGACCACCGGCAAGTTTTTCGCCAGTCTGCAAGTCGGTCCACGTGCCTGCCGGCAGATAGAACTGCTTGATGCCGTCGGCGCGCATCACCGGGGCCACCAGCAGCGATGGCCCGAGCATGTATTGCTCGTCGAGGTGCCAGGCGTTGCGGTCGTCGGCAAACTCGAGCAGCATTGGGCGCATCATCGGAATGCCACGCTCGCTGGCCTCGATCGCGGTCGCATAGAGGTATGGCATCAGGCGCGCCTTTAGCTTCATGAAGTGACGCGTCACATCGACCGCCTCTTCATCGAAGGCCCAAGGCACACGAACCGACTCGTTGCCGTGCAGGCGCGAGTGCGAGCTGAGTGCGCCGAACGCCACCCAACGCTTGAATACGCCGGGGTCTGGCTGCCCCTCAAAACCACCGATGTCGTGGCTCCAGAAGCCAAAGCCGCCAAGGCTCAGGCTCAGACCGCCGCGCAGGCTTTCGGCCATCGACGGATAGGTCGACGAATTGTCGCCACCCCAGTGCACGGGCATCTTTTGACCACCGACGGTCGCGCTGCGCGCAAACACGATGGCGTCTTCGGCCGAGTGCTCGGTGAGCAGCTCGTACACGCACTCGTTATATAGCTGGGTGTAAAGGTTGTGCATCTGCTCGGGGTCGCTGCCGTCGAAATAGACGCCATCGAGCGGAATGCGCTCGCCAAAGTCGGTCTTGAAACAGTCGACGCCCATCTCGAGCAGCGGGCGCAGTTTGGCCTTGAACCAGTCTCGCGCGGCCGGGTTCGTAAAGTCGACGATCGCGTTGCCGGCCTGCCACAGATCCCACTGCCAGACGCTGCCGTCGGCACGCTTGATGAAATAGCCGTTGTCGCGACCCTCGGCAAACAGCGGCGAGGCCTGCCCGATGTATGGGTTGATCCACAGCGAGATGCGCAGGCCATCGGCCTTGAGGCGCTGCAGCATCGCGGCCGGCTCGGGAAACACCCGCGGATCCCACTCGAAGTCGCACCACTGGTATTCGCGCATCCAGAAGCAGTCAAAGTGAAAGACGCTAAGCGGAATCTCGCGGGCGGCCATCTCGCGAATAAACCCGCCGACGGTCTGTTCGTCGTATTCGGTCACGAACGAGGTGCTCAGCCAGAGGCCAAACGACCAGGCCGGCGGCAGCTTCGGGCGGCCGGTCAGCGCGGTGTATTTTTCGAGGATCGCCTTTGGGCTTGGGCCATAGATGTAGAGGTACTCGACGTGCTCGCCAGCAACGCTGAACTGCACCTGACTCACGGTCTCGCTGCCGACCTCGAACGAGACCCGGCCGGTGTGATTCACGAAGACGCCGTAGCCCTCGCTCGAGATGTAAAACGGCAGGTTCTTGTATGCCTGTTCGCTCGCGGTGCCGCCGTCTTCGTTGAACACGTCAACGGTTTGGCCATTCTTGATGAACGGCGTGAACCGCTCGCCAAGACCATAGATTTTTTCGCCAACGCCGAGCGCGATCTGCCCGTTCATGAAGCGGCCATCGGATGTGTCGGCATAAAAGATTCCGCGTTGTTCCTGACGGGTCAGCGTGCGCACCTGGCCACCCTCGTGGCCGACGAGTTCGATCTCGAAGCGCCCCTCGGTCTTGGCGCGCAGCTCGAGGTTGCCCGAGCGAATGCTCAGCCGCTCGGCCGCGGCCTCGACGACCGGGCTTGATTCGCATGGGTCGAGCTCAAACTTGAGCGGCAGTCGACCGCCACGGTGATGCGTTGCCCGCACTCGAATCACGTCGGTCGCCGGCGAATCGAGCTCGAGTTCGATAGTGCCGATGTTGAGCGTGTTGCCGCGGTGTTCGACTCGCTTGGTGGCGGTCAGGATGCGCGCTGCGGGCCGACCGACCTCGTCGGCAATCACGTCAACGCGCTGCGACTGGGTGGCCGCAAATAGCGAAACACCCTCTCGCAGAAGCCAGTAACCGTTAGTGAATTTCATGGCGGTGCTTTCTTGGAGAGGGTGTTTCAGGTGTTGCTTGTGTTGCTAGAGGCGGGTCAGCGAACCACCACTGCGCTTGCGGGCAAGTGCGTCGACGGTTGCTGCTACCAGCAGAACGCCACCGGTGACCATCCAGTTGACACCGGCCGACATGCCGATGAGGCCCAGACCGTTGTCGATGATGGCGATTACGAATGCACCGATAGCCGCGTGAGCCAAGCGACCACGGCCACCAAACAGGCTCACGCCACCGACTACGGC
>Ga0228699_1000633_pt1 | contig 24086 bp, 19 predicted proteins | sample McNCre217_Aug_MG_FD_178016 | JGI IMG/M metagenome (GOLD analysis project Ga0228699, IMG submission 178016) | Freshwater microbial communities from McNutts Creek, Athens, Georgia, United States - 2-17_Aug_MG | ecosystem: Environmental > Aquatic > Freshwater > Creek | place: USA: Georgia... | reverse complement strand
CGCACCTCGGAGATGGCCGTGCTGGAAATGGTCGACCGCCTCAACCGCGTGCACCAGCGCAGCGCCGAGCTGCAGCGCCAGGTGGAAGAGGCCGTGGGCCGCTCGCAGGTGCTGTCGCAAGACTCGTTGCACGAGGCCGACCGCAACGGCCAGACGGTGGAGACGCTGGCCCAGCACCAAGAGGCCTTCGTGTCGGCACGCAAGCAAAACCAGGAGCGCATCCGCGCCGTGGTCGACCAGGTGCGCCACCTCACCCCGCTGGCCGCGCTGATCGCCGACATCTCGCGGCAGACCAACCTGCTGTCGATCAACGCCTCGATCGAGGCGGCGCGCGCCGGTGCCGAAGGTGCGGGCTTCAAGGTGGTGGCCGCCGAGGTGCGGCGCCTGTCGGCCCAAACGTCTGAGGCCGCCAAGCAGATCAGCGATGGCATCCACGCCGTGGCCGGCGCCATCGACCAGGAGCTGATCGCTGCTTCGCAGCTGGAGGCCGAAGGCTCGGGCGCCCAGCTCACCGAGCTCGCCACCCACATCACCCACATCAGCCAGAGCCTCAACGAGGTGGTGCCCTACCTGGTGAACCTGTCGCACGACATGGACGCGGGCATGCAGACGATGACGGTCGACATCATCGACGCCATGGGCCACATGCAGTTCCAAGACATCAACCGCCAGCTGCTGGAGCAAGTGGAGTCAGCCCTGGGCAGCCTCTCCGAGCACAGCGCTGCGCTGTACGCCCTGGTGGGCGGCAAGGCCCCGCCGCCGCCGCGCGCCCTCGAAGAACTGATGTCGCGCTGGGTGCAGGGCTATGTGATGCACGAGCAGCGTGTGGCCCACGCCGAGGTGACGGGCATGACCATGCCCAAGGTCGCCAACCCCGCCCGCTTGGCGGGCCCCGGTGAGCCCGAAGAAGCCCCGAAGGAGCTGGAGCTCACCACCAACGAGGGCCCGCGAATCGAGCTCTTCTGAGCCGCACGCGCCCCGAGCCTTCAGGTTCAAGCCGAGGCACCCGGCACAGGCTGGGCCTCGGCTTCGCTGTGCCCGCTTGCCACGGCTTGTGCGGCGCGCTTGGCCGCCGAGGCCTCGCTCAGCCACAAGTGCAGGCCACGCCAAGCGTAGATGATGTGGTCCACGAGTTGGGGGATGGGCGTGGCGCACTTGCGGTCCATCCACATCGCGCCCACCTGCACGATCACACCACCGAAGCCGATCAGCAGGTAGTCGACGTCGAGCTCCTGGCGCATCTCGGGATAGAGCACGCGCAGGCGGTCGCGGATCATGTCGGCCCAGGCGGCAGCGCGTGTACCCAGGATCTGCGGGTTGGTCATGCCAGTGGTCACCGCGTCGGTCAGCATGATGCGGCCCAGGCGCGGGTCGGCCAACACCAACTCGAAGTAGGCCTCCAGCCCCGCACGGGTCATGGCCACGCCATCGGTGGCAGGCAGGCTGGCGAGCCGGCGCATCACCGCCTCGCCCACCTTGGACGAGGCCCGGCGGTGCACGGCGCGGTACAGGTCGTCAAGCGACTCGAAGTTCTCGTAGAAGTAGCGCTCGCTCAGGCGGGCGTGGGCGCACACCAGGCGCATCGTGCCCTGCAAGTAGCCTTCGCGCCCGAAGACCTCGAAGCCGGCCTCGATGAGGCGCTCTCGGCGCTGGGCGCGGCGCTCGTCGGCCGACACCCCGCCATAGCGCCGGGGCGAGCCCGCGCTGCTGTCGGCGTCGTCGGCAGCCACGGCCATGGCCTCAGGCCGCCAGGCCGCTCAAGAACCCGCGCATGCCCTCGTGCAGGCAACGCGGGCGGTGCGAGCGCACGCGGCGGGCGATTTCCGCGATGTGGTCGGGCGTGGTGCCGCAGCAGCCCCCGGCGATGTTGAGGAAGCCCGCCTGCGCGAACTCTTCGACCAGGCCACCGGTGATGGCCGGGGTCTCGTCAAAGCCGGTGTCGCTCATCGGGTTGGGCAGGCCGGCGTTGGGGTAGCAGCTGATGAAGGTGTCGCCCGCGATCTTGGCCAGCTCTTCGATGTAGGGGCGCATCAGCGTGGCGCCCAGCGCGCAGTTCAGGCCGATGGCCAGCGGGTGGGCATGGCGCACCGAGTGCCAGAAGGCGCCCACGGTCTGGCCCGACAGGATGCGGCCCGAGGCGTCGGTGACCGTGCCCGAGATGATGATGGGCAGGCGCTCGCCGGTGTCTTCGAACAGCTGGTCGACCGCGAAGATCGCGGCCTTGGCGTTGAGCGTGTCGAAGATGGTCTCAATCAGGAAGACATCGACGCCGCCTTCGAGCAAGGCCTTGGCCTGCTCGTAGTAAGCCTGGCGCAGCTCTTCGAAGTGGATGTTGCGCGCGCCCGGGTCGTTCACATCGGGGCTGATGCTGGCGGTGCGCGGCGTGGGGCCGATGGCGCCGGCAGCGAAGCGCGGCTGATCGGGGGTGCTGTATTCGTCGCACACCTCACGCGCCAGGCGGGCGGCCACGAGGTTCATCTCGTAGGCCAGCTCGGGCATGTCGTAGTCGTCTTGGGCCACGGTGGTGGCGCCAAAGGTGTTGGTCTCGATGAGGTCGGCACCGGCGGCCAGGTACTGCGCGTGGATCTCGCGGATCACCTCGGGCTTGGTCAGCAGCAGCAGCTCGTTGTTGCCCTTGACGTCCTTGTGGTGATCGACAAAGCGCGTGCCACGGTAGTCGGCCTCGGTCAGCTTGTAGCGCTGGATCATGGTGCCCATGGCGCCGTCGAGCACCACGATGCGGCGCTGCATGATCTCGGGCAGCTGGGCGGCGCGGGTGTAGGGGCGGCGGGCCACCGGGGTGGCGGCGAGGGAGGCGACGGTGGAGCTCATCCCGCCATTTTAGGCAGTCCCGCCCGGTTTCAGGGCATCAGGATCCCTGAGCCTCCAGATGGGCCCAGGCGCTGGGGGGCTTTTCCGACGCCGGGGGCGGCGCCAGCGGTGGGGCCTCGGCCAGCACCTCGGCCACCTCGGCCAGCGGCAGCGAGGCCTGCAGCCGCGCGGCGTCCACCGCGGCCTGCACGCCCACCTCGTTGTGGCAGACCCAGGCGATCAGCTCGGTCTCAGGCATGGGCCGCGCGAAGAAGAAGCCCTGGAACTGGTCGCAGGCCAGCTCGCGCAGGATGGCCGCCTGGCCCATGGTCTCCACCCCTTCGGCCACCACCACCAGGCCCAGCGCGTGCGCCAGGCGAACCACCGCCTCAACGATGGCCCGTGCATCGGGGCTGGACTCGAGGTCGCGCACGAAGCTGCGGTCGATCTTGAGCTGGCGCGCCGGCAGCCGGCGCAGGTAGCTCAGCGACGAGTAGCCGGTGCCGAAGTCGTCGATCGACAGGCTCACGCCGATGGCGTCCAGCATCTCGAAGACCTTGAGCGAGGCCTCGATGTCGTCCATCGCGGTCGATTCGGTGATCTCCATGATGAGCATGCTGGGCTGCACGCGGTGGCGCAGCAGGGCGTCGCGCACGCGCGCTTCCAGGTCAGGCTGGCGCAGCTGGTGCGCCGAGAGGTTGACGGCCACGGGGATGCACAGGCCCGCGTCTTCCCACTGGCGGATCTGGCGACAGGCGGCATCGAGCACCCACAGGCCCAGCTCGCTGATGAGCCCAAAGCGTTCGGCCACCGGGATGAACTCGCCGGGGCTGACCTGGCCGCGCACAGGGTGCTTCCAGCGCAGCAGCGCCTCGACCCCGGCCAGGCGGCCATCTTGTGCCAGGATCTTGGGCTGGAAGTGCAGCGACAGCTCTTGGCGCTCGATGGCATGGCGCAGGTCACGCTGCATGGCCACCTGCTCGTGGGCGTGGCGGTCCATGCCGCGCTCGTAAATGCAGTGGGCCCCGCCACCGGCCTTGCGGGCCATCAGCAGGGCGTCTTGCGAGTGGCTCAGCAGCTGCTCAACGCTGGCGCTGTCGGGGAAGCGGGCGATGCCGATCGAGGTGACCAAGCAGAGCTCCAGCTCTTCCACCAGACACGGCTCGTGCAGCAAGCCGCCCAAGCGCCGCGCCCACTGGGTGACCTGGTGATCGTCGGTCATGCCGCTGCCAAACACCAGGAATTCGTCGCTCTCGCCGCGGGCCAGCACGTCGCCAGGCCGCATCTGCGCCTGCAGCCGGCCGGCCAGCACGCGCACGAAGTGGTCGCCCACATTGGCCCCGTACGACTCGACGATGGACTTGTGCCCCTCCAGGCTCAGGCGGGCCACCGCCAGGCTCAGCGGCGTCTGCCCCTCATCGGCCTTGAGGAGCTGGTTCAAGGCGCGCTCGAAGCCCAGTCGGTTGCGCAGGCCCGTCACCGGGTCATGCTGGGCGGCGTCTTGCAGAGCGTTTTGCGCTTGTGCCAAGCTGGCGCGCAAGGCCGTCTCCTTGCGCAAGGTGCTCTCGTCGTAAAGCGTCACCAGGTGGGCCATCACCAGCAGCAGCATGACGATGCCCGTGGTCAGTGAGTAGATGGCGGTGTCGGACAGGCCATTGAGGTTGAGGGGCACAGCGTCGGGGTCGATGTGCAATGCCCGCATCTGGATCATGCTGCCAAGCACGAACAAGGTCGACACCAGTGCAGAAATGCCCAGCAGCCTCGGCAGCCGCCCAGGCTGATAAAGCACCTTGCGCGTCAGCACCGAAGCCACGCCCGAACCCAGCAAGAACACCCCCGTGGCCGCCGCCAGGCCGCCCCATGACAGCGACGGCGACGGCGCTGTCACCACCGACGACTGGGCCACCCAGCCCAACATGCTCAGGCCCACCGAGATGAACAGGCCCCCGGTGACACGCAGGCGCCAGTCGAGCCCACGCACCGAGAACTGCCACTGCACCGCCATCACCAACACCACCGCAGGCAACCAGGCGGCCAACACGACGGCCGTGGTGTAGTGCAATTCAAATGGCACCTCGCGGGCCACGAGCCCGAGCAGCGATTGCGCCCACATGCCGGTGCCGGCCGACAGGGCTCCGCCCATCAGCCAACCGAACACGGTGGCCCCTTGGTGGGCCAGCGCACGGCGCACGAACAGGCACTGCAGGAAGTAGGCATACACGCCCACACCCCAGGCCGTCAGCAAAATCCCAGCGTGGAAATCCACGCCCATCCAGGTCAGAGACATTCGCCATCCCCTCGTGCCCTTCCCCCCCGGAAGGCTCACGACCGTCACACATTTTTATGCTTGGTGACAGGGTTATCGGCGCGTATACACCCGTTCTGAACCCGGTGCGCGCACGCACCAAGCTGGGGTGTTCAATGCATCACGACCGGCTGCTGGGCCATGCCGGCGTAGCGCTCCAGGTAGGCGTCGAACTCTTCGACGCTGGGCGACGACTCGATCAGCGCCTCGACGCCTTCTTTGAAGGATTCGGCCAGGGCGCCCTCGATGAAGAGCTCCTTGCGGGCGAACTTGTCCACGATCTCATAGCCGCCACGCTTGAGCGCGGCGTCATGGGTGTGTTCAACCTCACCCGGGGCAGGCAACTCGATTTGCACGACAGCGTAGCTGTCCGAGTTGTAGAGCATGTGCATGTAAGTTGTCTCCAGGGTCCAGGCTTGTGCGTCCACATGTGGGGCGCATGTCCCAAACCTCAAGCTCATCATGGCAAGTCCATCGGACGCGTCACTCCCCGACTTGAGTGGGCGTTGCCAAGATGGCGCCAGCGCCGTGCCTTTGTGCACACGGACAGCCCCCCTGAGTGAGGAGGTCCCGTCCCTCCCAGCACGGCTCGGCCTGAAGACCCGCGGCGCTGCGCCGCCATGCTGCGGCGCAGCAGCCCGTGGGCGGCGGCTCAGGGCCGACCCAGCGCCCCCTCGATGGCCTTGACCAGGTCGGCGTCATCCGGGCCGGTCATGCTGGAGTAGGCGTCGATCGCCCGGCCATCGCGGCCGATGAGGTACTTGTAGAAGTTCCACTTCGGGCTGGTGCCCGTGTCGGCGATCAGCTGCGCGTGAAACGGGTTGGCGTCCTTGCCGCGCACATGGCTTTTGGCGAACATCGGGAACTTCACGCCGTAGGTGTTGGCGCAAAAATCAGCGATCTGCTTGCCCGAGCCGGGCTCCTGGTTGCCAAAGTCATTCGACGGGAAGCCCAACACCACCAGGCCCCGGTCCTTGTACTTGGCGTACAGCGCCTCCAGCCCCTTGTACTGCGTGGTGAAGCCGCAGTAGCTGGCGGTGTTGACCACCAGCAGCACCCGGCCACCGTACTGGCACAGGCTTTGGGGCTTCTCATCTTGCAGGCGCGGGAAGGTGAAGTTCAGCAGGCTGGGGCAGGCGGCGGGGGCCTGCGCAGAGGGCGCTGGGGCCTCGGCCGCCTGCGCGCCCGTGCTCAGCCCAAGCCCCAGGGCCAGCGTCCAAGCCACAGACCAGGCCTGGGGCAGGGCAACAGGGCGGACACAACGCAGCAGACGGTTCATGGCAGGCTCCTCAGGGCGAAAACTGTAGTGTGCAGCTTACGCTGCACCGCCCTGGTACGCACAAGTGCGCCATTTGGATGCATTCTCCTGTCTGCGGCAGGCCCTTGTGGTGCGCCGCATCAAACCGTCACGAAGCCCGGCTACGCTGTAGGGATACGTTCAGGTGAGTCACCGTCCATTGCGCTGAGGAGGCCGACATGTCCATGCTGTATCCCGAACTGTTCAAGCAACTGGAAGCCGTTCGCTGGAACATGGCCACGGACATCCCCTGGAACCAGTTCGACGCCAGCCTCCTGTCCGACGAGCAGGCGCAGACCATCAAGATGAACGCCATCACCGAGTGGGCGGCGCTGCCGGCCACCGAGATGTTCTTGCGCGACAACCGCCACGACAGCGACTTCTCGGCCTTCATGAGCGTGTGGTTCTTCGAAGAGCAAAAGCACTCGCTGGTGATGATGGAGTACCTGCGGCGCTTCCGCCCCGACCTGATGCCCACCGAGGCCGAGCTGCACGAGGTGCGCTTCGAGTTCGACGAGGCCCCGCCGCTCGAAACCCTGATGCTGCACTTCTGCGGCGAGATCCGCCTGCACCACTGGTACCGCCGCGCCGCAGAGTGGCACACCGAGCCGGTGATCCGCGCGATCTACGACACCCTCTCGCGCGACGAGGCCCGCCACGGTGGCGCCTACCTGCGCTACATGAAGCGCGCCATCGCCCTGCACGGCAACGAGGCCCAGCTGGCCTTCGCCAAGGTGGGCGTGCTGATGGCCAGCGCGCGGCGCACCGCGCAGGCGCTGCACCCCACCAACCTGCACGTCAACGAGAAGCTCTTCCCGCGTGACACGGTGCAGTCGCGCCTGCCCGATCCGCAGTGGCTGGAGCACTGGCTGGACCACCAGATCCAGTTCGACACCGAGTGGGAAGGCCGCGTGGCCGAGCGCATCTTGTTCAACCTGGGCACGCTGATGGGCCAGAAGTTCGACTCGGTGCAATCGCTCAACCGCTACCGCAAAGACCTGTCGCGCCAGGTGAGCGCCGCCGATGCCACCGATGACACCGGCGCGGCCCCGCTGAGCGCTGAACGCGCAGCCGCCTGAGGCGGGTTGGCCGGCCTGTCCGGTGAAACAGGCCTTTGGCCTGCGCCGTGCGCATTGCTGCACGAAATCGCTACAGCCCGTCCCTGAGTCGCCGAAAAGACGTTCGTGCCCAGGCGATCGGTGGTCGATCGCCCCTGCGGGCGTCGCCCCCCGACTGAAAGGCTGAGCATGTCCAATGCCTGCGGATCGGCGACCCTGGCTGCCACCCCCCCTCGGGCACAGGGGCGGCAGACGGGTCGCACGTCGACCTCATCCCTCGACGGCTTCTTCACCCACCACGGCCTGTGGGCCCCGGGGGTGCGCCTGTTTCGCGCCCTGGGCTTCAACGCCAAGGCGGTGATCATCTCGCTGACCTTCATGCTGCCCATCGGCGTGCTGGGCTGGCAGTACGCCCAGACGCAAGCCGGGCAGATCGACTTCTCGGCCAAAGAGCTGAGCGGCACCGCCCATGTGCGCGCAGCTCAAGCGCTGCTGCCGGCGCTGCAAGCCTGGCGCCAGGGCGGCAGCGACGAGGCACGCGAGCGTGTGCGCACCGCCACCCAAGCCTGGGCGCGTCAGCAAGACGAGTCGGGCGAGGCCCTGGGCACGGTGGCGGCCGGCCAGGCGCTGTCGGCCGCCCTGGCCCAGGCCTTGGCGCAGCCTCAGGGCGCCGCCGCCGCCGAGCGCTCGGCCCAAAGCACGGCCGCCATCCAGGCGGCGATCGCGCTGATCGGCGTGGCCAGCGATGGCGCCAACCTCACGCTCGACCCCGACATCGACACCTACTACCTGATGGACGCGGCCGTCTTCAAGCTGCCGGTGCTGCAAGAAGCCGCCAGCCGCGTGGGCCAGTTGGGCAGCCAGGCCCTGCGCGATGGGCAGCTCTCGGCGGCGAACCAACGCGCACTGATTGAACAAGCTGCGGTGCTGCAAAGCACGCTCGAAGGCCTGCAAGCCGGTCTGGCCAAGGCCAGCGCCTACAACGCCGAGCTGCGCACCAGCGTGCCCGCCGAACGGCTCATGGCCAGCGCGGCCGCCTTGCGCCAGCAGCTCGACGCGAGCGCGCTGCACCCGCAAGGCCCACGCGGCGACGCCATCGCCCTGCAGCAGGCCACCAGCCAAGCCCTGAGCGACATGTTGCAGGTGCAAGAGCGCAGCATGGCCGCGCTCGACGCCCTGCTGGCCGCGCGCGTGGGCCGGCTGGTGTCGGCACGCAACGCGGTGCTGGTGATGGTGTTGGTGTCGCTGCTGACGGCGGGCTACCTGTTCACCTCGTTCCGCAAGGTGCTGCATGGCGGCCTCAACGAGGTCACCTTCCACATCAACCAGATGCGCGAGGGCAACCTCACCACCGCGCCGCAGGCCTGGGGTCGCGACGAGGCGGCCGAGCTGATCCACGCCATCCAGGGCATGCAAGGCTCGCTGCGCCAGCTGGTCAGCCAGGTGCGCCAGACGGCCGATGGCATCGCCCACGCCAGCAGCGAGATCGCGACCGGCTCGCAAGACCTGAGTGCACGCACCGAGCAATCGGCGGCCAACCTCGAAGAAACCGCCGCCAGCCTGACCCAGATCGCCCACAGCGCACAAGACGCCGAGCACGCACTCGGCCAAGCGGCGGCGCTGGCCACAGGCCATGCCGACGCAGCCCGCCGCAGCGGCGTGGTGGTGGAGCAGGCGATTGCCCGCATGGCCCAGATCGACGCGGCCGCCACCCGCATTGGCGACATCATCGGCACCATCAACGGCATCGCCTTCCAGACCAACATCTTGGCGCTCAACGCGGCGGTGGAGGCCGCACGGGCGGGCGAAGCCGGCCGGGGCTTTGGCGTGGTGGCGGCCGAGGTGCGCGCCCTGGCCACCCGCTCGGCGGATGCCGCACGCGAGATCGGTCAACTGGTGGGCGACAGCGTGGCGCAGGTGCACGGCGGCATGGCCGTCATCCAGCAGGCGGGCGCCCTGATGCAAGAGGTGCTGCACTCGACCGACCAGGTCAACCAGCACCTCGACCAGGTGGTGGCCAGCGCCCGCGACCAATCCGCCAGCCTGCAGGCCAGCGCGAACACGGTGCAGGTGCTCGACGCCGCCACCCAGCAAAACGCCGCGCTGGTGGAAGAGACGGCCGCCGCCGCCGCCATGCTGCGCGACCAGGCGCAAGACCTGGTGCACAACGTGGCGCGGTTTCAGCTGCCGCAGGGCTGAGCGGCGCTGGGCTGAACAGGCGCGGGCGTCAAAAGCCGAGCTTGACGCCCAGGTGCAGTGAGCGGCTGCGGCCCTTGTGACCGTCAGCAGACACCCGCGTGCTGTCCAACCCCGCAGACAAGGCGACGTTGGGCGCCATGGCCCAGTCCAGGCCCAGCCCCAGGTGGGGTGCCGCATGGTTTTCGGTGACGCTGCCCAGCGAGATGCCGTTGTCGTAAGACTTGGCGGTGGTGGCCACGGCGGCCACGCCCACGCGCAACCACAGGCTGAGGTCGTCGGTGAGGGGCGCGCGGGTCAGCGTGTCGAAGGTGATGGCGGTGGCCGACACATCCACCTTTTCCTGGACATTGCGCAGCACGCTGGAGCCGGTGCCCACGAACACGCGCTTGCGCACCGTGCGGGTCTGCTCGCTGCTGCCCAGCGCGCTGTAGCCCACCTCTACGCCTTCGAGGCGAGCGATGCCCAGGTCGAGTTGCCAGCCGGGCGAGAGGGGGGCCCCCACCCGCAGGTGACCGCCCAGGCGGTGGCTCTCGCAGCTGTAGCTCGCGCCACAGGCCACGCCCACGCGGGCAGAGGCTACGCCCACGGACAGGTAGGACGATGGCAGGCCTGCTGCGGCCCCTTGATCGCTGCTTTGAGTGCTGCTTTGTGCGCGGTCTTGTGTGCGGTCTTGGGCGAACGCCACGCCGGGCGCGGCCCAGGCCCATGCGGCGGCGGCGACGGCTGCGGCCACGCCGAGTTGCTTGGTCTTGTTGTGCATGCGTTGCCCCATCAGAAGGTGTGACCGATGGTCAACATGAACATCGTGCTGTCCAGCGTCGTGCTGGCCTTGCGAACGTAGGTGCCCAGGTTGCAATCGCTGCTGCCCAGCTTGGCGCGGGCCAAGTCACACAAGATGGCGGTGGTCACGCGGACGGTCGATCCTGCCGTGAAGCCATCGGGGGCGCCTGTTTGCTTCACCGTGATGGCCTTGGCCGGGTTGTTGACGTCAAACGAGCCATCCGCCCCCACCAATGCCGAAGACATGATGGCGCCGTAGTCCAGCAGCACCTCCGCATCACCCGTGAAGCGGGTGTTGCGCGTCGTCAAGGTGGTGTCTGTCTTCAATCGGAATCGACCGATGTTGAGCCCGAACTGCCAATGGCCATCGCGCGCCTCATAGTTCAGCCCCGCCACAGGCCCGTAGCCAAAGGTGTTGCCGATCTTGACCGTGGTGTCCGCTGGGCCCGATCCCCCCTGGTAGCGGTTGAGCAGGGGCGTGGCCCGGGTGTCGTAGAAGATGGCGTAGGTGGCCAGGGCTCCGGCATACGGTCGCCAGCCCTGCGCCGGGGCCCCGAAGTGATGACCCACCATCACGATCGGCGGCAACAGCTTGGTGTCGATGATGGTCTTGCCGTGCAGGTGGTTGGCACCATCGCCTTGCACCGCGACCTCCAGTGGCGCCGCCAGCAAGAAGGCCTCGACCGACCAAGCGCGGGCGTCATCGAGGTAGGCGCCAATGCTCACCGCCATGGTGCCCAGCGTGGTTTGGCCTTTGACCTTGATGCCGCAAGGCGTCCCCAAGCCCTGCCTCAATCGCTCGCAACCCGAGGCATCAGCCTGAGCGGCGTATTTGGGCTCGATGGTGTTGGCGATGAATCCCGACGGAGCTTCGTTGGGGTCGGGCGGGATCGACCAGTATTGCCCCTCCAGCGAGTTGCCGTTGAAGTCGAGGAAGCTCGAACTGAAATCCCGGTCGTTCAGGTACCTGGCAAAGTCACCCTTGGCCAGCACCACACCGGTCACGTCGTAGGCATCTTTGGATGTGGTCCGCGTGTGCGCACTCACATAGCGCAGGTTCACGAACAGGCGTGCCGCTGGCTCCAGTGCGACCTTGCCAAAGATCGTGTCCTGCAACGTACCGGCTTGAGCTGACGCCAGCGGCAGGGCCAAGCCCCATGCCGCGCACAGCCCAGCGATGGCGCGCCCGCGCCATGCGTTGAACTTCATATGCGATCCCTGTGTTGTTGCCCGAGTCGGGCTAGATGTGGGCTGCAGTGTGCCCGATCGCGCCAGCGTGGCCACGGTGTTTTCACCATGGCCACCTTTGAGGGGGGTCAAGCCCCTGTTCATCCCCCCCAAGTTTGAGCTAGGGGGATGGCCACACCAGCCATTGCCCCGTGCACCCCGGCTTCCTAGGATGCAGTCGCTGCAGCGCCCATCCATCCAGCCACACAAGGAGTGATCCATGGCAATCGGCGACGAACTCGCAAACCTTGACTTCTCCGCCATGATCGGCGGGCCGCTGAACGCGGTCATCAAGGCCCAGGCCCAATCGGCCATCACCTCGGTCGACTTCATCAAGTCGGTCGGCTTCGACAAGGACGGCAACGTCGAGCAGGTCCAGTTCTCGTACAACAAGGTCGTGCCCGAGAAGGACGGCGACGGCAAGCCCACGGGCAAGCAGGTCGAGGCCAAGCACCAACTCTCGGTGCCGCTGCTGACCATGTTGCCCATCCCCTTCATCCGCGTCGAAGAGACCACCATCGACTTCAACGCGAAGATCAACTCGGTGCAAGAGAGCACCAGCGCCTCGTCGAGCGACCTCAACACCTCGCTGGGCGTCAAGGGTGGCTGGGGGCCGGTGTCGGCCGAGCTGAAGGTGAGCTACGCCTACAAGAAGTCGACGAGTGCCACCGAGAAGACCGAGCGCACCTACTCCATGGCGGTGCACGTGCGCGCCGTCCAAGACGAGCTACCTGCGGGCACCGAGCGCCTGCTCTCCATCTTGGAGAACAGCATCAAGGAAGCCCCGGCGACCTGATCCCCCACCCCACTGAGGAAGCTCCCGAATGGCCGATCTCGATCAGGTGCTGGGTGCCGTGCTGACCAGCTTGGCCCAGGCCCGCCGCATGGCCGATGAGCAGACCACTGCCATCGCCCAGTACTACCAGACCAGTCCCTTGCTCAAGGGCATGACCGCACCGCGCATCCGCTTGCCGGAGGTGGTGGTGGACGTGCCGCTGATCATCGATCAGCTCGACGCCGGCAAGCCGCCCGTGTTCGCCTCGCCCAAAGAGCTGTCGGCGCTGGCGGTGGATGCCGCGGTGCGCACGGCACAAGCGGCCGATGTGCCGATGAGTGCGGCGGTGCGCGACAGCCTGTCGGCGGCCATTCGGGGCCAGATGGAGCGGGTGATGGCCCAGCTCGATGTGGGCAAGGCCGCGCCCGAGTTGGTGCAAGAAAGCCTGGCCGCCACGGTGGACCCGGCGTTGCACGCGCCCATCGGCCGCGTGGTGCAGGCCCGCGTGAGCACGCTCAGCCGGCTGGCCACTCAGGCCGAGGCGAAGGCGCGCAGCAAGGCGGCATCGGCCGCTGGAGTGGCTGCATCCCGGGCCGCCGGGCTCAGCGCCAACGCCCCCAGCCTGCCCAATGTCATGGTGGTGCAGGCCAACGTGCTGGCTGCGGCCAAAGAAGCCATTCGCCTGGCCGCGATCAAGGAGCCCGGGCGCGCTGCCACCTTGAAGACCAGCGTGCTGACTGGCGACATCAAAGAACGCGCCACGCCCGAAACCGTCACCCGCCTCAAGCTGGTGCTGCGCGAAGAGGGCATGGAATGGCAAGAGGTGCGCCAAGCCAATGGCAGCACCACTGCGATGCTCACCCCCGAGTGACCCATGCTGACCTACACCCGTGAAGTGATGCTCTCGCGCATGCTGCTGGTGCCCGACCTGATCACCCTGTACCAGGCGCAAGACCCGGCGTTCATGAACGCCGCCTTGCTGTGGATGAACGACACCGAGGCCGCGCTCAAGCAGCTGCGCCACCCCTTGGCCTCGCAGTGCAGCAGCCAGCGCGCCAAGTTGCTGGCGGCGGTGGATGGCGTGCAGGCCGATGGCCAACTGGGGGGCAGCCCCCACAGCCGCAAGGCCGCACGCGCGGCGGCAGCCTTGTGCCTGAGCCATGTGGAAGGCGCCTTGCGCCAGAAGGTGAGCGAGCTCGACGGCCAGCTGCAAACCGCCACCGAAAAGATGGCGCAGCTGCTGGCGCTGGGCTCGGCCCGACAGCCCTTGCCGCTGCCGCCCACCGAGCCGCGCGCCGCGTGGCTGCGCCAGGTGTGGGGGCAACTGGGGCAGGCGAGCGAGTCACGCCACCTGCACGGCTACCTCAGTGCGCTGTTGAGTGCGTCGGACCGCGAGGCCGTGCTCGACGACACCTTGAGCCAGCTGATCGACGCCCTGCCGGCAGCCTGATCAGACCTCGGCCACCTCGCGGATGTCGGTGGCGGCCCAGATGCCGCCATCCACCATGTCGCTGCCCTCTTGCTTGTGCATCCACTGGATGAGCTGACCCAGGTTCATGGGCTTGGCGTACAGGTAGCCCTGCATCATCTGGCAGCCGGCATTGCGCAGCCACACCACCTGGTCGACCGATTCGACGCCCTCGGCCACGCTCTTGATGCCCAAACGCTTGGACAGCGAGATCATCAGCTCCAGCAAGGCCGGATCGAAGTTGGGCTTGCCGATGGCGGCCGTGAACACACGGTCGATCTTGAGCTTGTCGACCTTGAGGTCAAGCAGGCGCCCGATCGACGAGTAGCCCGAGCCGAAGTCATCGACCGCCAGGCGGAAGCCCAGGGCGCGCAGCTTTTGCAGCGTGGCGTTTTCCTTGGCGGTCTGGCCGGCCATGGCCGTGCTCTCGGTGATCTCGAACTCGATGTCGTTGGACGTCAGGCTGTGGCGGGCCAAGGTGTCTTGCACGTCTTGCACGAAGTTGGGGTCCGACAGCTGGCGCAGCGAGAGGTTGACGCTCACATACGGCAGGTGCAGGTTCTGCTTGCGCAGCTCCACCAGGTCATCGCACACCATGTCGAAGATGAGCTTGCCCAGCGGCAAGATCAGGCCGTTCTTCTCGGCCAGGCCGATGAAGTCGTCGGGGCCGATCACGCCACGCTCGCTGTGCCGCCAGCGCACCAGGGCCTCCACGCCACGGATGCTGTCATGCGCGTCGAACTGCGGCTGGTAGACCATGAACATTTGGCGCGACTCGATGCCCTTCTTGAGGTCGGCCTGCACCTGCGCACGGCTGCGCGAGGCCGAATCCATCGACTCTTCGTACATCACCAAGCGGCCACGGCCCGACTTCTTGGCCTCGTACATGGCCAGGTCGGCGCGGTGCAGCATGTCGCCCACGCTCATGGTGCCGCGCTTGATCATGTAGGCACCGATGCTCAGGCCCACCCAATCGCTCACGGTGTCGATCTGGATGGGCTTGGAGACGGCCTCGATGACGACCTTGCCCATCTTCTCGATGACGGCGGGCTGGCCCACGTCGACCAGCAGCACGGCGAACTCGTCGCCACCCAGGCGGCCGATGAGCACGTCTTTGCCCAGCGTGTCGCGCAAGCGCTTGGCCACGGTCTTGAGCACGGTGTCACCGGCGATGTGGCCGTGGGTGTCGTTGATGTACTTGAAGCGATCAAGGTCGAAGTACATCAGGCAGCCATCGGTGCCCTTGGATGCTTGTTGCGCCGCCTCGTTGTGGCGTTTGAGCGCTTCTTCAAAGGCCACGCGGTTGAGCAATCCCGTGAGCGCATCGAAGTCGGAACTGCGCGAGGGCATGCGCAAGGCGTTCGAGACCACGGGCACCACCTCGGCCAGGGGCTCGGGGCGGCTGCGACGCCAGCCCCACAGCACGGCAACCGCCAGGCCGCTGGCCAGCGTGAGGTCAATGATGGTGCCGGTGATGGCGGGGGTCACGTCAAAGCGCACCAGCATGCGGGCGCCTGGCTGATTGGGGTCCTCAACCGCCACGCAACTCAGCACGCTGCCCCCTGCGGGTTCGCAAGGTGACGCCGTGCCCAGGTTGTGCAGGGTGTCGCAGCGTTCGCTGCGGCAGAAATTCAGCGATTGCACCGAGGGCCGAGACACCAGCGACAGCGCCAAGGCTGGCGGTGTGGTGATGGCCTCTCCGGGCGCATGCAGGGGCAGCATCGCGAGGGCCGCGAGCCCTTCGTCGTGGGCCCGGCTGCGGGCTTGGTACCAGTTCACCCCGAGCGACAGCATCGCCACCAGGATGACCAGCAGCAAGGCGGTCGCAGCGGGGGTCAGTCCGCGGTGCGCAGGTGCGTCACCGCCGGAAGTGGAGTGGGAGAATCCTTCGGCCATGTCTGCTTATCGGCAAGCAAGCTTCAGGGTTGAGTGCCTCCCGCAGCGTCACTCTTGCTCGTCGTCCAGCAGGATCTCGTCGCTGTGGTCGGCCGCCTCGAAGCCCAGCTTGGGCCAGCCACCAGCGTGCACGCTGTGGCCGAACAGGGGTTGCGGTTGCTGGGCATAGGTGGTGGTGTTCATGGTGTGGTGCTCCGTTTGAAACAGCGGGTTGAGCGAGATGAGGACTTCATCGTGCGCCCAAGCGCCCTGCCCGTGTTGGGGGCTATCCCCCGGTAAGTCGCGGGCATCAGGGAAATTCGTGACCCCCTTCACGGTTAGATGCCGCACCCCCTGAAACGCGGCGTGATCTGCCGATAAACAGCCAGATCCCGAACAGGTGTGACATGGCAGCAGTACCCGTCCCCCCCTCACCTCCAACGCCCTTGCACGAAGACCAACGACTCCTGGCGCTGCAGCGCTGGCAACAAGGCTGGCACGACACCGAAGCGGCCCGCGCCCAGGCCCTGGTGGCCGCCTGCGCCCAGGCCATGGGCGCGCCCCAGGTCGCCATTGGCTGGCTGGACGCCGACACCTGGCAGCCGCTGGTGTGGTCTGCGCCCAGTCCCGAGCTGCTGGCGGCCCCCCCCTGCCCCCGCCACGAAACGCCATGTGCCTACGCCATGGTGCAGTGCGACGCGCCCTGGCAGGTCAGCGACCTGCAGGCCGATGCCCGCTGGGCCGATGCCGGCTGGCTGCAGCCACACGGCTGGCGCGCCTATGCCGGCATGGCGGTGCGCGACGAACGCGGCTGGCCCCTGGCCACGCTGTCGGTGTTCGATACCCAGGCGCGCAGCTGGAGCAACGCTGCGCTGCAGCCACTCCAACACCTCGCGGTGGCCGCCGCAGCCATCGCCGAAGCCGGGGCCTTGCGCACCGAGCTGTCTCAGCAGCGCGTCACCGACACCCTCACCGGGCTGAACAACCGGCCCTTCTTCGTGCAGACGCTGGAGATCGAGCTGGGCCACGCCATGCGCACCGGCGAGGCCTTCACCGTGCTGCACCTCGACCTCGATGGCTTCAAGGCGGTCAAAGATGGTTTTGGCCACGCCGCCGGCGAGGCCGTGCTGTGTGAGGTGGCCGCACGGCTGCAGCGCTGCGTGCGCCAGGGCGACGTGGTCTCGCGCTTTGGCGGCGACGAGTTCGGCATCATCATGCGCCACGGCGGTGAAGACGCCGCCCAGGTGCTCACGCGCCGCATCGTCAAGGCCGTGAGCGCGCCCATCGCCCTGCCTTCGGGCGATGAGATCGGCGTGGGCGTGTCCGTGGGCATCGCCGCGTATGACGACAGCACCTTCAACGTGCAGCTGTTGCTGCAGCGCGCCGAGACCGAGATGTACCGCGCCAAGCAGCTCAACGAAAAGCGCTGGCGGATGTTCGTGGGCCTGCGCTGAGCGCGGGCGGCGGGCTTCAGCCCTGCGACAGCTTGGACGCCAAGGCCTCGCGGCTGCGCTGGTTGATCAACCTCAGCTCAGCGAGCGTGGTGTCGATCTGGGCGCGCTTGGCTTCGAGCTCGGCAATTGCCGTCTCGGTGCGCTCGATGGCGTAGGTGAGCTGCTGGATGCGGCCCTCGCCGTGCTGGCCGTACATGTCGAGGTAGTGCTTGATCTCGGCCAGCGACGTGCCCAGGGCCTTGGCCCGCAGGATGCGCGTGAGCCGGGCGCAATCAGACTGGTTGTAGATGCGCGTGCCATTGACGCGGCGCGGCGCCAACAGCCCCTTGGTCTCATAGAAACGCAGGGCACGCGGCGACACCCCGAAGCGCTCGCACACTTCGGCAATGCCCAGCAAGGCATCGGCACTGGGGCCATCGAGTTCGCCGTCTTGCAGCCACTCGGGCGGCATGGCAAGGGCATCGGGCAAAGGGGCGGCACTCATGGCAAAAGGCAGTCGGAGGTCGAACACGGAGACCGGCTGCGTCTTGCACGTGCAGCGCTGAATGTCGTCAATTATCGCCGTGGCCTGACGGGCCACATTGGGACTGGCACCGTGTCGCCACGCAGGCGCCCCCCGTGTTCAGGGGCCCGCAGCGGCCTCAAGGCGAACCTGGCCGCGGCCGATAGCCAATGGATGAGGCATCACCCCACCCTTGCAGAGCCCGCGCCCCAACGCACTGTTATGCTCGCGCCCCATGTTGCCGCCCCCCACGCCTGAGGCGCCGCTCCAACGGCCAGCGCCCATGCGATCCGCCCCGCTCAGCGCTGCGCCGACTTCGGCACGGCAGGCATTCGCCATGCTGATGAGCGCGGGCTGCGTGCTGGCAGCGGTCACCCACGTGGCCTTTGGCTACCTCTTTTGGCGCCACGGCGCCATGGCCATGGCCTGGGGCAACGTGGGCAGCGTGCTGACCTACCTGGTGGCCTCTTGGCTGCTGCGGCGCCAGCGGCTCGGTGCGGCCGTGCCCTTGATCATGGCCGAGGTGATCGTCCATGCGTTGGCGGCCGTGCTGGTCGTGGGCTGGGATTCGGGCTTCCACCTCTACCTGATGGTGCTCATCCCCATCTTCCTGGCCAACCCGCTTTCGGGCTGGCCGGTGCGCCTGACGGTGTCGACCGCGCTGTCCGTGGTCTACGTCACCCTCGATTTGCACGGCCACCACCACGTGGGCCTGCACCCTTTGCCCGCCGAGGTGCTCAGCAACCTGCATGCGTTCAACCTCGCCACCACCATCTTGCTGATGAGCACGGTGACCGTGCTGTACGTGCGCCTCGTGTCACAGGCCGAGCAGCGCCTCAACGAGCTGGCCACCACCGACAGCCTGACGGGCCTGATGAACCGGCGCAGCATGCAGGCCGCCGTGGCGCGCTTGCAGACCCTGCGCCAGCGCAAGCCACAGCCCACCACGCTGATCCTGCTGGACCTGGACCACTTCAAGCAACTCAACGACCAGCATGGCCACGCGCTGGGCGATTGGGCCCTGCAGGCCGCAGCCGATGTGCTGTCGATCGGCGTGCGCGACATCGACCTGGTGGCCCGCTGGGGTGGCGAAGAGTTCCTCATCGCCCTGCCCGACACCACCCTGGACGCCGCCGCCATCGTGGCCGAGCGCCTGCGCCAAAACATCGAGGCGCTGCACCTGCCCAAGCAGGGCGAGCCCGGCCAAGAGCTGGACACCCGCCTGAGTGCCACCTTCGGCCTGGCCGCCTTGGCCCCAGGCCAGCCGCTGGAAGCCGCCATCCACGCCGCCGACGTGGCCCTCTACCAGGGCAAACAGCAGGGCCGCAACCGCGTGGTGCTGGCGGCGGGCTGAGCCCGAGTGCCACAACCCGCCCCGCCATTGAGGGGCCTTGGGGGCTTTCACCCGGTCCCCCCCCGCGCCATGGGTGACAAACTGCGCCAAATCCGGGTGGCGGATACAAGTTGGTGACACCTTGCCCCTGATCCGGGGCCACCTGTTTGTAACCGTCGCCGGATAATCCGCGCACAACAACATCGATTCCAGGGCAGGTATGACTCCCCCATCCGCATCCCAACCGGACGCGGGCGCTTCGGCGCCGCCGTCCACCGACCCTGCTGAGGCCGCACGCCCCATGCAAGCAGTACCCGCCGAGTCCGGCCCCGCTCAGCCCTGGCGTGCGCTCACGCTGCTGGCGCGCCTGCACCACATCGCCACCGACCCCGACACGCTGGCCCACACCCGAGGCATCAGCCCCAACGAGGTGGTGAGCGACGCCGAACTGCTGGGCGCTGCCAAAGAGCTGGGCCTCAAGGCCAAGATCAGCCGCACGCTGGCCAGCCGCCTGCAACTGGCCCCGCTGCCCGCCATGGCCCGCATGAAGCAGCCCGACGGCTCCGACCGCTGGATCCTGCTGGCGCAGTGCGACGGCCAGCGCGTGCTCTACCAAGACCCCAACGAAGACAACGGCGGGCGCCCCACCATCGAGCCGGTCGAGGCCTTCACCGCGAAGTGGGCCCCCGATGGCTCGGGCGACCTGCTGCTGGCCACCAGCCGCGCCAGCCTGGCCGGCGCACTGGCCAAGTTCGATTTCTCGTGGTTCATCCCGAGCATCGTGCGCTACCGCAAGCTGCTGGGCGAGGTGCTGCTGGTCTCGCTGTTCCTGCAGCTGTTTGCGCTGGTCAGCCCCCTGTTCTTCCAGGTGGTGATGGACAAGGTGCTGGTGCACCGTGGCCTGACCACGCTGGATGTGCTGGTGGCCGGCCTGGTCATCGTCGTCACGTTCGAATCGCTGCTCACGGCCTTGCGGGCCTATGTGTTCAGCCACACCACCAGCCGCATGGACGTGGAACTGGGCGCCCGCCTGTTCCGCCACACCGTTCAGCTGCCGCTGGCCTACTTCCAGGCCCGCCGCGTGGGTGACTCGGTGGCCCGCATCCGCGAGCTCGAAAACATCCGCAACTTCCTGACCGGCCAAGCGCTCACGCTGGTGCTGGATCTGGTGTTCTCCATCGTGTTCATCGGCGTGATGCTGCTGTACTCGGTGCCGCTCACCTTGATCGTGCTGGTGAGCCTGCCGCTGTACGCGGCCATCATCATCAGCGTGGTGCCCATCCTGCGGGGCCGCTTGAACGAGAAGTTCGCGCGCGGCGCCGAGAACCAGGCCATGCTGGTGGAGACCATCACCGGCATCCAGACGGTCAAGGCCAACGCGCTGGAGCCGCAAATGGCCCGCCGCTGGGACAACCAGCTCGCCGCCTACGTGTCGGCCAGCTTCAAGACGCAAAGCCTGGCCACCTGGGCCAACGAAGGCATCAACCTGGTGAGCAAGCTGGTGAACGCCGCCACCCTCTGGTACGGCGCCACCCTGGTGATGGACCAGCGGATGACGGTGGGCCAGTTCGTGGCCTTCAACATGTTCGCCGGCCGCGTGGCCCAGCCCATCATGCGCATGGCACAGATGTGGAACGAGCTGCAGCAAACCGGCGTGTCGATGGAGCGTCTGGGCGACATCCTCAACACCCGCACCGAGGTGCCCCCGAGCAACGCCGCACAGCTGCCGCCGCTCAAGGGCCGCATCACGCTGGACAACGTCACCTTCCGCTACCGCCCCGAGGCCTCGCCCGTGCTGCACGGCGTGGGCCTGGACATCCGCCCCGGCGAGGTCATCGGCATCATCGGCCGCTCGGGCTCGGGCAAGAGCACGCTGACCAAGCTCGTGCAGCGCCTGTATGTGCCTGAGCAGGGCCGCGTGCTGATCGATGGCATCGACATCAGCCTGGTGGACGCCGCCCAGCTGCGCCGCCAGATTGGCGTGGTGCTGCAAGACAACTTCCTGTTCAACCGCAGCGTGCGCGAGAACATCGCCATCGCCGACCCGGCCGCACCCATCGAAGCGGTGATGCACGCCGCCCGCATGGCCGGTGCGCACGACTTCATCAGCGAGCTGCCCGAGGGCTACGACACCATCGTGGGCGAGCAAGGCGCCTCGCTCAGTGGCGGCCAGCGCCAGCGTGTGGCCATCGCGCGGGCGTTGTTCACCAACCCGCGGGTGCTGATCTTTGACGAGGCCACCTCGGCGCTCGACTACGAATCCGAAGCCATCATCCAGCGCAACATGGCGGCCATCTGCAAAGGCCGCACCGTGATCATCATCGCCCACCGCCTGAGCGCGGTGCGCCACGCCCACCGCATCGTCGCGATGGACCGTGGCCGCATCGTCGAGGCCGGCCCGCACGACGAGCTGGTCAACCGCCCCAAGGGCCTGTATGCCTACCTGTGGCGCATGCAGCAAGGTCAACAACCGACGGAGGGCCAGGCATGAGCACCACCACCATGGGGCCGGATGGCGCACCTCAGTCGCCCCAAAGCTCGGCACAGCCGCCCCAGCCCCCGAAGCACCCCTTCGGTAGCCTGATGAGCCACTACGGCCAGGTGTTCCGCGCCGCCTGGGACGCCCGTCACGAGCTGGCCGGCCCCGCCCGCCTGGCCGACGAAGCCGCCTTCTTGCCCGCAGCGCTGAGCCTGCAGGCCACGCCCCCGCACCCTGCGCCACGCCGCGCCTTGTGGGCCATCATGGGCGTGTTCACGCTGGCGGTGGGCTGGGCCTGCTTTGGCCAGATCGACATCGTGGCCGTGGCCAACGGCCGCATCGTGGTGACCGAAGGCACCAAGCAGATCCAGCCGCTGGAGACCAGCGTGGTCAAGGCCATCCGCGTGAAGGATGGCGACCGCGTGAAGGCCGGCCAGTTGCTCATCGAGCTCGACCCCACGGCCGCTGCCGCCGACAACACCCGCGTGAGCACCGAGCGCAGCACGCAGTTGTCGGAAGCCTGGCGGGCCGCCGCACTGCTGCAGGCGCTGGGCGCCAAGCCCCTGGAGCTGGCTGACGAGGGCAAGGGCGAGGGCAAGGCCAGCAAGAAGGCCAAGGCTGCACGCGGTGGCGCGCCCACCCTGCCGCCTGAAGCCGATCGCCCCGACAGCGGCCTGAGCGCCACCGAGCTGGCCGCTGCCCGCCAGCAACTCGATGCCGAGTGGCAAGACATCCAGGCCCAAAAGGCCAAGCTGGCTGCCGACATCGAGGCCAAGCAGGCCGAGCTGGCCACGGTGCGCGAGCAGGTGGCCAAGCTCAAGGCCACGCTGCCGCTGGCCGAGAAGCGCGAAGCCGACTACAAGACGCTGGTGGAGCAAGGCTTCGTGAAGGGCCACGACAGCGAAGACCGCATGCGCGCGCGCATCGAGATGGCGCAAGACCTGGCCACCTACCGCGCCCGCCGCGAGGAGATCAAGGCCAGCATTGCCCAGGCCGAGCAGGCCCGCCGCGCCTGGATGGCCGACACGCTCAAGGCCTTGCACGAGCGCCGCACCAAGGCCGACAGCCAGCAGCGGCAGCTGCAGGCCGAAGGCAGCAAGGCCAGCCAGCGCGAGCGCCTGACCAACCTGACGGCCCCGGTGGACGGCACGGTGCAGCAGTTGGCCATCCACACGGCCGGCGGCGTGGTGACGCCCGCGCAGGTGCTGCTGGTGGTGGTGCCCGATGCCGCGCAGGTCACGGCCGATGTCACCCTGGAGAACAAGGACGTGGGCTTTGTGAACCTGGGCCAGGAGGCCGAGATCAAGCTCGAGACCTTCCCCTACACGCGCTACGGCACGGTGCCCGCCAAGGTGACCACCATCACCGCCGATGCCGTGATGCAGACGCCGCAGCAGGCCAACATGCAATCCGGCCAATCGGTGCGCGAAGGGCTGCAGGCGGCGCCCTCGGGCGGCGCGGTGTTCCCGGCCACGCTGACGCTGGCGCAAAGCACCATCAACGTGGACGGCCGCCCCATCCGCCTGACGCCAGGGATGAACGTGACGGCCGAGATCAAGACGGGTAAGCGTCGGGTGATCGAGTACTTGCTGAGCCCGGTGCAGAGCTATGCGAAGGAAGCGTTGAGGGAGCGGTGAAGCCCCCACGCCCATGAGCGCGCCAAGCAGCGGCGCGTCTCACGACCACCTCAACGCCTCCCCCCGGGAGGCGTTTTTCATTCCCTCCCCGGGTTTCCCTGCGGCCGATGCGGCTTGCTGGCTTCGGCTCGGCCCTGCTATAAATGCACATATTGCGCATTTCAAGCGCAAGCCCGACAGCGTCGCACCCCGCGAGGCTGCACACACACCACACACCCAGGAGCACCCCATGAGCCTCATCACAGGCACCAACGGCAACGACACCTTGCGGGCCGACACAGGCGACCTCGCCGACGGCGGCGACGGCAACGACCTGCTGCTCAGCGCCAACGGCCACGTGCTGGGCGGCAACGGCAATGACACCCTGCGCAACGTGGGCAGCGGCGGCGATGTCATGGAGGGCGGCGCCGGCAATGACCTGCTCAGCGGCTCCGACAGCTCGTGGGGCATCTTCATGGACGGCGGCAGCGGCAACGACACCCTCATCGGCAGCGCCTACGGCCGAGACACGATGGTGGGCGGCACGGGCGACGACGTCTTCCAGACGGTGGGCGTGAGTGGCACCGACAGCGTCAACTTCAGCTGGCAGCTCAACAACAGCATCGTTTGGGCCGGCGCCAACGTGATCCGTGTGCAGGCCAACAGCGGCCACGACACGCTCACCCGCACCGTGCCCTGGAACGTGCCCGACCTGGGGCGGCGCGACACCATCGAGCTGGGCGCCGACATCCGGCTCGACACCGTGCAGTCGCAGCTCAATGGGCGCGACCTGGTGCTGAGCTGGTCCGACAACGCGCAAGGCCGCAGCAGCCTGACGGTGCGCGACTACCTGCAGACCAGCCGGACGATGCCTGGCCAGTTCATCGTGCGCGATGCCAGCGGCAAC
>Ga0228699_1000630_pt1 | contig 24115 bp, 22 predicted proteins | sample McNCre217_Aug_MG_FD_178016 | JGI IMG/M metagenome (GOLD analysis project Ga0228699, IMG submission 178016) | Freshwater microbial communities from McNutts Creek, Athens, Georgia, United States - 2-17_Aug_MG | ecosystem: Environmental > Aquatic > Freshwater > Creek | place: USA: Georgia... | reverse complement strand
CCAAGGTGCACCGCTCGCCGATCCAGTGGCTGCGCGGGCTGGTCTTCGACCTGTTCGGCGAAGACCAGGCGGGCGAACTGGCGCCGCCGGCGTGACGGCGGTCCGGCGTGTGCGGTGCAGCATCATGGCCGGTGATGCACCACATTCGCGCAAGGCCATTGGCGCGGACTCTCGGACGCAGGACCATCCCCCTCCACTTCCGTCCGGACATGCCTGCTGCTGCCACCATGAACCACCTGCCGAGCCTGTCCCTGCTGCAGTCGCGCACCGACCGCATCGCGCTGGCGCGCCAGCGTTTCTTCGAGGGCGGGCAGGCGCCCACCGGCGTGGTCAGCGAAGCGGTGTTCGAGTCCTGGGCCCGCTGCCTGCGCCTGCACGGCAATCCGCAGGAACGCGCCATGTTCCAGCCAGTGACGGCCAGCCGGACCCAGCTGGCCCTGATGAAGAACCGGCCGCTGCACCAGGCGTGGATGGACGAGGTGCCGCGGCTGGAGGCCAGCCTCAGCACCTCCAACTGCACGGCGATGCTGACCGACGCCACGGGCGTGCTGATCGGCTCGACCTGCGTGGGGCGCTCGCACGAGGAGCTGATGCCTGTGGCCACGCGGATCGGTGTCAACCTCTCCGAAGACGCCGTCGGCACCACCGCACCGGGCTTGGTCGTCCGCACCGGCAAACCCGTGTGCGTGCAGGGCGGCGAGCATTTCTTCGACAGCGTGAAGGAGATGCACTGCGCCGCCGCGCCGATCCGCGACATCCACGGCCGCATCGCCGGGGTGCTGGACCTGTCGAGCGAGCGGATTCCGTTCGCCTTCGACGCTGCAGCGGTGGCGGGCCTGTTCGCGGGCGCCATCGAGAACAGGCTGCTCGTGGCGCAGTCCACCGAGCACCTGGTGATCCGGTTCCAGATCGCCCATGACCTGCTCGATTCCACGATGGTCGGTCTGATCGGGGTCGGTGTGGACGGACGCATCGCCTGGGAAAACGGGGTGGCCCGCAGTCTGCTCGGAGGCCGGACCTTGTCCGCGGCACAGGCCGACCGGTCGCCGGACCTGTTGCTGGGGCTGCCCTGGGCGCAATTGGCGGCATTGCCTGTCGCCGGTGCGGCACCGCTGGCCCTGCCCAACGGGCTCCAGGTGTGGGCCCGCGCCGAGATGCGGGCACCCGACGGTCGCCGCGGCCTGGTGATCGGAGCGAGCCTGCCTGCAGCGGAGCCTGAGCCGGCGGCGGCTGTCGATGCCGCCACCGAACCAGCAGTCGATGTGCCACCCCTGGCCGTTGAGGCGCCCGCGAACAAGCGCCTGCGCGAGTCGGACCTCGACCTCATCCGGACCACGCTCCAGGCGTGCGGCGGCAACGTGTCGGATGCGGCCAAACAGCTCGGCGTCTCCCGGGGCCTCATCTACCGGCGCTTGCGCTCCGTTCGCGACAGGAACTGACCTGCCGCGGCCTTGTTCTCAAACGGAACATCCGCAGCCTCCGTGTTTTCCCGAGGTTCTGGCCACACCGCTGGTACCCCTACCGTTCGTCACCGCGTTGCACAGCCGCCTGCGCTGCACGCTTTCAAACAGACGAATGGACGAATGGAGTGCCCATGCACCAGAACACCCTGGACCGACTCGAACACGCCCTGATGGCCGGCCGCATCAGCCGCCGTGGCTTCATCCGCGCCGCCGCCGCCGCTGGACTGGCCGGCAGCAGCCTGCACGCCCTGGCCGACGAGCTGGACGCTGTCCGCGCCAACCAGACCGAGCGCGCCAAGGATCTGCAGGCCGCCTACGACTACATCGTGGTGGGCACGGGCAGCGCAGGCTCTGCGCTGGTCGGCCGCCTGGCGGTGGCACGCCCGGACGCCAGCATCCTCGTGCTGGAAGCTGGTGACTGGGACACCGCCCCCTCGGTGCAAGACCCCAGTGTCTGGTTCACCAACCTCGGCACCGAGCGCGACTGGAAGGACGTGGCCATCCCCTCGGCCGGCACCAACAACCGCACCATTCCCGAGCACATGGGCCGCGTCGTCGGCGGTGGCAGCAGCATCAACGCGACCATCTGGGCGCGTCCGTTCAAGGCAGATCTGGAGCACTGGGCAGCCGAGAGCGGCGACCAGGCCTGGGGCTACGAGCACGGGCTGTCGATCTACCGCCGCATGGAGAACTGGCAGGGCAAGCCGGATGCACGTTACCGTGGTCAAGGTGGCCCGGTGTGGTGCCAGACCGCCGCCAACCCGCACCCGGTAGCGCCAGCGATGCTGGCCGCTTGCCGCAGCATGGGCATGCCCGTGCTCGACGACCAGAATGGCGCGCGTGAGGAAGGCTCCGGCGGCTTCGCGCTGATGAACCAGATCATCCGCGACGGTCGCCGCCAGAGCATGGCCCGCTCCTACCTCTACCCGGTGCTGGCCCGCAAGAACGTGACCCTGCTGGTCAACACGCACGTCGATCGCCTCACCTTCGCCGGCACCCGGGCCACGGGCGTCGAGCTGGGCAGTGCGGCTGGTTCGCGCCGCATCCAAGCCCGGAGCGAGGTGATCCTGTCCTCGGGTGGCATCAACACGCCCAAGTTGCTCATGCTGAGTGGCATCGGTGATGAGGCGCAACTGCGCAGCCATGGCATCAAGACGCTGGTCCATGCGCCGGAGGTGGGCCAGAACTTCCAGGACCACCTGCTGCACGGCGGCTGCATCTGGGAGCCCAAGGAGCACATCCCGCACCGCAACAGCGCAGCCAATGCCGCCGGTTTCCTCAAGAGCCACGCGTCGCTGGCCTCGCCGGACCTCAACCTGGTGCAGATCGAGCTGCCCTACGCCAGCGACGTGGTCGGCCAGCGCTACACCCCGCCCAATACGAGCTGGGCCCTGTGCGCAGGCTTGGTCGCGCCCAAGAGCCGTGGCGAGCTGCGCCTGAAGTCCGCCAACCCGGCTGACCGCCCGATCGTCGATGCCCGTTTCCTGAGCCATCCGGACGATGTCAAGGCGCTGGCTTACGGCATCGAAGTTGCCCGCGAGATCGGTAATTCGGCGGCGATGAGCGACTTCGTCAAGCGCGAGGTCGCCCCTGGCAAGAAGCTCACCGGCAAGGACATGGAGGACTTCGTGCGCGACGGCGCCACGACCTACTTCCACCAGGCCGGCACCTGCCGCATGGGCAAGGACAGCAAGGCTGTGGTGGACGCCAAGCTGCGCGTCAACGGCGTGCAGAACCTGCGCATCGCCGACAGCTCGATCATGCCGCGCATCGCCTCGGTGGCCACGATGGCGAGCTGCGCCCTGATCGGCGAGCGCATGGCCGAGATCCTCACCACCTGAACCCCTTTCCTTCCCCCCACCTGGAACACCCCATGGACTCCCAACTGCTCGTCAACAACGAACTCCGTGCCGCTTCGGATGGCGCCACCTTCGAGCGCCGCCACCCTGTCAGCGGTGAGCTGGTGACCCGCGCTGCCGCCGGCTCTGTCGAGGACGCCGTCGCGGCGGTCGAATCGGCACAGACCGCCTTCCTGGCGTGGCGCAACTCGCCCCCGTCCGAGCGCCGTCGCCTGCTGCTGAAGGCCGCCGACGCGCTCGACGCCCGCACGCCCGCCTTCATCCAGGCGATGGGCGAGGAAGTCGGCGCCTCGCCGCTGTGGGCCGGTTTCAACGTCTACCTGGCCGCGAACGTGTTCCGCGAGGCCGCCTCGCTGGCCACGCAGATCCAGGGCGAAACCATCCCCACCGACAAGCCCGGTGCGCTGTCGATGACGGTGCGCCAGCCGGTCGGCGTGATCCTGAGCATCGTGCCGTGGAACGGGCCGGTGGTGCTGGCCGCCCGCGCCATCGCCTACCCGATCGTCTGCGGCAACACGGTGGTGTTCCGCGCCTCCGAGGCCAGCCCGCGCACCCACCAGCTCGTGGCCGAATCACTGGTCGAGGCCGGCTTCCCGCCGGGCGTGCTGAACATGCTGACCAACGCCCCGAAGGACGCACCGGAAGTCGTGGACACGCTGATCGCCCACAAGGCGGTGCGCCGCATCAACTTCACCGGCTCGACCCGCGTCGGCCGCATCATCGCTGTCAAGGCCGCCCAGCAGCTCAAGCGCTGCCTGCTGGAGCTGGGCGGCAAGTCGCCGCTGGTGGTGCTGGACGATGCGAACGTGGACGAGGCGGTCAAGGCGGCCGTGTTCGGCTCCTTCCTGTACCAGGGCCAGATCTGCATGTCCACCGAGCGCATCGTGGTGGACGAGGCCATCGCCGACGAGTTCGTGGCCAAGTTCGCTGCCCGCGCCGTTGAACTGCCGGCCGGCGATCCGACCAAGAACGCCGCCTGCGTGATCGGCCCGATGGTCGCCAAGGAGTCCGGTCCGCGTCTGAACGCGCTGATCGACGACGCGCTGGCCAAGGGTGCCACGCTGGCCTGCGGCGGCCATGCCGACGGCGCGGTCATGCCCGCCACGGTCGTGGACCACGTCAAGCCCGGCATGAAGATCTTCGACGAGGAGACCTTCGGTCCGATCACCACCATCGTGCGCGTCAAGGGCGTCGACGCGGCCGTGGCCGCTGCCAACGACACCGCCTACGGGCTGTCGGCCGGCATCTTCGGGCGTGACGTGACGCGTGCGCTGGGAGCAGCACTGCAGATCGACTGCGGTGCCGTCCATGTCAACGGCGCGACCGTGCAGAACGAGGCCCAGGCCCCCTATGGCGGCATGAAGGACAGCGGCTACGGTCGCTTCGACGGCCGTGCCGTGATCGACGAGTTCACCGAACTGAAGTGGATCACGCTGGAGCCGTCGGTGCAGCAGTACCCCGTCTGATCGAGCACGGACACTGAAACCAAGAGGCCCGGTGGTGCAATACCCCGGGGCCTCTTTCATGTTCCTGCCCTCAAGTCCTCACTGGCAGGTGTAGCTGCCCGCAGCCGTGACCGCGCCTGTGCCGCTGTAGCGCACCTTCTGCGGATAGACACACAGCGGCAGCGACACGGTACCGTCCGAAGAGGTAGCGGTGATCGTGGTTGGCGCCGTGCCTTGTTCCACCCACGCCTGCAGCACCTGGAACATCTCGTCACGCCCCAGGGCCGATTGAGGCGCTGGCACCTTCGCGCCGGTTTCCAGGCGACCGTTGTGCGTCAGGCCGGGCACATGGTAGTAGCGGAAGAACTTCTGCACTTCGGCCGTCCCGCCCATCGTGGCCAGCACACGGTTGTAGTAGTTGTCCGAGCCTTGCGGGGCGATCAGGTTGTCGGCCAGGCCGTGGTAGAGCAGCAGCTTGCCCTTGCGTGCGTTGAAGGCGGTGAGGTCCGGGTTGTCGGTGTTGATGTTGCTGAATTGCGGCTGCAGCACCAGACCCTGGTACGCCGCCAGCGTCAGGTCGTTGTAGCTGAACCGCTGCCAGGCGTTGGCACCATTGCCCGTGGCGTTGGAGAAGAAGACCGAGCCGAGCGCCGGGTTCTGCATCTCGATGGCGACCTGATCCGTCGCGATCGGGAAGGCATTGGCACCAGCGAGTCCGTCAAGTGGCGCGCCGCGCGTGAGGCCGAACCAGAGCTGGCTGCTGCCCGCGAGGTAGGGGCCGGAGGCGTTGTCCAGCGCCGGATCGGGCACGCTGCCATCGGCCGTCTGGCCATACCAGATGCGGTTGAACACGGAGGCTTCCGCCGGCGTGACGCAGCTCGCCGTGTTGGTGTTCGTGCCGACCACGCCGCCGTTGCCCGCCACGCCCGCGCAGAGCGCCGCAGCATCCTTGGTCGGGTCATAGCGGCAGGCGTAGGGGTCGGTCAGGAAGCCGAGCGCCGCGCCGCCACACGCCGCGACCGCTGCAGTGGAGACCGCCGTGAGCTTGGCACTGGCGATCGGACCACCGAGTTCGCGCTGCATCGCCACCTGCGGGTACAGCTCATTGGTGATGAAGCGTGTCCAGTTGATGGAGGGCGCGCCGGAGAGGATGCCGTCGAAGTCGTCGGGGTAGACCTGCGCGAGCTTGAGGCCCTGGCGACCGCCGGTGGAATAGCCGTCCCAGTAGGCGTAGCTGTGCGCCTTGCCGTAGTAGAGCTTGGCCAGCGCCTTGGACTTCACGGCCATTTCATGGAGGCTGCGCTCGGCGAAGTCCTTCCACAGCGTGGTGTTGAGGGTGCCGTCCGGGTTCATGCCGAAGGAAGCGCTGATGCCGCCGAAGGGGCTGCTGTGGCCGTGGTCGGAGGTAGCCACGACATAGCCCTTGCCTGCGGCGGCGGTGTGCAGGTCGGTGCCATCGCCGCCGCCGATGGTGGTGGTGCTGGCCTGGGCGCTGCCGGCCCAGCCGCCATTGCCGTAGGCGCGGATGCGCTGGTTCCAGTTGGCGTGGGTGGGCAGCCATACCTCGATGCCAATGCCAGGGGAGGTCGAAGGTGCTGTGGCCGGACCCGCATTGCCTGGGCCGACCAGCAGCTTGACCAGGCACAGGTCGGCCGGTGCGGTGGGCGGCGCGGGGGTGGTCGGGGTGCCGGACAGCGCGATCGCGTCACCCGCCTTGAAGGACTTGACCAGTTGCACGGTCGTGTTGGCGTCCGGCTGGAAGGCGGTCTTGAGGCTGTCGTCGCAGGACAGCGTGGTCACCGCCGGTGTGGCGGGGGTGCTGTCGCCGCCGCCGCAGCCCTGCACGAGGGCGGTCACAGCCAGGGTGGCGCTCACGCCGGCCAGCCGAAGCCCTGAGGGTGGGAGAGGAAATGCCATGTTTGTCTCGCTTTCGTGTGGGTTCCTGCCTGTTCCGGCAGCAGCCACACGATAGGAACTGGCCACCCGACCGTCTTTCACGATCGTGCGCAAATTGCAGCAGCTTGCTGCGGCGAACCGGGGACTTACCCGTGCAGGCGGCGCAAGGTGCTGGGGGTGGTGCCCAGGTGGCGGCGCATCTGGGTCGTCAGGTGCGACTGGCTGGAGAAGCCGCAGCGGTCGGCAATCTCGGCGATGGAGTGGTCGTCCTGGCACTGCAGCGCGCGTGCGGCAGCGTCGAGCCGGACACGCTGCACGTAGTCGTGTGGTGTCGCCCCGAAGCTGGCCTTGAACAGCCTGGAAAAATGGAACGGGCTGAGTCTGAGTTCGTCCGCCAGCCGGTCTAGGGCCTGTTAACGCAAATTGACAAGACTGTGAATCTGGCGTGAGACTGTTGCAATGCAACTGACTCGCGAGCAATTCGACCAGATCGCTCCGCTGCTGCCTCGCCAGCGGGGCAACGTTCGACTGGACAATTTCGAGGTGGTCAACGCCATCCTGTACGTGGCGGCCAACGGCTGCAAATGGCGTGCCCTGCCCAGCCACTACGGCCCATGGCACAGCGTCTACACACGCATGAACCGCTGGGCCAAGGCCGGTGTGCTGGACACGGTGTTCACGCACTTGCAGACACAGCGCCTGATGCAGGTACGCATCGAGGCGGTAAGCCTGGACTCGACCATCATGAAGGTGCTTGCCCAGCCGCATTGGCAGGTCAGGTTCACGCCGCGCGACTACGCCGCCCTGACGCCGTTGATCTGGGAGCACGTCAATCCGTATGGGCGATTCGATCTGGACATGAACTCCCGCCTCGACCTGCCGTGATCGAAATGGCGGCCGGTGACACGACTGCTTGTTCTACCCCTTCTTCAGGAGCTTGCGCATCAGCCGCCGGGCGGCGTGCCGGTTACGCCGGCCCTGCACGAGCACGTCCAGCGTGGCGCCATGCTGGTCGACCGCACGCCACAGCCAGTGCTTCTAGCCGTTGAACGTCACCACGACCCCGTCGAGGTGCCACTTGTCGCCGCACGCTGGCGCGTTCGAGCGAATGCGCCGGGCAATCGCGGCACCGAACTTCAATGCCCAGCGTCAAACTGTCTCGTAGGTCACCTCGATGCCGCGTGCGGCCAGCATCTCCTCGACCATGCGCAGACTCAGCGTAAAACGGAAGTACAGCCAGACCGCGTAGCTGATGACCTCCGGCGGGAATCGGTACTCCGCGTACGAGATCGGCTTGTCTGCGGCTGTGGACGTCATGCCGCATTCTTGCTCAGGCTGACCAGTGCTCGACCGCTCCGGCCAACAAGTTGACAGTGCCCATGCGTCTGCCACCAGCCGTCGCCGGACAGTACCCTCCTCGGCCAGTTCGGCATCAGCACGCTCAGCCACCTTCAGCGTGTACTTCGCCCCGTGGTGGCATTCAGGCCGGCCGTGATCGGCAGCCAGTCGGCCAAGAACTGATCATTTGGCTGGTGACATGGCGCGGCCGGCATAGCTGGTCTGCGGCCGTGAGCTCTGGCACCGGCCCGGGGCGCTTCGTAGACTCGGTGCCACACAGCACCTAACGCACAGGAGACAACATGGACGATCTCACCCAGTTGAGGGTCGACATCGCTGACCACATCGCCACCCTGACCATGGACAGCCCGCCGGTCAATGCCCTGACGCGGGTCCTGAACGACGAGTTGACGCTGGCACTGGATCGCATCTCGGAGATGGACGACGTGCGCGTCGTGGTGCTGACCGGCGCCGGCAAGGTCTTCTGTGCCGGTGCCGACCTCAAGGGCCGTGCGGAGATCATCAAGGGGCCAGGCGACCTGCCGGCCCATTCGCGCAGGACACGCGAGTGCTTTCATTCGATCCGCGAGTGCGCTAAACCGGTCATCGTGGCCATCAACGGCGCAGCGCTCGGATCCGGGCTTGCGATGTGCGCTTCGGCCGACATCCTCGTCGCCTCGGAAAAGGGCTCGCTGGGCATGCCCGAAGTAGACGTGGGTCTGCTCGGCGGCGCGCGCCATGCGATGCGCCTGTTCAGCCACTCGCGGCTACGCCGAATGGCGCTGACCGGGATGCGTGTCAGCGGGGCGGAACTCTATCGGCTGGGCGTCGTGGAGGTCTGCACCACGCCCGAGGACCTGATGCCGACTGCCATGGACATCGCCCGGACGATTGCCAGCAAGAGCCCGGTGTCCACACGCATGGGCAAGCACACGCTGAACGTGATCGAGGACATGAGCCTGCGTGACGGCTATCGCTACGAACAGGACATGACCGCGGCCATCGGCAAGACCGAGGATGCCAAGGAAGCGCAATTGGCCTTCAAGGAAAAGCGCGCCCCCATCTTCAAGGGCCGCTGAGCGCAGTTGCCGTCGTGCCATTTCTGGCCGGAGGCACCTCCGGCCTGGTGAACTGACCTCCGCTGCGTTCAGACCCGTTCGACGATCACGGCAATACCTTGTCCGACGCCGATGCACATCGTGCACAGCGCGTAGCGCGATCGGGTCCGGTGCAACTGGTTGACCGCGGTCGTGACGAGCCGGGCGCCGCTGGCGCCCAAGGGATGGCCCAGTGCAATGGCACCGCCGTTGGGGTTGACGCGCGGGTCGTCATCACGAAGCCCCAGGTCTCGCAGCACCGCCAGACCCTGCGCGGCAAAGGCCTCGTTGAGTTCGATCACGTCAATCCGGTCGAGCGTGATGCCCGTCAGCGCTAGCACCTTGCGAACCGCTGGCGCCGGACCGAACCCCATGATGCGCGGCGCAACGCCAGCGGTCGCCATGCCGATGACCCGCGCTCTCGGCGTCAGGCCGTTCCTGGCCGCCGCTGCCTCGGTGGCCAGCAGCAGCGCACAGGCGCCATCGTTGACACCCGAAGCGTTGCCTGCGGTCACCGTGCCATCGGGACGCACGACACCCTTCAGCCGGGCCAGGGCGTCCATCGAGGTCTCGCGCGGGTGTTCGTCCTTCGAGACGACGATCGGTTCCCCCTTCTTCGGGGTGATCGTGACCGGCGTGATCTCTGCATCGAAGAAGCCGGACTTCTGCGCCGCAACCGCCTTCAGTTGCGAGGCGAGCGCCATGCGGTCCTGGTCTTCGCGGCCAATGTGAAAGTCGGTCGCGACGTTCTCTGCCGTCTCGGGCATCGAATCGACGCCGTAGGTCTCTTTCATCAGCCGGTTGACGAAGCGCCAGCCGATGGTCGTGTCCTGAACCAGGTTGCTGCGCGAGAAGGCGGACTCGGCCTTGGGCATCACGAAGGGCGCGCGGCTCATGCTCTCGACACCGCCGGCAATCAGGATTTGCGCCTCGCCGGACTTGATCGCGCGCGCCGCGGTGCCCACGGCGTCCATGCCCGATCCGCACAAGCGGTTGATCGTCGTTCCTGGCAGTTCCACCGGCAGGCCCGCGAGCAATGCCGACATGCGTGCGACATTGCGGTTGTCCTCGCCGGCCTGGTTGGCGCAGCCGAAGATCACGTCGGTCACCGCGGCCCAGTCCACGCCCTTGTTTCGTTCCATCAGTGCCCGCAATGGGACGGCGCCCAGGTCGTCGGCACGCACCGACGACAGGGCTCCGCCATAGCGACCGAATGGCGTGCGCTGGGCATCGCAGATGAAGGCCTGGGGTGTCATGCTTGTCTCTCCGTCGCGGGCCATGCCCGCATCAATTGCAATTCATTCCCAGCGGATGCCGAGCGACTTGACCAACCCGTCCCAGGACGCGCTTTCGCGGCGCAGGAACGCAGCGAACTCGGCCGGGGTGCTGGCCACCGCGTCGGCACCTTCAAGATCGACCCGGGCCTTCACCTCGGGCAGAGCCATGGCCTGCTGGATGACTTTGTGCAGCAAGGCCAGGACGGCTGGCGGTGTGCCCGCGGGCGCCACCATGCCGTGCCAGTTGGACAGCAGCATGCCCGGCAGACCTTGTTCGGTCGTGGTCGGCACACCCGGCAGTTCGGGGATGCGGGACGGGCCCGCCACGGCCAGGCCGACGAGCCGGCCCGATTCGATGTGCGACCTGACCAGCGTGACGTCGGAGACCATCACCTCCACCTGGCCGGCCAGCAGGTCATTCAAGGCCGGACCCGAGCCTTTGTAGGGCACGTGCACCATGTCGATCTGGGCTTCCCGCTTCAACAGTTCGCCCCCCAGGTGCGGAATGGTGGCATTGCCGGCCGAACCGAAGTTCAGCTTGCCGGGTCGCGCCTTCGCGTAGGCAATCAACTGCTGCAGGGACTTGACACCGAGCTTGGGGTGCGCCACCACGATTTCGGGCACCGCCACCACCTGCGACAAAGGCGCCAGATCCTTCAGCGGGTCGAAGGGCATCTTCTTCACCAGGTGGGGCGCCACGGTCAGCGCACCGGCCAGCGAGTAGCCCAGGGTGTAGCCGTCAGGGGTGGCGCGCGCCACTTCCGCCAGACCCGTGATGCCGCCCGAGCCCGGGCGGTTGTCGACGATGACGGTCTTGCCCAGCACCTTGGTCAGGCCGTTGGCGAGCAACCGGCACATGGCGTCGGCGGAGCCGCCGGGAGACAGCGGCACGAGGATGCGGACTGTCCTGGAAGGATAGGCGTCGGCCTGGGCCCAGGCCTGCAGTGGCCAATGCGCAAGGGATGCCCCCATGGCGCCAAGCAATATCGAACGTCGGTTGTGAGTGCGCATGGTGATGGTTCAGAAAGCGTGCTTGATACCCATCGCCAGCAGTGAGGTGCGGGAGCCTGGGGTCACGCCCGTGTAGGCACCGCTTGCGTCGGACACGGAGTAAGACGAAGCCCGCTTGTTGTCCAGTTGCGACCAGGCCGCATAGAGGTCCGTGCGTTGGGATAGGGACTGCACATAGGCGACACTGAACTGCGTGGCGTCGAAGTTGCCGCTGGTGCGGTCGTCGTAACGTTTCAGTGACAGGTTGACCACTCCTGCAGCACCGATGCGCACCGAGCCGCCGACGAGGTAGCTGCGGTAGTCGCGGCTGAAGATGCTGCTGGCACTGGACGGCGCTGCGGCGGTGCGTGTGCCTTCCCAGGCGCCGACCTGCACCATGGTGGAGAGCGAGAAGATGCCGAAGTTCTGGCGTGCGGTGATGGTTGTCGCGTAGTCGTCGGCGCTGTCGGTGGCGTTGCTGTTGCGCACATGAGATGCACCGACGAGGGTGTCACCGCTGCGGTACATCAGGTTCAGCCCCAGCACGTCACGACTGCGGCTCGGGGCCGGGGCCGGTTGCTCCCCCGGCGCGAACTGAACACGCAACGAAACGCCGCTCCAGGTGGGCGAGAGGTAATTGATGGCATTGTCCACACGTGCTGCGCCCGTGCTCGGCGCGCCGGTCCAGACGGTGCTGCTGGCCGTGCCGATGCCCAGTCCCATCGGGTCCACCGGCTGCACGATGTAGAACGTCGGCGCGTAGTCGCGGCCCCCTTCCACGGCACCCCAGGCGCCGGCCAGGCCCACCAGCGCCTTTCGGCCGAAGATGCGGCCACCCTGGCCGAGGGTGCCGCTATTGACACCGAAGCCGCTCTCCAGGGTGAAGTAGGCGCGTTGACCGCCACCGAGGTCTTCGTTGCCGCGGAAGCCGAGTCGACTGCCGTAGAGGCAACCTCCGCCCAGTGCGTTCAGCTTGGTAGCGCCCAGGTCGGCGCGTGCGGCACAGGCATCGACGATGCCGTAGACGGTGACTGCGCTGGCGGCGGTTTGAGCCGCTGCAGGCAGACCGGCGCAGAGCGCGATGGAGAAAGTGGCAAAGTGAGTCGTCTTCATGGTGTGCCTCTTCTGATTCGGGCGCATCGGTGAGGGGTGTGCATCCGTGTGCAGGACTCTAGGAGTGGGGGTGTCGCGGAGCCAGCCTGCGCCCAGGCATAGCTGCCTTTCGCGCCCTGCATAGCGGCCATGACGGCCGTGTGCTTCCAACTCGAATAGCTGAATTGCCGGTGATGACCTGGGCGCACGATGTCGCCGTCGTCAAACTGACGGCTCTGCTCCACGCCAGGTCGAGACACCATGAACATCGCAGCCGTCCACGTCGAACCCTGTACCCAGCGCCTGCGCGACCCGACCTGGAAGTTCGCGCGTGCGGGTGTGCCGCAGATCGAGGGCAGTGTCCTGGTGCTGACCAGCGACGATGGTGTGCAAGGCCTGGGTTATGTGCACGCCATACCGGCCATCTCGACCCACGGTGCAGGTGCCCAGGCGGCACTGGCCTGGCTGACGCCCCGGTTGCTGAACCGCAGGGTCTCGGACCTGGCGGCCATCATGGAAGAGGTGGACGCGAGTCTGGCCTTCAACGCCAGCGTCAAGGCGGCCATCGACATGGCCTTGCACGATCTGCTGGCCAGGCGGCTCGGCGTGCCGGTGCATGTGCTGCTGGGTGGGGCGCACCGCCAGACGGTGGCTCAGTCGCGCATCCTGGCCATCAAGCCGCCTGCCGAAATGGCCGAGCAGGCAGCGCTGCTGGTGCAGCAGGGTTACCGCCAGCTCAAGCTCAAGCTGTCGGGTGACACCGGGATGGATCTGCTGCGCATCGCCGCCGTGCGCGCCGCCGCGGGGGACGAGGTCGCACTCACCCTCGACCCCAACCAGTCCTACAACGCCAAGCAGATGATGGGCGCGTATGCGCGCTTCGAGCGCCATGACATCGCGCTGATCGAGCAGCCGGTTCCGGCGGCCGACTGGCGCGGTCTGGCCCTGCTGACACGCAGCCTGCCGGTGGCCATCGAAGCCGACGAAAGCGCGCAGTCCGTGCACGACGTCTTCCGGCTGGTGGCCGAGCGGGTGGTGGATGTCATCAACCTCAAGGTCACCAAGCTTGGCGGCCTGCGCCACTTCGTCGAGGCGGTGCGCATCTGTGAAGCCGGCGGGGTGGCGTGCCGCGTCGGTGCGGCCTTCGGCCCGGCGCTGATGCAGGCCATGAGCCTGCAGGCGGCCAGCGTGATCAAGGCGCTGCCGCATGCGTGTGAACTGGCCGAACACCAGCATCTGCTGGACGACCCGTTCACGAATCTGCCGGTGAACCATGGCGCCATGACGCTGCCCCAAGGCCCCGGCTGCGGCATCGGCTACGCGGCGGAGTTCACGCCGGCAGCGTGTGCGCCCAGGCCGTGAGGGCCGCAGCCACCGCCGCAGGCTGTTCGGGCAGCATGGCGTGGCTGGCCTGCGCGATCGTCCGGACGGTCACTTTGGCGCCCAGCACTTCTTGCAGTTCGTGGCGGGTGGCCGCCGGGCGCCAGGGGTCGCAGGCCCCCTGCAGATCGAGGATCGGTGAGTGGCTGACCGGCCACCACGCCTGCTTGGCTGGCGTGGCGGCGGCTGCGCGATAGGTCTCGCGCAGCGAGGGATGCCAGCCGTCCAGCCAGACATCGGCGTCGTTGCCGGGCGCGAAGAAGGCCTGCTGCAATGCAGCCAGGCGATCGTCTCGTGATCGGCTGGCGTCGGCGGCAACGTCCAGCGCGGTCGTCAGGCCGGGCGGAAAGGTCCTTGCCGCACCGGCCAGCACGGCCACCCCGCGCACCAGCGCCGGGTGGTTCAGATCGGCCACCCGCGCAATGAAGTGGCCGAAGGCATGACCGGCGACGATGGCGCTGCCGCCGCCGAGGCGCTGGATGACCATCGCCACATCCTGTGCCAGTGCATCCAGGCTCAGGCCCTCCAATGGCCCCTTGCTGTCGGCCATGCCACGTGGCTGCGGCCGCAAGACCGAGAAGCCGGCCTGGGCGATGTGCCCGACGACGACGTCGAAGTCGAGCGAGTCGCGCTGCGACGACGGCAGCATCACGATGGCAGGGCCGGTGCCGTCGATCCGCACGTCGATCTGCACGGGTCCGTCGACCAGGAGTTCGCGGCGCTGCATGGGCCTCAATCCACCGTGGCGCCAGATTTCTTGACGATCCCGGCCCACTTCGGCAGTTCGGCGCGCATCAAGGCCGCGAACTCCTCGGGCGTGCCGAAGGTCGGCTCGATGCCCAGTGCGATCAGCTGCGTGCGCAGCGCCGGCGTGGCCATCGCCCGGCCCAGCGCGGCGTTCAGCATGACGATGACGTCCTTGGGTGTGCCGGCAGGTGCGAGCACCCCCAGCCAGTTCGACACGTCGTAGCCCTTCAATCCGGCCTCGGCGATGCTCGGCACGTCGGGCAGGGCACCCATGCGGGCTTTGGAGGTGACACCCAGGGGCCGCACCTTGCCGGCCTTGATGTGTTCCTCGTACACGGTGTAGGAGTCGAACGTCATGTCCACGCGCCCGGCGAGGATGTCCACCAGCAGGGGGGAACTGCCCTTGTACGGCACATGCACCATGGCCACGCCGGCCAGCGACTCGAACAGCGCCCCCGCCAGGTGGCTGGAACTGCCGTTGCCTGCCGAGCCGTAGCTCAGGCCGTCAGGCTTGCTCCTGGCCAGGGCAACGAGCTCGGCAATGCTTTTGGCAGGGACCGACGGACCCACGACCAGCACGCGCGGGGTGATGTGCGTCAGGCTGATGGGGGCGAAGTCCTTCTGCGGGTCGTAGCGCAGCTTGGGATAGATGGCCGGGTTGATGGCCTGCGTGCCCATGGTGCCGAAGAACAGCGTGTAGCCGTCCGGAGCAGACTTGGCGGCCGCTTCGGCCGCGGTGGTTCCGCCGGCGCCACCCCAGTTGTCGATGACGAGCTGCTGCCCCAGCTCCTGGCCCAGGCGCTGTGCCATGCCGCGCGCCATCAGGTCGGCCGCGCCGCCTGGCGGGAAGGGCACGATCAGGCGGATCGGCTTGTCGGGGAAAGCGGCCAGTGCCGGACTCGCGCAGCAAGCCATGCCGCCAATGGCAAGCAGCGCTGCGCCCAGCCGGTTTCGAAGGGTTGCCAGGAGACGCGTTGTCATGGGTGCACCGCGCTCATTCCAACGTGATCTTGCCCTTGGTCACGACACGATTCCACTTGTCGAATTCAGACTGCATCATCGCCTTGTAGTCCTGCGGTGTCGCCGTCACCGCGATGACGCCCTGCTTGAGCAACTGCTCCTTCACGTCGGTCGACTGCACGGCCGCCACGACGGCGTCGCGGAACTTCTTCTGCACGTCTGCTGGAACCCCGGGTGCGGCGATGACGCCGTACGTCGTGTCCATGACGACGGCGGGAAAGCCGGCCTCCTTGGTGGTGGGCACGTCGGGAAGCTGGGACGCGCGGTTGGGGCTGGCAACGGCGAGCACTTTCAGATTCCCCGCAGCAACGTGCGGCAGCACGTTGAGGAGATCGACCATGGCCATTTCGATCTCGCCTCCGAGCAGTCCGGTCACGGCAGGACCCGCACCTTTGTACGGTACGTGCGAGATGTCGATGCCGGCTTCCTGCTTGAGCAACTCGGCGCCGATGTGCGGCGTCGTGCCCGGACCGGCGGAGCCGTAGTTGATCTTGCCGGGCGATGCCTTGGCGAGCTTGATGAAGTCGGCCAGGTTGTTGGCGGCGACCTTCTTGCCGACGACGATGACGGCGGGGCCGCGGGCAACGAGCGTCAGATACTGCACGTCGGCCATGGCATACGGCACCTTCATCAGGTTGGGCATGCCCGCCAACGGGCCCTGAGCGGTCAACGCGAAGGTGTAGCCGTCAGGTGGCGACTTGAGTGCGGCATCTACACCGATGGTGCCGCCGGCACCGCCCTTGTTGTCGATGATGATGGTTTGCTGCAGACCTTCACCGGCCTTTTTGGCCACCAGTCGCGCAATCACGTCGCCCGGGCCGCCGGCCGCGTACGGAACAACGAGTCGGATCGGCTTGGCTGGCCAGGGCTGCGCCATTGCGCCCTGGTTCGCGGTCGAGAGCGCTGCTGCCGTGATGCAAAGTGCGGCGAGCTTGAATGTCAGTGCCATGTTGTCTCCTCGTGACGATTTGGACCCGAGTGTGATCGCTGAAAGCTCGCCAAGTAAGGCGTCGTCGCGGCAACTCAGGTATGCGGGGCCTGCAAGGCAGGGCACCGGCTATGTGCCCAGGCGCATGCCAGCCTTGTCGGCCCGACCGTAGGCAAGGTGGCCGCGATTGCCTAGAGTTGCCGGCAACGCATTGACTCCGAAGGACATCCAGATGAACCCCAACTCCGGCCCGCTGTCCCACGTCAAGGTCCTCGACCTGAGCCGCATCCTGGCCGCGCCCTGGGCCGGCCAGATCCTCGCCGACCTGGGCGCCGAGGTGATCAAGGTCGAGCGCCCGGGTGTCGGCGACGACACCCGCGCCTGGGGCCCTCCGTTCTTGAAGGGGTCGGACGGACGGGATACCCGGGAGGCCGGCTACTACCTCGCCGTCAACCGCGGCAAACGCTCGATCACGGTCAGCCTCGACAAGCCCGAAGGCCAGCGCATCGTGCGCGAGCTGGCGTTGAATGCCGACATCGTGCTGGAGAACTACAAGGCCGGCACGCTGGAGCGCTACGGCCTCGACGAGGCCTCGCTGCGCAAGATCAATCCGCGCCTCATCTACTGCTCGGTCACCGGCTTCGGCCAGACCGGCCCGCGCCGCGACCAGCCCGCCTACGACTTCCTGATCCAGGCGATGGGTGGCCTGATGAGCGTGACCGGCGAGAAGGACGGACGGCCCGGCGGCGGCCCGCAGAAGGTCGGCATCCCGATCGTCGACCTGATGACCGGCATGTACACCGCGGTGTCGGTCCTGGCCGCGCTGGCCCGTCGGAACGAGACCGGCAAGGGCGACTACATCGACATTGCAATGCTGGACGTCCAGGTGGCCACGCTCTCCAACCAGGCGATGAACTACCTGGTCTCGGACAAGGTGCCCAAGCGCAACGGCAATGCCCACCCGAACATCCAGCCGCAGGACGTGTACGCGTGCGCCGATGGCGACGTGATCCTCGTGGTGGGCAACGACGGCCAGTTCGCCAAGCTCTGCGAGGTGTTCGGACATGCCGAGTGGAGCAGCGACGAGCGCTTCGCGACCAACGCACAGCGGGTGCGCCACATCGGCGAGTTGTCGGCCCTGCTGCGCGACGTGTTCGGCGAGTGGGAGCGCGAGCGCCTGATCGCCGCACTCGATGCCGCCGGGGTGCCTTGCGGGGCGATCAACTCGGTGGCCGACGTCTTCAAGGACCCGCAGGTCAAGGCGCGCGGCATGTTGAAGCATGTGCCGCATCCGAGCGGTGTCGACGTGCCCCAGCTGTCGACGCCGATGCGTTTCGCCGACGCGCAACTGCAGACGCAGACCGCGCCGCCGCTGCTCGGACAGCACAGCGATGACATCCTGGCCGAGCTCGGCTACGGCGCGGCCGATATTGCCGCGCTGCGCGCCGCAGGAGCGGTGTGATGGCCCCCAGGCTCACGATGAAACTGCACTGGTCCCCCAAGTCACCCTATGTCCGCAAGGTGATGATCTGCGCCCAGGAGCTGGATCTGGTCGACCGGATGGAATTGATTCGATCGGTCGCGGCGATGCTCAAGCCGAACGAACGGCTGATGCAGGACAACCCGCTGTCCAAGATCCCGACCCTGGTGCTCGACGACGGCTTCACGCTGTTCGATTCGGCCGTCATCTGCGAGTACCTCAACGACCTCGGCGGCGGCTCGCTGTTCCCCCGGCAAGGTGCCGACAAGTGGCAGGCACTGCGCTGGCATGCACTCGGCGACGGCTTGCTCGATGCATTGATCCTCTGGCGCAACGAGCGCGAACGGCAGACGCCGCTCGCGGCCTTGATCGCAGCCTTCGAACTGAAGACGCTGGCGACCCTGAGACAGCTCGACGACGAAGCGCAGGCGCTCGACGAAACCACGTTCTCGATCGGTCACGTGAGCGTCGGCTGTGCCCTCGGCTACATCGACTATCGCTTCGACGCGCTGGGCTGGCGCGGCATCGCGCCGCGTCTGGCCGCGTGGTACGCCGAGACCCGGACGCGCCCCTCCTTTCAGAACACGGAGCCCGTCGATGGCTGATCAAGGATCTGTCCTCGCCACTGCTGCGCTGCCGGTCGAGAAGTCCGTGGTCGTCATCGGCGCCGGCACCATGGGCAGCGGAATCGCCGAAGTGGCCGCGCTTGCCGGCCATCGCGTCTACCTGCGCGACACCAGCGATGCCGCGCTGGAGCGCGGCATCGCGCAGATCTGCCGCAGCCTCGACAAACGGGTCGAGCGCGGCCGCCTGGAACAGGCGCAACGCGACGCGATCGTCGCGCGCCTGAAGCCTGTCAACGCCACCGGCGCGCTGGAAGAGGTCGGGCTGGTGATCGAGGTCATTGTCGAGAACCTGGACGTCAAGGTGGCGGTGCTGAGCCAGATCGAGTCCGAGGTCGGGCCCGACACGATCATCGCCACCAACACCTCGTCGCTGTCGGTGACCGCGATCGCCGGCCGCCTGTCGCGGCCCGACCGTGTGGCCGGGATGCACTTCTTCAACCCGGCCACGGTGCTGCCGCTGGTGGAGGTGATCGGCGGGGCGGCGACCGCGCCGGAGGTGACGCGGACCCTCTTCGAAACGGCCAAGGCCTGGGGCAAGGTGCCGGTGCTCTGCCGCTCGACGCCCGGCTTCATCGTCAACCGCGTGGCCCGGCCCTACTACGGCGAGGCCTTGCGCCTGCTGCAGGAGCAGGCCACCACGCCGGCCACGCTGGATGCCGTGATGCGCGAGTGCGGCGGCTTCAAGATGGGCCCCTGCGAGTTGATGGACCTGATCGGCCACGACGTGAACTTCGCCGTCACGAAGTCGGTCTACGAGGCCTTCTTCGACGACCCGCGCTACAAGCCGTCGCTGGTCCAGAAGGATCTGGTCGATGCCGGCTGGCTCGGGCGCAAGAGCGGGCACGGGTTCTTCGACTACCGAGAAGGGGCGATCCCGCCGATGCCCGATGACGCCGGCGCCCGGGCTGCCGTGCCGGGCACGGTCCGCATCGAGGGCCACCTCGGCCCGGCGGCCGCGCTCGGCGACCTGTTGTCGCGCCAGGCCGAGATCGCGGTCGAGCGACGCGATGGCATCGGCCTTGTGCGCGTGGACGGGTTCGCGCTGGCGCTCAGCGACGGGCGGACCGCCACCGAGCGTTCGCTGGCGTTGGGTGAACCGGTCGTGCTGTTCGACCTGGCGCTCGACTACGCGGCCTGCTCGCGCGTGGCACTGGCCGCTGCGGCGCAGTGCAGCGACGAGCACCTGGCCAAGGCGGTCGGGCTCTTCGTGCAGCTGGGCAAGAAGGTGTCGGTGCTGGCCGACGCACCGGGCCTGGCGGTGATGCGCAGCGTGGCCATGCTGGTCAACGAGGCGGCCGATGCCGTCCACCAGGGCATCGCGTCGGCGGATGATGTCGACGCCGCGATGCGCAAGGGCGTCAACTATCCGCTCGGCCCCATGGCCTGGGGGCAGCACATCGGCATCGGCCATGTCGGCACGGTGCTGCGGCATCTGGCGCAGGCTTACGGCGAGGATCGGTATCGAACCTCCCTCTGGCTGCAGCGCGCCGTTCACGCCACCCAGGCGCTGGGAGCAGAACATGGCTGAACTGGTTCGCGTCGAGAAGCAGGGCCGGGTCGGCATCGTCACGATCGCTCGGCCCGAGCGCCGCAATGCGCTCAACCTGCAGGTGAAGCAGGAGATCGTCGACCACCTCCTGGCGCTGGGCCAGGATGGCGACGTGGCCGCCATCGTGCTGACCGGCGATGGCGGCTATTTCGTTGCAGGCACCGACATGGCCGAGATGGCTTCCATGCGCCCCACCGACCATGTGCGGCTGGCCACCGATCGGGTCTTCCACGTCGTGCGCCAGTCGGCCAAGCCGGTGATCGCCGCCGTCGAGGGCTACGCACTCGGGGGCGGCTGTGAACTCGCCCTGGCCTGCGACCTGATCGTGGCTGCCGATGATGCAAGGTTCGGTCAACCGGAGATCCGCGTGGGCATCATGCCCGGCGCCGGTGGCACGCAGCGCCTGTTGCGATCGGCGGGCCGCTACAAGACGCTGCTGTGGTCGTTGACGGGCGAGATGATCCCGGCGCGCGAGGCTTTCGCGGCCAACCTGGTGAGCGAACTCGTGCCCAAGGGGCGGGCGCTGCCGCGCAGCATCGAGATCGCGACGCAGATCGCCACCATGCCGCCGCTGGCCGTGCAGGCCATACGCGAAGCGGTTCGCCTGGGGGCTGATGTGCCGCTGGAAACGGCCCTGGCGCTGGAGCGGCGGCTTTTCGAGCGATTGTTCGACAGCGACGACCAGAAGGAAGGCATGCGCGCGTTCCTGGACAAGCGCAGCCCGAACTACCAGGGACGCTGAGCCCCTGGGATCGAAGTCAGGCGTAGAGCGCCGCCGGGTTGCGCACCAGGATCTGCTCGACCAGCGCGTCGCTCGCCGTCCAGCGCTTGAAGGTGTCGAGCAGATTCGCCGCGTCGGGCTCCGGCGCGACGCGCAGATGCGGCCAGTCGCTGCCCCACAACAAGCGCTGCGGATTGGCGCGCAGCAAGGCGTCGTGGAATGGCTGGCCCGACTCGAAGTCTGCTGCGCCCAGCAGATTGCGGTACGCACACAGCTTGACCCAGACGTGACCCGACGCCACCAGGGACAGCAAGCAGGCGAAACCGGGCGCCTCGATGCCTGCCTCGACATCGAAGCCCCCCATGTGATCGATCACCACCGGCACGGGCAGTTGACGCAAGGGTTCGGCGATGTCCGGCAGTGCCCTGCAGTCGGTCCACAGTTCGGCGTGCAGTCCCGCATCGGCCAACCGAGGCGCCATGGCGCGCAGGTCGTCGAACGATGCGCTGCCCGCGAAGTTGGCACCGGCGCCGCTGCGGTGGCTGAAGCGCGCCGCACGGATGCCCTTCTCGCGCAGGCCCTCCAGCGTCGGCAGGGTGTCCGGGCGCAGCACCAGCACACCACGCAACTGCCGATGCGCCGCCAGCGCATCGAACAGCAACGAAAAGTCATCGCCGTAGGCGCTGGGATGGACCAGCACACCGTGTGACAGACCCAGGCGCGACAGCAGCGCCAGGTACTGCGAGGCCAGCGCTTCGGGCGGTGTGTAGCTGCGATCGGCTGCCAGCGGAAAGCGCTCGTAGGGCCCGAACAGATGGGCGTGGCAGTCCCAGCCGGACGACACATCCGTCATGCGGTCTCCCGTTGCGGCAAGGGGAACGCCGGCTGAACGCCGTCGGGCAATGGAATCTCGTGTGCGTTGAGCGTCATCGCGACCATCGTGTAGTAGCCCACCAACGCGGTCAGTTCGACCAGCCGCCGTTCGCCCAGGCGCGCCAATGCCTCGGCATAGGTGGCGTCGGTGATCGAGTTGCAGCGATTGAGCTCGACGGCGGCCTGGACGATGACCGCGTCGTCCGCCGACAGTCCGGCCGGTGGCGTGTCGGACAGGATGGCGTCGATCACCGCCGGCTCGATGCCCACACGTTCGGCCTCCAGACGGTGCGCATACCACTCGAAGGGCGAGCGACAGGCGCGGCCCGTGACGAGGATGGCCAGCTCCGACTGGCGCGGCGTCAGCGTCGTGTTGTATCTCAGCAGTTCACCCAGAGCCTGCCAGCGATCGGCGAGCTCTGCGTTGTGCAAGGCCGCGCGCAGCGGGCCCTGGATCTTGCCGCGTCGGCCGGAGATGATCTTGTCGTAGACCCGGCGCTGGTCGGCGTCCATGGTGGCGGGGTCCGGTAGCGTGATGCGTGCCATCTGTTCTCCTTGTTGGAGGCCGAGCGTAGCCGCCACCGGCGCGCCCGCCTACAGCGGCCTGTGCATCTCTGCTATGCACCGGACGCCGCCAGTCTCGCTGAACTCATCGCGCTGGTCACCGCAGGCGTATGCCACTTCATTGCGCTGCGCTTGGCCGCCACATGCCGGCGCGCGCCATCTCGTCGACGATCTCGACGATCAGAGATGTCACGGCCGTGACGGCGCGCGCCGGCCCTTTCGACTTGGAGAAGGCCATGGCTATCGTTCGCTGGAACGGCGGGTCGATGATCCTGGACGCCTGCAGGCGTCCGTCGGCGACCTCGCTCCAGACGGCGTGCAGCGGCAGCACGGTGTAGAGCCGCTCGGTCGCGACCAGCAACTTCTGCAAGGGCAGCGAGTCCGCCTCGACGGCCGGGGCCAGCGTGATGTGGTGCTGTCTGGCCATTGCATCGAGCGCCGTGCGCAGTCCATTCGGTGCACTGGGCAGGATGAACGGCAGTTCGTGCAACGCCGTGAACGGCACGTCGCCAGCAGAGGCCCGCTGATCGCCAGGCGGCCCGATCAGATAGCTGTCCACGACCGCCAGCGACTGCTCGGTGTCGGGCAGCGTCGGTCCATAGCGATAGAGGATGGCGATATCGACCCGTGTGTCGGCGAGCCACTCTTCCACCTGGCCGCTCGAGCCTTCGAGAATCTTCAGGCTCACCCCGGGATGGCGGCTGCGCATTTGCGAGAACAGTCGCCCGACCAGGGGCTGCGCGATCGATGGCAGGAATCCCAGTGTCACGCGACCAACGGGCTCACGGGCTTCGCCGCGAATCTCCTTCTCAAGTTGCTCGGCATCCGATAGCAAGGCCCTGACACGCGGGAACAGCCGCTCTCCCACCTCGGACAACTCCACGCCTCGTCCTGTCCGATTGAACAAGCGAGCCCCGCATTCGCGCTCCAGGGCGTTCAGCTGCCTGCTCAACAGCGACTGATTGCTGTCGAGGAACAACGCGGCTCGCGTCAGGCTGCCGAGCTCGCCGATGGCCAAGAAGGCCCGCCACTTGTGCAGGTCAGCGGCGATTTCGATATTGAAGTCGGTGGCTTTCGGTGGATGCATGCAACAGGCGGTGTGAGCGTGTGGTTTTGAACTGTGCATTTTGCGCGCAGATCGGACACGCTCGCCAGATTGATCTGGATCAGTTCAGCGCCCGCTGCCGACCTGTGACGACTTCCGGGCTGAGGCGGCCAAGGCGTGTCGCCCGCAGTGCCGGATGGGTCGGGCCCCACTGGCCAGACTCCAGGGCACGTCTAGAAACCGGCCTTGCAGCACTGAACCCGGCATGCGCCTGCACGGTACTGTCAGTCGGCCAACATCACATGGCCGTGACGTCGAACGACCGGGCGCCACTGACCCGGCCCCAGGCCGCAAAGGCCTGGCTGCGCGCTGCCCACTTGGCGGCAGTGTCCCGGTTGTAGCGACTGTGCATGAACGGGTTGTCCACTTGGTCATGGGTCGAGGCAAAGCGCTGCAGGTGCCGCGCCGATTTGAACCGGCGCATGACATTCTCCCTGACCCGAGTCGGCTGGTGCGAATTCTCCGCCCGGTTGTTCATCCCCTTGTGCTGCCGGTGGTCGAGGTCGAGCCCATCGCATTACACAAAAGTCCCCATATCCCAGTGCTTTCAAGGTGACTTCACCTTGCGCTGCTGAAGCGTTCTGGCCACGGAGAAGTGGGTGCGACCGGGATCATGGGTGCGCTTGACCGCAGGGGTTCGTGTGCTGCGTCCGGTCTTGCGGTAG
>Ga0228699_1000628_pt1 | contig 24183 bp, 15 predicted proteins | sample McNCre217_Aug_MG_FD_178016 | JGI IMG/M metagenome (GOLD analysis project Ga0228699, IMG submission 178016) | Freshwater microbial communities from McNutts Creek, Athens, Georgia, United States - 2-17_Aug_MG | ecosystem: Environmental > Aquatic > Freshwater > Creek | place: USA: Georgia... | reverse complement strand
GTGGCTGCGCCGGCGCATGAACCACGAGCTGCGGCCGCTGGCGCAACTGTCGGCGGCCGTCGCCCAACACGACCCCTTGCAGCCGCAGCCGCAAGCCCTGCCCACCACGGTCAGGGAGCTGGAGCCCATGCGCCTGGCCATCGAAGACCTGGGCGCGCGCCTGGCCCACCGGGTGTCCAGCGAACGGGCCTTTGCCGCACACGCGGCCCATGCCTTGCGCACGCCGCTGGCGGGCATGATGGCGCAACTGGCCGTGGCCCAGGTCAAATCCCCCCCGGAGGCCCTGCCCCACCTGCAGCGCATGGAGGCGGCGCTCGATCGCCTGCGCAGCGTGGTCACGGCCTTGCTCACCTTGTTCCGGGCCGAGCAGGCCGCACCCCGGCTGCAGCGTTTGCGGCTGTCCGAGCTGTGCCGTCACCTGCCGTTTGACAACCTGCGCTTGACGGTGACGCAAGACGGCACCTTCTGGGGCGATGCCGACTTGCTGCTCGCCGCCTTGCTCAATGTGCTGGACAACGCACAGCGGCATGGCGCCACCTCGGTGGCATTGGCCCTCGCGCACCCCGATGGGGCCGACGGCGCGTGGTCGCTGGACATCGCCGACGATGGCCCCGGCCTGAGCGCGTCGGCCTGCGCGGCCCTGCAAGGCCAGCTCGACGCCCAGCAGTACGCCCTGCTCGGTGGACTGGGGCTGATGCTGACGGACCTGATCGCCCGTGCGCATGGCGGCCGGCTGCGGCTGCACCCCATCGACCAGGGTTTACGCGTGAACATCTGTGGCCGTGGCCAGCCCGATGAGCCCGCCCTGGCGTGACGGGCGTCACGACCTGCGCCTCAGGCAGGGATAGCCCCCCCGTTGATCAGGGGGCGCGCGGCGAGGACAAGCGGAGAAATCCGGAGAAGAATTCCATCCAACGCACCGCATTTCCGCGTGTTCGACCCCGTTTTCGCCCCCTTGTCCTGCCTTGCCCGCACTTTGTGGGCCATGATCGCCAGCGATGTACCCTCGTTTGTCCACCGGCTTGAAGCAGCTGTCTCCCCTGGGGATGATGGCGAGCGCCCCTGCCCAGGCGATGGATGAGGCGAGCAGCACGGCTGGCCTGACCCAACCCACGGCGCTGGACAGCACACCTGTGCGCTCTGAGCAGGCCATGCGCATCGATGCGCTGCTGGCCGAACGCGGCCTTTTTTGGACCCTGCCTGACGACCTCGCCGAGAAGTACCAGTCAGACCAGGCCCCCGCCCGACGCCGCTGGATGGTCGTGTCGGCGGTGATGGTGGCCGTGCTGGTCAACTGGCTGCTGCTGCCCGACTTCCTGATGGTGCCCGACACCTTCGACCTGGCGGTGCGGCTGCGCCTGTTCTTCTACACGCCGGTGATGTTGCTCGGCGTGTTCATGATCTCGACGCTGCGGCTGCGACAAAACTGGATCCGCGAGTGGGGCATGATGTTCGCCGGCCTGCTGGCGGCCGGCATCACCGGCTACCTGTCCTGGCGCAGCCAGGATGCCCTTGCAGGGCCCTACCTGGTGTCGCTGATCCCCGTGATCGTGTTCGCCAACTCGGTGGCGCACATGCGCTTTTGGCCAGCGCTTGTGCTGGACCTGTGCATCGTCGTGATGTTCGCGGCCATCTGGGCCACCAAGCCCGATGCCCCGCTGGTCATCATGATCCCAGCCAGCCTGACGATGCTGTCGTCCATCGTCTTCACGCTGTACGGCTGCTACACCCTGGAGCGCGATGGCCACCGCAACTGGCTGCTGCGCGAGCGCGAAACCTGCCTGCTGGCCGAGTTGGCGCAAGCCAATGAACGGCTCGATGCCATGTCGCGCAGCGACATGCTCACCCAGGTGGCCAACCGCCGGCACTTTGACGAGTTCTTGCTGCACACCTGGGAGCGCGCCCGCATCGATGGCAGTGAGATCGCCCTGCTGATGATCGACGTCGATCACTTCAAGGCCTACAACGACCGCTATGGCCACCCCGAGGGCGACGCTTGCTTGCGCGATGTGGCCGATGCGCTCAAGCGCCGCTTGCGCCGCCCAGGCGACCTGATTGCCCGCTTCGGTGGCGAAGAGTTCATTGCCGTGCTGGGCGGCACCTCGCTGGAGGTGGCACTCGGCGCAGCAGAGCGCGTGCGCAAAGGCGTGGAAAACATCAACCGGCTGCACGCGGGATCGGCCACCCACGCGGTGGTCACGGTGAGCATCGGTGTGGCCTGCATGCGCCCCAATGCGCCGCACGCCACGCCCGCGCAGCTCATCGCCGCCGCTGACGAAGCCCTCTATCAGGCCAAGGCCCGGGGTCGCAACCAGGTCTATGCCTTCGGAGCCCACGACTGATGAGCCAGCCCGCCAGCACCCTCAATCCGCTCACCCACGCCGATCTGCAAGGGGGCGACCCCATGCAGGCCAGCGTGCAGCGGCTGCTGGCGCAGGGCTTTCCGACCATGCGCTTCCCGCCCGAGCTGGAGCGGCAGTTCCACACAGACATGGCGGCGGCACGCCGGCGGCATTTCCTCATCAGCGGGCTGATCGCGCTGGTGGTCTACAACGGCTTCGTGCTGGTGGACTGGCTGATGGCGCGCGACGTGTTCTGGCTGGCGGTGCAGCTGAGGGTGTTCGTCTTCACGCCAGCAGCCCTCCTCTCGCTGTGGATCTTTTGGGCGCCGCGCCCAGGCTGGATGGAGAGGGCGGCCAACCAGTACGCCGAGGTCATCGTGCTAGCCAGTGGCTTGATTGCGGCCTTGTCGCTGGCCATCATCCTGTCTGAGACCCGCAGCGATTCGGCGCACTTCTACCATGTGGGCTTCATCGTCGTCATCATGTATGGCAACGTGGTGCAGCGGCTGCGCTTTTGGAATGCACTGCTGTTTTCGGTGGCCATGCTGGGCATCCACCTGTGCGGCATCTTGCTGCTCGACAACTTCCCCCAGCGCCTGTTGTCGCCCATCATTTCGCTGGTGGCGTCCACCACGCTGTTCACGCTGATCGCCAACTACATGCTGGAGCGCGATGAGCGCACCCATTACCTGCTGACACTCAAGGAGCGCGGCCTCGTGCGCGAGCTCAGCCGTGCCCACGACAAGCTGCAGCAGCTCTCGCGCAGCGATGGCCTGACGGGCCTGTTCAACCGTCGCCATTTCCAGGAGTACTTCCAGCAGGTCTGGGAGCGCGCCCAGCACGAGCAAAGCCCGGTCAGCATCCTCATGCTGGATGTCGATCACTTCAAGAAGTACAACGACCGTTATGGCCACCCGGCAGGCGATGAGTGCTTGCGCCAGGTGGCGCACGCCCTGGCCTCGCACCTGCGGCGCCCGGGCGACCTGGTGGCCCGCTACGGGGGCGAAGAGTTCGTGGCCGTGTTGCCGGGCAGCGATGCCCAGGTGGCTGCCGCTGTGGCCGAGCGGGTGCGGCAGGCGGTGGCGCAGCTGCAGATGCGGCACGAGGCTTCGCCCACAGGCTCGGTGGTGACCTTGAGCGTGGGGGTGGCGTCGGTCACGGCCGATTTCCTGCTCAAGTCGTCGGCCTTGCTGAGCGCTGCGGACGATGCCCTCTACCAGGCCAAGCATGCGGGGCGCAACCGCGTGGCCGTCAAAGAAGGGCTGGGCGCGCCGCAACAGGCCTGAGGCCGCGCGGCGCGTGGGTTGAGCGCTGTGCCAGTGGCGGCGTCAGTGGCGGTGGCGGCGTCAGTGGCGGTGGTGTGAGCGCCTGGCGGATGCGGGCTTGCCCACTTGCTTGCCGATGTGAACCGGATCCAGGTGGGTCATCACATCCAGCACCGGCATCTTGGCCATCACGCGGTCGCGTGCGGCAGTGGCGATGTCGTGGCCCTCGCGCACCGACAACTCGCCATCTACCTCCAAGTGGGCATCGACCATGATCATGTCGCCCATCTTGCGGGTGCGCAGGTCGTGTACGCCGTGCACGCCGGGTGTGCGCGCCAAGATCTCCTGGATGCGGGCGATCTGCTCTTCAGACACCGAGCGGTCCATCAGGTCGTTGAGCGCGTCCCAGCCGAACTCCCAGCCCATCTTGGTCACCATCAGACCGACGATGAGCGCGGCCACCGGATCGAGCAACGGGTAGCCCATCAGGTTGCCCACGATGCCGAGCGCCACCACCAGCGATGAGGCCGCGTCTGAGCGGGCATGCCAGGCGTTGGCCACCAGCATGCTGGAGCGCACGCGCTCGGCCGCGGCCAGCATGTAGCGGAACAGCAGTTCTTTGGCGCACAGCGCGCCCAGGGCCACGTACAGCGCCACGGGCTGCACCGGGGGGATGGCGTCGTGGTGGTTGAGCTTGTTGATGGCGCTCCACAACATGCCCACGCCCACGCTCAAGAGCAGGCCACCCAGCACCAGCGAGGCGGCGGTCTCGTAGCGGTGGTGGCCGTACTGGTGGTCGTCGTCGGCCTCTTTGCGGCTGTGGCGGTTGGCCAGCAGCACCACGAAGTCGGAGATCAGGTCGGACAACGAGTGGATGCCGTCGGCGATCAGCGCCTGCGAGTGCGCCAGCACACCCACCACCACCTGCACGGCGGTCAACACCAGGTTGACGACCACGCTCACCAGCGTGCTGCGGCGTGCGACCTCGTGCCGCTCAGGGGTGTCCTGCTCGGGGTCGTCCTGAGGCGTGAGGTCGAGTTCCAAAATCAAGTGGGCTGGCGATCAGCCCAGCCAGTCGATGTGGTGGCCCAGCTTGCGGGCCTTGGTGTCGAGGTAGCGCTCGTTTTCAGCCTGCACGTCGCTGCGCACGGGCACGCGCTCTTCGATCTGCAGGCCTTGGGACTTGAGCGTGTCGACCTTGCGCGGGTTGTTGGTCATCAGCCGCACCGACTTGATGCCCAAAGACGACAGGATCTCGACGGCCGAGTCGAACTTGCGCAAATCGGCGGCAAAGCCCAGGTGCAGGTTGGCCTCGACGGTGTCGAGCCCCTGGTCTTGCAACTGGTAGGCGCGCAGCTTGTTGGCCAGGCCGATGCCGCGCCCTTCCTGTCGCATGTAGACCACCACGCCGCTGCCTTGCTTGCCGATCTCGCGCATGGCGAAATTCAGTTGCGGGCCGCAGTCGCAGCGCAGCGAGCCGAAGACGTCGCCGGTCATGCATTCGGAGTGCACGCGCACCAAGGCGCTGCCGCTGACATCGCCCATCACCATGGCCACATGCTCCAGGCCGGTGGCTTTTTCGCGAAAGAGCTTCATGGTGAAGTTGCCGTGCTCGGTGGGCACGCGGGCCTCAGCCAGGAACTCGACCAAGGCGGAGGCCACGGGCGTGGCGACCGAGGGTGGTTGCTGGCTGACGGAATCGGTGGTGGACATTCAAATACCTCAGGGGGCGTATTTTGCCAAAGCGGGCCGCGCTTTGCTTTGTGGTGCTCGAATTCCTCGGCTGAGGAGTTGCCGGTGGAACAACTTGACGCGGCAGCAGGCATTGGTCAGACTCTAACCATGACTTGCTATCGGCTCTGCCCCCACTTTCCCCGAAAGGCCTCGAAACGAGGTCGGGCTGGCGGGTGCGCGTCGCAAGTCAGGCTGGTTCATTTGCCTTAGAACCGGTCTTTTGCGTCACACACCACGCCAGCCACGCCGCTGGCGTGTTGCTTTGAGGGGCTTTGTGTGACGCATCTTCGCAGGCCCTGGCAGCACTTCAGTCGGTCATCCGTCCTGAAACCCGAGAGGAACTGCCATGCCCCGCCTGCCCCTGAGCAAAATCAAGCGCCACCTGTCCTGCATCCGCCGTGCCCGGTTCGCCCGTGGCGTGTGCGCCCATGCAGGAGGGTGTCCATGAACGGTCAGCACCTTGACGCCCCTCACCTGAACGAGGTTTGGCTGCGGGCCTGCCCGCACTGTGCCCACACCGGCCCACTGCAACGCCACGCCACCCGGCACAGTTGGTGGCGCGATGTGCCGCAAGACGGCCGCCCGCAATACCGCAGAGGGCACATCGTGCGCTGGCGCTGCCCGCTGTGTCGGGGCACACACGCCTTGCAGCCCGATTGGGCCGTGCCGGGCAAGCGCATGACCCGCGCCCTGCACGATTGGCTCACCCAGACGCTGGCACAAGGCCTGAGCGCCCGGGCCATGGCCCTGCGCTGCGGCCTCGACGCCAAGACCGTGCGCACCTGGCTGCGCGAGCACGACAGGCCCAACCACTGACGCCCTTGCTGGGCCGTCACGGGGCTCAGCCCGCTGGACAGGCCGCCGCACACGCGCTACGATACTGTATATGCATACAGTCCATGCGGCCGCGTTGTCGGCCCTGCCCTCACACCTGTCCCAGGCCGTCTGGCCCGGGCAGGCCATGGGCGTGGGCAGTGGCCAGGTCATCGCCAGCGGGCACCCGGCACTCGATGCCGAACTGCCCGGTGGTGGCTGGCCCGCGCAGTCGCTCACCGAGGTGTTGCAGGTGCAAAGCGGCCAGGCCGAATGGCGGCTGCTGAGCCCGGCCGTGGCCAGGCTGGTGCGCCAAGGCGGCAGTGTGCTGGTGATCGGGCCGCCGCATCCGCCTTTTTTGCCAGGGCTGGCCCGCGAAGGCCTGCCCGATCACCGCCTGATCTGGGTCGCGGCCGACACCCCGGCCGAACGCCTGTGGGCCACCGAACAAGCGCTCAAGGCGGGCTGCGTCAGTGCCGTGCTGAGCTGGTTGCCGCAAGCACGGCCTGCGCAGATCCGCCGCCTCCACGCCTGTGCGGCCCAACATCCCGGCTTGCTCTTCGTGTTCCGGCCGCTGCATGCGCAAGCCGAGGCCTCGGCCGCGCCGCTGCGGCTCACGCTGGGCGTGGGGCCGTGCCCGCACCCGCTGCAGGTGCATGTGTTCAAGCGACGAGGTCCGGCCATGGCCGAGCCCCTGAGCCTGGCGCACTGGCCAGCCGGGGTGCCGCAGGTCTGGCCCCCCTCGTTGATGCCTGCTCAGGCGCCGCCGCTGCCGCATCAGCATCCGCCACAGCCGTCACCCACGCCGGCCGCCATCACGCCGGCCGCAGCCTCATCCGCCATGCCCCCCGTCATGTCGCCCACGACATCGGCGGGGCACACCAGCCACCACCATGTCGCACTGGATCGCCCTGCTGCCGCCTCTGCCCGAGGCGCTGCCCCCGCCCGGCGACACCGAGGCGAGCGCAAGCGCGGGCTCGTCCCCCTGCCCGGCGGCTGAGCCGATCAACGCCGAGCACCTGGCCTGGTGGGCCCTGCAGTTCACGCCCCGGGTGGCCTTGCTGGAAGACGCCGTGGTGCTGGAGGTGCAAGCCAGCGAGCGCCTGTTCGGTGGCCCCGAGGCCCTGGTGGCGCGCATCGCCACCGGCGCGCAGCACTGGGGCGTGCGCGCCTGGGCCAGCGGACACACCGCCTTGGGGGCGCTGGCGCTGGCCCGGGCGCCGGGGCACGCGCAAGTCCAGCCAGCAGCCCATCCCTTGGACGCCCTGCCCCTGCACACCCTGACGGCCGTGGCCGCCCACCAGCCCACGCTCAGCCGCCTGGGCTGCCGCACGCTGGGCCAGGTGCGCGCCTTGCCGCGCGGGGGCGTGAGCCGCCGCTTCGGTGCGGCCATGTTGCAAGCGCTCGACCAGGCCCATGGCGACCTGCCCCTCGCGCTCGACTGGGTGAGCCTGCCGCCGCGCTTCGAGGCCCGGCTGGAGCTGCCCGGCCGGGTGGACACCGCCCCCGGCCTGGTGTTCGCGGCCCAGCGCCTGATGCAGCCCTTGTGCGCCTGGCTGGCCGGCATGCAAGCGGGTGTGCTGGCCTTCACCCTGGGCTGGTGGCACGACGGGCGCCGCCACGATGGCTCGCGCACCGGCCAGCACACCATCCGCCTGGCCAGCCCCAGCCGAGACCTCGATCGCCTGGGCCGCCTACTTCACGAGCACCTGCAGCGCATCACCCTCGAATCGCCCGTCACCGACCTGAAGCTGCAGGCCGACGAGGTGCAGCGCCTGGCCCCCGACAGCCTGCAGCTCTTTCAAGATCCGGGCGCCGTGGGCCCCCATGGCCTGAGCACCGAACCCGGTGCCCTGCTCACCACCGCCGCCCAGCGGGTCCAGCGCGATGCCTTGCTGGCGCTGCTCGATCGCCTCAGCGTGCGGCTGGGCGCCACGCGCGTGCAGCAGGGGCGCGTCGTGCCCGACCACCGGCTGGAGCACGCCCAACACTGGGCGCCCGCGCTGGCGCAGGCCGACGCCATGCCGCTGGCCGCGCCCCACCGGGCGCCAGGCACCGAGCTGGGCGCCATGGCCGGCCACGCGCTGCCGGCGCCCCCCCGGCACCTCATCGCCGACCTGCCGCACCCCTGTTGGGTGCTGGCCCAGCCCTTGCCGCTGGCCATGGCCCGCGAGCCCGGGGGCTTGCGCGAGCGCCCGCTCTACCAGGGTCCGCTGCAGCTGCTGGCCGGCCCCCACCGCATCGAGGCCGGTTGGTGGGACGACGCCTGCGCCCACCCCGCCGTGGCCCGCGACTACTACCTGGCCAGCAGCGCCCACGCCGGGCTGCTGTGGGTCTACAAGACGCGGCCGGTGCAACAACTGGGCGATGGGGCACCCGCAGGTGACAGCCCCTGGTTCCTGCACGGGTTGTTCGCATGACGACGCCCCGCCGCGCAGGCCTGCCCGACCACATCGAGCTGCAGGCGCTGAGCAACTTCAGCTTCCTGCGCGGCGCCTCGCACCCCGAAGAGCTGGTGCTGCGCGCCATCGAACTGGGCTACCGCGGCCTGGCCATCACCGACGATTGCAGCCTGGCCGGCGTGGTGCGCGCTCACCTGGCCTTGCGCGATGCCCGCAAGGCGGGCGTGCCCGGTGCCGAGGCGTTTCAACTGCTGATTGGCGCGCACTTTCAGGTGCGGCTGACACCCGAAGGCCCGCCCGTGTTCACGCTGGTGGTGCTGGCCTGCCACCGCCTGGGCTATGGGCTCTTGAGCGAGTTCATCACCCGGCTGCGCCGCGCACACGAGGGCAAAGGCCAGGCCCCGCTGTGCCGCGACGCCATCCGCCCCGAGGCCCTGGGCGACTGCATGGTGCTGCTGGCCCCCACCCGCCCCTCGCACGAGCACCCGGGGCTCACCACCACCGCCGACCTCCTGCCCCATGCCCAATGGCTGCGCGAACGCTTTGCCGGTCGCAGCGCCTTGGCCTTGCACCTGCACCACGAGCTCGATGACGCCCGCTGGCTGCGCACGATGCGCGAGGTGGCCGCCGCCAGCCGCCTGCCCCTGGTGGCCTGTGGCGACGTTCACATGCACGCCCGCTCGCGCAAGCCCTTGCAAGATGTGCTGACCGCCACCCGCATCGGCCAGCCCTTGCCCGCCTGCGGCCTGGCCCTGCAGCGCCATGCCGAACGCCACCTGCGCACCCGCCTGCGCCTGGCCCAGCGTTACCCGGCCGACACCCTGGCCGCCACGCTGGACGTGGCCGCGCGCTGCGCCTTCAGCCTCGACGAGCTGCGCTACGAGTACCCCGATGAGGTCGTGCCCGAAGGCGAGACCCCGGCCGGCTACCTCCAGCGCATCACCTACGAGGGCAGCAGCTGGCGCTACCCGCAAGGCCTGCCTGCTGCTGTGCAGTGGCAGATCGACAAAGAGCTGCAGCTCATCGCCGAGCTGGGCTACGAGCCCTACTTCCTCACCGTCTACGACATCGTGCGCTTTGCGCGCTCACGCGGCATCTTGTGCCAGGGGCGCGGCAGCGCGGCCAACTCGGCCGTGTGCTACTGCCTGGGCATCACCGAGGTCGACCCCAGCCAGAGCACGCTGCTGTTTGAGCGCTTCATCAGCAAGGAACGCAACGAGCCGCCCGACATCGACGTGGACTTCGAGCACGAGCGCCGCGAAGAGGTCATCCAGTACCTCTACGCCAAGTACGGCCGCGATCGCGCCGCCCTCACCGCCACCGTCATCAGCTACCGCACGCGCAGCGCCATCCGCGACGTGGGCAAGGCCCTGGGCGTGCCGCTCGATGTGGTCGAGCGCGTGGCCAAGCACCATCACCACTGGGACCGTGGCGGCATGCAGGCCGAGCGCATGACCGAGTTGGGGCTGGACCCGGCATCGCGCCGCATGCAGCAGTGGCTGGAGCTGGCGCACACGCTCACGGGCTTTCCGCGCCATTTGAGCCAGCACACGGGTGGCTTCGTCATCGCTCGCGGCGCGCTGTGCCGCATGGTGCCGATCGAAAACGCATCCATGCCCGACCGCAGCGTCATCCAGTGGGACAAGGACGACCTCGATGCCCTGGGCCTTTTGAAGGTGGACGTGCTGGCGCTGGGCATGTTGACGGCCCTGCGCAAGGCCATGGACTTCATCAGCCAGCTGCGCGGCCACGCGTTTTCGCTCCACGACATCCCCCGCGAAGACCCCGCCACCTACGACATGGCCTGCGACGCCGACACCGTGGGCGTCTTCCAGATCGAGAGCCGCGCGCAGATGAGCATGCTGCCGCGCCTGCGTCCGCGCAACTTCTACGACCTGGTGGTGGAGGTGGCCCTGGTGCGGCCGGGGCCCATCCAGGGGGGCATGGTGCACCCCTACCTGGAAAAGCGCGCGCAACATCGGCAAAACCCCGCCGGCATCACCTACCCCAAGGGCCTGGAGGCGGCGCTCCAACGCACCCTGGGCGTGCCCATTTTCCAAGAGCAGGTGATGCAGATCGTGGTGCTGGCGGCGGGCTTCACCGCAGGCGAGGCCGATGATCTGCGCCGCTCGATGGCCGCGTGGCGGCGCAAGGGCGGCGTGCACAAGTTCCGCGACAAGGTGATCCAGGGCATGCTGGCCAACGGCCACGACGCGGACTTTGCCGAGCGCATCTTCCAGCAGATCCAGGGCTTTGGCGAGTACGGCTTTCCGGAGTCGCACGCGGCCAGCTTCGCGCTGCTGGTCTATGCCAGCGCCTGGGTCAAGCGCCACGAGCCGGCGGCCTTCCTGGCCGGCCTGCTCAACGCCCAGCCGCTGGGCTTTTACAGCCCCAGCCAGTTGGTGCAAGACGCGCAGCGCCACGGCATCACCGTGCGCCCGCCCGATGTGATGCACAGCCCGTGGGATGCCACGCTGGAGCCACCCTTGCCCCCTGCCCCACCTGCGGCCGATGTGCCCCTGTCACGCCACCGCCCCGATGCCCCGCAGCCCGTGGTGCGCCTGGGGCTGCGCCAGGTGAGTGGCCTGTCGCGCGACGCGGCCGAGCGCATCGTGGCCGCTCGCCAGCAGCAGCCCTTCCTCGATGTGGACGACCTGGCCCGCCGCGCCGGGCTCGACCAAGGTGACATGCGCCAGTTGGCTGCGGCCGATGCCCTGACGAGCCTGGCCGGCCACCGCCGCCAGCAGGTGTGGGAGGCCTCGGCCCTGCACAAGGCCCCCGCCCTGCTGCGCGAAGCCCCGGTGCACGAAGACTGGCTGGAGCTGCCCGCCGCGCCCCAAGGCGAAGAGGTGGTGTTCGACTACGCGTCGCTGGGCCTGACCTTGCGCCAACACCCGCTGGCCCTGCTGCGCCCGCAACTGGCCGCCGAGCGCCTGTGGACCGCCTTGCAGATGCGCGACTTCCCCAACGGCCGGCTGGCACGGGCCTGCGGCATCGTCACCGTGCGGCAGCAACCGGGCACGGCTTCGGGCGTGGTCTTCGTCACCCTGGAAGACGAAACTGGCACGGTCAACGTCATCGTGTGGCGCGACGTGCGCGACCGCTTCAAGCCCGTGTTGATCGGCGCGCGCTTGATGGCCGTCTACGGCGTGTGGCAACGCGACGGCGAGGTGCGCCACCTGATCGCTCAGCACTTGCGCGACCTCACGCCCTTGCTGGGCAGCCTGATCACGCACAGCCGCGATTTCCATTGAGGCCACGAAGCCATGAATGGGGACAGCCATGGCTTACGATGCCCACAGCTCAGTTGATCACGCGCATCCGCGCCACAGGCCTTGCCCATGTCGATCGTTTTCTACCTGCCAGATCAAGACATCCTGGCGCAGATCCAGCACGTCACCCCTGCGCAGCAACCTGAGCTGTACAACACGGGCGTCAAGATCTGGATCGGGCAAACCTACCACCGCCTCAAGCAGTTGCAGGTGCCCGTGGCCCTCAGCCACGAACTCCCATCCAGCGGCTTGGTGGTGACCCACGCCGATCACGCCCACCAGGCGCGCCGCGCCCTGCGCCCCTGGCAAAACGTGGTGATCGTGTCGTTGCGCACCGACCGCAGCCCTTGCCGCTATGCCGACTTCGAGATCGTGCAAAACGCGCACTCGGCCCAGAGCCCGCGTCAGCGGCATGTGCCCCACTGGCCCCAACCTGCCTTGCAGTCCCGAGACCCCGCGCGCGGCACGCGCATCGTCAACGTCGTCTACAAAGGCGCTGCGCCAGAGTTGCATCCCCAACTGGCCACACTGGCCTGGGCCGAAGACGTGCGCCAATTGGGCATGACCTGGCACGCCGATGCCGCCACCTGGGTCTCCAACCAGCAGCGCGTGTACGAGGGCATCGACTGGACCGATTACACCCAGGCCGATGTGATCCTTGCCCTGCGCGCGAACCCGGCACACCTCTATCCCACCAAACCAGCGAGCAAGCTGGTCAACGCCTGGCATGCCGGGGTGCCCGCGCTGCTGGGGCCCGAGGTGGCCTTTCAAGAGTTGCGCCAATCGCCGCTGGACTACATCGAGGTGCGCTCGGCCCAAGAGGCCCTGGCTGCGCTCCAGCGATTGCAAGCCAACCCGGGGCTGTACCAAGACATGGTCGAGCAGGGGCGCATGCGGGCGCAGGCCTTCACCACAGAGGCGATCGATGAGCGCTGGCAACGCACCCTGAGCGACCTGGCGCAGCAACAGCCCATGGCGCCTGCGCGCTGGATCCGCCACCTGATGGCGCTGCGCAAGGCACTGCCCCAGCGGTGAGCCCGACGCGGGATTGCTCGCGTGGTGCCCGCTTCAACCACCCTGCAGCGCATGAAAAAAGCCAGGGCAGGCCCTGGCTTTGGTCTGTGGTGCTGGCCCTCGAGAGCGGGCCCAGCCTCACTTCTTCTTGACGGGCGGCAAATCCGTGCACGAACCGTGCGCAGCCTCGGCGGCCAGGCCAATGCTTTCGCCCAGCGTCGGGTGCGGGTGGATGGTCTTGCCGATGTCGATCTCATCGGCGCCCATCTCGATGGCCAGGGCCACCTCACCGATCATGTCGCCCGCGTTCATGCCAACGATGCCACCGCCCACGATGCGGCCGGTTTCTTCGTCAAACAGCAGCTTGGTGAAGCCTTCCGAGCGGCCGTTGGCCAGCGCGCGGCCCGAAGCGCTCCACGGGAACAAGCCCTTGTGCACCTTCTTGCCTTGCGCCTTGGCCTGCTCTTCGGTCAGGCCCACCCAGGCGATTTCCGGGTCGGTGTAGGCCACCGACGGGATCACGCGGGCATCGAAGGCCGCACGGGCCAGCTTCTCGTCACCCAGCAGCTCACCCGCGATCACTTCAGCCGCCACGTGGGCCTCGTGCACCGCCTTGTGCGCCAGCATGGGCTGGCCCACCAGATCACCGATGGCGAACAGGCTGGGCACGTTGGTGCGCATCTGGGCGTCCACCGGCACGAAGCCACGCTCGTTGACGTTCAGGCCAGCGCTCTCAGCGCCGATCTTGCGGCCATTGGGCGAGCGGCCCACAGCCTGCAACACCAGGTCGTACACGCCGGCTTCGGGGGCCGGCTGGCCTTCCTTGGCCGAGGCGAAGCTCACCTTGATGCCTTCAGGCGTGGCCTCGGCGGCCACGGTCTTGGTGCTCAGCATCACGCGGTCGAAGCGCGGGGCGTTGTGCTTTTCCCAGACCTTGACCAGGTCACGGTCGGCACCCGGCATCAGGCCGTCGCCCATCTCGACCACGTCGATGCGGGCGCCCAGCGTCGAGTACACCGTGCCCATCTCCAGGCCGATGATGCCGCCGCCGATGACCAGCATCTTCTTGGGCACGAAGGGCAGCGCCAGTGCGCCGGTCGAGTCCACCACGCGGTCGTCTTCCGGCAGGAAAGGCAGGCGCACGGCCTGCGAACCTGCGGCCAAGATGGCGCGCTTGAAGGTGATGGTGCGGTTCTCACCGGTCTTGTCTTGGCCGGTGCCACTGGTGCCTTCGACCGTCAGGCTGTGCGCGCCGGTCAGCACGCCATAGCCCCGCACGATCTCGACCTTGCGTGCCTTGGCCATGAAGGCCAAGCCGCCGGTCAGCTTGCCCGTCACGCCCGACTTGTGCTCGCGCAGCTTGTCGAGGTTGACCGCCGGCTTGCCATAGCTCACGCCCAGGGCTTCGAAGTGGGACACCTCGTCCATCACGGCCGCCACGTGCAGCAGCGCCTTCGACGGGATGCAGCCCACGTTCAGGCACACGCCGCCCAGGGTGGCGTAGCGCTCAACCAGCATCACCTTCAGGCCCAGATCAGCCGCGCGGAAAGCAGCCGAGTAGCCACCAGGGCCACCGCCGAGCACCACCACGTCGCAATCCGCGTTGTCGGGAATGCTGGCCAGAGTGTTGACGGGCGCAGCATTCGAGGCCACAAGGGCAGCAGCAGGCGCAGGGGCAGAAACCGAGGCAGCGACAGGGGCCGCGGCAGCAGGTGCCGGCGCGGGGGCTGCAGCCGGGGCGGCCGGGGCGGCCGGGGCCGTCGCAGCGCCCTCACCCGCCGCTTCCAGCATCAGGATGGGCTTGCCTTGGCCCACGCGGTCACCGATCTTGACCAGGATCTCGCGCACCACGCCGGCTTGCGGCGAGGGCACCTCCATCGAGGCCTTGTCGGATTCGAGCGTGATCAGGCTTTGTTCAGCCGCGATGGTGTCGCCCACCTTCACCAGGATCTCGATGATCGCGGCGTCGGCGATGTCGCCCAGGTCGGGCACGGGCACTTGGATCAGAGCCATGTCGTGTCCTTTCGGGTCAGACCAGCGCACGGCGGAAGTCCGCCAGCAGCGCAGCCAGGTAGGCGTTGAACTTGGCCGCGGCCGCCCCGTCGATGACGCGGTGGTCGTAGCTCAGGCTCAGCGGCAGCATCAGGCGCGGCTGGAAGGCCTTGCCGTCCCACACCGGCTTCATCGCGGCGCGGCAGACGCCCAGGATGGCCACTTCAGGCGCGTTGATGATGGGCGTGAAGGTGGTGCCCCCGAAGCCGCCCAGCGACGAGATCGAGAAGCAACCGCCCGACATCTCGGCCGGGCTCAGCTTGCCTTCGCGGGCCTTGGCGGCCAGCGCGGCGGTTTCCAGCGCCAGCTGGCTGATGGACTTCTGGTCCACGTCGCGGATCACCGGCACCACGAGGCCATTGGGCGTGTCGGCGGCAAAGCCAATGTGCACGTAGTTCTTCAGCACCAGGTCGTCGCCGTCCAACGAGGCGTTGAACTGCGGGAACTTGCGCAGCGACACCGCGCAGGCCTTCAGCAAGAAGGCCAGCATCGTGAACTTGGTGCCCGCCTTGGCGTGCTCACCATTGAGCTGCACGCGGAAGGCTTCCAGGTCGGTGATGTCGGCTTCTTCGTTGTTGGTGACGTGGGGGATGCGCACCCAGTTGCGGTGCAGGTTCGCGCCCGAGATCTTCTTGATGCGCGACAGCGGCTGGCGATCGACCGGGCCAAACTTGGCGAAGTCAACCTTGGGCCACGGCAGCAGGGTCATGCCGCCGAGGTCAGCCGACGTGGCGCCTCCAGCCGGTGCGACCGAAGCACCTGTCGAGATTGCGCCCGACACCACGCCCTTGACGAAGTTCTGCACGTCGGTGTGGGTGATGCGGCCCTTGGGGCCCGAGCCTGGCACGCGCTCCAGCGGCACGCCCAGTTCACGCGCAAAGCGGCGCACCGAGGGCGACGCGTGCGGCACGCCACCTGACGCGGGCAGCGGCGATGCGGCCACGGCCGCAGTGGGTGAGGCCTTGGCTTCTACCACCGGTGCGGCAGGTGCCACCGCAGCCGCTGCGGGCACAGGAGCCGGCGCCGGCGCCGATGCCGCGGCAGCGGCAGGCGCCGCAGCGGGGGCAGCTGCGCCATCAGCCGTTTCGAGCAAGGCCACCAGCGAGCCCATGCTCACCTTGTCGCCCAGCTTCACTTTGATTTCTTTGATCACGCCGCCCACGGCAGAGGGCACTTCCATCGAGGCCTTGTCGCTCTCGATCGTGATCAGGCTTTGTTCAGGTTTGATCGTGTCGCCGGGCTTGACCAGCAGTTCGATCACCGCTGCATCGGACACATCGCCGATGTCAGGGACGGTCAGTTCAATCGTCGCCATGGTGTGACTTTCCAAATCAGTTCGCAAAAAGAAGGACGGGCTGAGGCGGGATGCGCCACCCCACCTGGCTGACCAGCCTCACCACCCGGGCCACCGGGCCCGAACGGCAAGACCAGCCCCGCCAGACGGGGCTGCAGGCATCACGCGTACAGCGGGTTGACCTTCTCGGTGTCGATGCCGTACTTGGCGATGGCCTCGGCCACCTTGGCCACAGGCACCGCGCCTTCGTCGGCCAGGCTCTTGAGCGCGGCCACAACGATGTAGTGGCGGTTGATTTCGAAATGCTCGCGCAGGCGGTAGCGGAAGTCCGAGCGACCGAAGCCGTCGGTGCCCAGCACCTTGAACGAACGACCCTTGGGGATGAACGCGCGGATCTGCTCCGGCAGCGCCTTCACGTAGTCGGTCGAGGCCACCACCGGGCCGCTGGTGCGGCTCAGCTGCTGGCTCACGAACGACACGCGCGGGGCGGCCGTCGGGTGCAGCAGGTTGTGGCGCTCGGCGTCTTGGCCATCGCGGGCCAGCTGGTTGAAGCTCGGGCAGCTCCACACGTTGGCGCCCACGCCCCAATCGGCTTCCAGCAGCTCCTTGGCCGCCACCGATTCGCGCAGGATCGAGCCCGAGCCCAGCAGGTTGACCTGCAGCGGGTGCTTGGCATCGGCGTCCTGCAGCAGGTACATGCCGGCGATGATCTCGCGCTCGGTGCCGGCCTTCAGGCCCGGCTGCGCGTAGTTTTCGTTGAGCAGCGTCAGGTAGTAGAAGACGTTTTCCTGCTTCTCGACCATGCGCTTGAGGCCGTCTTGGATGATCACGGCCACTTCATGCGCGAAGCTTGGGTCGTAGCTCAGGCAGTTCGGGATCGTGCCCGCCACCAGTTGGCTGTGGCCGTCTTCGTGCTGCAGGCCTTCGCCGTTCAGCGTGGTGCGGCCCGAGGTGCCGCCCAGCAGGAAGCCGCGCGCCTGCATGTCGCCGGCCGCCCAGGCCAGGTCGCCGATGCGCTGCAGACCGAACATCGAGTAGTAGATGTAGAACGGGATCATCACGCGGTTGTTCGTCGAGTACGACGTGGCCGCTGCGATCCACGAGCTCATGCCGCCCGCTTCGTTGATGCCTTCTTGCAGGATCTGGCCGGCCTTGTCCTCGCGGTAGTACATCACCTGGTCCTTGTCGACCGGGGTGTACTTCTGGCCTTCAGGGGCGTAGATGCCGATCTGACGGAACAAGCCTTCCATGCCGAAGGTGCGGGCCTCGTCCACCAGGATGGGCACCACGCGCGGGCCCAGGTTGCTGTCGCGCAGCAGCGGCGTGAGGCAGCGCACAAAGGCTTGCGTCGTCGAGATCTCGCGGCCTTCCGGCGTCGGCTCCAGCACGCTCTGGAAGGCGCTCAGGTCGGGCACCGGCAGGGTTTCTTCGGCCTTCGGGCGACGTGCGGGCAGGTAGCCACCCAGGGCCTTGCGGCGCTCGTGCAGGTAGGCCATCTCCGGCGTGTTGGGCGCCGGCTTGATGAAGGGCAGCTTGCTGATGTCTTCGTCGGCCACCGGGATGTTGAAGCGGTCGCGGAAGAGCTTGATGTCTTCGTCGGTCAGCTTCTTGGTCTGGTGGGCGGTGTTCTTGCCCTCACCGCTCTTGCCCATGCCGAAGCCCTTGACCGTCTTGATCAGCAGCACGGTCGGCTGGCCTTCGTGGGTCGAGGCGGCGTGGTAGGCGGCGTACACCTTTTGCGGGTCATGGCCACCGCGCTGCAGGCGCCAGATGTCGTCGTCCGACAGGCGGGCCACCATCTCGGCGGTCTTGGGGTCGCGGCCGAAGAAGTTCTTGCGCACGAAGGCGCCGTCGTTGGCCTTGCACGCCTGGTAGTCGCCATCCACCATTTCCATCATGATGCGGCGCAGCGTGCCGTCCTTGTCACGCGCCAGCAGCGGATCCCAGTACGAGCCCCACAGCAGCTTGATGACGTTCCAGCCCGCGCCACGGAACTCGCCTTCGAGCTCTTGCACGATCTTGCCGTTGCCACGCACCGGGCCGTCCAGGCGCTGCAGGTTGCAGTTGATCACGAAGACCAGGTTGTCGAGCTTCTCGCGCGCGGCCAGGCCGATCGCACCCAGCGATTCGGGTTCGTCCATCTCGCCGTCGCCGCAGAACACCCACACCTTGCGCTTGCTGGTGTCGGCAATGCCACGGGCATGCAGGTACTTCAGGAAGCGGGCCTGGTAGATGGCCATGATGGGGCCCAGGCCCATCGACACGGTCGGGAACTGCCAGAACTCTGGCATCAGCTTGGGGTGCGGGTAGCTCGACAGCCCCTTGCCGCCCACTTCCTGGCGGAAGTTGTCCAGCTGCTCGTCGGTGATGCGGCCTTCCAGGTAGGCGCGGGCGTAGATGCCGGGCGCCGAGTGGCCCTGCACATACAGCAAGTCGCCGCCACGCTCGGGCGAGTCACCGTGCCAGAAGTGGTTGAAGCCGATGCCCAGCATGGTTGCCAGCGAGGCGAACGAGCTGATGTGGCCACCCAGGTCGCCGCCGTCGGCGGGGTTGTGGCGGTTGGCCTTGACGACCATCGCCATCGCGTTCCAGCGCATGTAGGCGCGCAGACGCTCTTCGATTTCCAGGTTACCGGGGCAGTGGGCCTCGTCTTCCGGCGCGATCGTGTTCACGTACGCCGTGGTGGCCGAGAACGGCATGTCGATGCCCGCCTGGCGCGCATGGTCAAGCAGCGTCTCCAGCAGGTCGTGGGCGCGTGCACGCCCTTCCGTCTCGATGACCCCACTCAGGGCATCCAGCCATTCGCGGGTTTCCTGGGGGTCGAGGTCCATGGACGCCGAGGGCAGTGCCGACGGCAAAGGGTCGTGCGCAGACATGCGACTTGTCTCCTGATAGGCAGCCTTTTCCGAGTTTGTCGGTCAGGCCAAAGATGCAACCGCGGATAAGCGGGGCAAACCACAGCGCCAGCCTTGCCCCCGGGTGTGGGGGCGGTTGACGTCCACGGGACTATAAGGGACGCGACAGATCTCAAAATGTGGAAGACCACACCGATAATCACCGAATGGTGTTTCCTACAACAAACCAGTCCGCTGGCCCGCCCACACAGCCCATGGCTGGCCCCGGACAGGCCAACAAGATCTTCTGGCGCTGGTGGCGCAGGCAGTCGCCCACCACGCAAGACCGCTATGCCACCCTGGGGCCACTGGTCTCGGTGCTGCTGTTCCTGGCCGCCATCATTGCGGCCTTCTGGTACCTGCGCAACGAAGAAATCGAGCGCGAGCAAGAGTCGGTCAAGCGCGACACCGAGGTCGTGCAGCAGCAGATCCGCATTCGCCTGATCGAGAACCAAGAGCAGCTCTTGCGCATGGCGCGCGAGATCGCCATCCGCGCCGTCAGCCCCGACCAGTTCGCCCGCCAGGCCGGCGACTTCGTCAGGGCCCGCCCCGAAGTGGTGGGCGTGTCGTGGGTGCAAGCCGATGCCAACGTGCGCGCCTCGCGCACGGCCTTGAGCCTGCCCATGCCATCGATGTCGCCCGATGGGGTCGAGCTCGACCCGAGGGCCACGGGCTATGAGCCGGTACAGGGCACCCGCGAGGCCCAGCTGGCCTTCAAGGGCGCCAAAGAGCGCAACCAGCCCACCTACTCCCAGCCCTACGCCAACACCAATGGCCTGCGGGTGATCCAGGTGCACGTGCCCCTGGTCGACCGCAGCGGCTTCATCGGCTCGCTGGTGGCCGAGTACTCGCTGGAATCGCTGATGCGCTACCTCGTGCCGCGCGAGATCTCCAGCCGCCACGCCATGAGCCTGGTCGAGTCGCAGGGCGAAACGCTCACGTCCACCGTCGGTGGTGTGGCGCAAACGGCCGCGCGCCCCACCTTCGTCCACGACGTGGTGGTCACGCCCGTGGGCAATGGGCTGCTGCTGCGCGGCATGGGCTTCCGCACCTCGTCCAACCTGGTGGGCAACACCTTGTTCTGGATGGTGGTGGCGCTCTCAGGCTTCACGGTCTGGACGCTGATGGGCACGCTGCAGCACATGCGCAGGCGCTCGCAGATCCAAAAGGCGCTGGTGCAGGAGACCAACTTCCGCCGGGCGATGGAGAACTCCATGCTCACCGGCATGCGCACCATCGACCTCGAAGGCCGCATCACCTACGTGAACCCGGCGTTTTGCGCCATGACCGGCTTTTCCGAAGAAGAGCTGATCGGCTGCGTGCCGCCGTACCCGTACTGGCCCAAAGACCGGCTCGACGAGTTCAACCGCATGTTCCAGCAAGAGCTGCTGGGCCGCAGCCCCATGGGCGGCATCGAGGTGGTCATGCAGCGCCGCGACGGCAGCCAGTTCGACGCCCGCCTGTACGTCTCGCCGCTGATCGACGCCCAAGGCGACCAGACCGGCTGGATGACATCGGTGACCAACATCACCGAGGCCAAGCGCGTGCGCGACCAGCTCACTGCCGCGCACGAGCGCTTCACCACCGTGCTCGAAGGCCTGGACGCTGCGGTGTCCGTGGTGTCGGTGCAGCGCGGCGAGCTGCTGTTTGCCAACCGCTCGTACCGCCTGTGGTTTGGCGCCAACCCCGACGCCCACGCGCAGCTGACCGGGGGCGAAATCATGCCCGACGAGGTGCTCGAGGCCGACGAGGCCGTGGACCACTTCGGTGGCCTGCCCACCCAGGCGCTGACGAATGCCGGCAGCGACACGCGCGAGGTCTTCATGGACGGCGTGCAAAAGTGGTTCGACGTGCGCGCCCGATACGTGCAGTGGACCGACGGCCACCTCGCGCAAATGCTGATCGCCACCGACATCACCGCGCGACGCGAGGCCGAAGAAGCGGCCGCCCGCCAGGCCGAGAAATCGCAATTCACCAGCCGGCTGATCACCATGGGGGAAATGGCCTCCACCGTGGCCCACGAACTCAACCAGCCGCTGGCCGCGATCTCCAATTACTGCTCGGGGATGATCAGCCGGGTGCAAAACGGCAACATCGACAGCGAGCAGTTGGTGGGCGCCCTTGAGAAAACCTCGCGCCAGGCCCAGCGTGCCGGGCAGATCATTCACCGCATCCGTCAGTTTGTGAAGCGCTCGGAACCCCAGCGCCAACCCGCCAAGGTGCGCGACATCACCGACGCCGTGCTGGAATTGGCGGTGTTTGAAATGAAGCGCCGCCGGGTCACACTGAACGCGAACATCGCTCCGCGCCTGCCCACGCTGATGGCCGACCCCATCCTGATCGAGCAGGTGCTGCTGAATTTGTTGAAAAATGCCGCCGAGGCCATCGACAACGCCGAAATGCCGCTGTCTCGGCGCATCATTGACTTGCGCGTTCAGCAGCGCACGGTTGAAGATTTGGGGCCGGTGGTTGAATTTGCCGTCATCGATGGCGGCCCAGGCATGAAAGAGGAAATGCTCAGCCGCCTGTTTGAAGCCTTCCACTCCACCAAAAAGGAAGGATTAGGGATAGGCCTGAGTCTTTGTCGCTCCATCATTGAGTCACACCATGGTCGCATCAAGGCCGAGAACCTCTACAATGGGGACACGGTCGTTGGATGTAAATTCACTTTCACCCTTCCGATCGACGGCGGCGGGGCGCCCGAATCCACTGCGTGATTCGCGGACTCCACACCCCACCTTCTGAAGACTTGCTTGCCGATAACCCATGAGCTTGATCCCCAAAAAAGGCACCGTGTATGTGGTTGACGACGACGAGGCCGTTCGCGACTCGTTGCAGTGGCTGCTGGAAGGCAAGGACTACCGCGTCCGTTGCTTCGATTCTGCGGAATCCTTCCTGGCCCGATTCGACCCCCGTGAGGTCGCCTGTCTGATCGCCGACATCCGCATGGATGGCATGAGCGGTCTGGAGCTGCAAGACAAGCTGCTCGAGCGCAAGTCGCCGCTGCCCATCGTGTTCATCACCGGCCACGGCGACGTGCCCATGGCCGTGAACACCATGAAGAAGGGCGCGATGGACTTCATCGAGAAGCCCTTCAAGGAAGACGCCCTGGTGGCCCTGGTCGAACGCATGCTCGACCAAGCCCGCAGCGCCTTCTCGCAATCGCAAGAAGCCGCCAGCCGCGAAGCCCTGCTGTCGCGCCTGACGACGCGCGAAGCCCAGGTGCTGGAGCGCATCGTCGCCGGCCGCCTCAACAAGCAGATCGCCGACGACCTGGGCATCTCCATCAAGACCGTTGAAGCCCACCGCGCCAACGTGATGGAAAAGCTCAACGCCAACACCGTGGCCGACCTGCTCAAGATCGCTCTCGGTGCCAATGGCGCCCAGCCGCCCAAGGCCTGATCGCCCCCGCTTCTCCGCTGGCCCCTGTGCTGGCGACAGGCCGCCCACCCGTGAGGCGGCTTTTTTCATTCAGACCCTGACCCCTGATCACCATGACCGCACAACTCATCGACGGCAACGCCCTGTCCAAGCAACTGCGCACCGAAGTCGCCCAGCGCGCCGCAGCCCTCTCGGCCCGGGGCACCAAGCCCGGCCTGGCTGTGGTGCTGGTGGGCGACAACCCGGCCAGCCAGGTGTACGTGCGCAACAAGGTCAAGGCCTGTGAAGACGTGGGCTTCCACTCGGTGCTCGAAAAGTACGACGCCACCATGACCGAGGCCGAACTGCTGGCCCGCGTCGAGGCGCTCAACAACGACCCCGAAATCCACGGCATCTTGGTGCAGCTGCCCCTGCCCAAGCACATCGACGACCACAAGGTCATCGAAGCCATCTCGCCGCTGAAAGACGTCGACGGCTTCCACGTCGCCAGCGCCGGCGCGCTGATGGTGGGTGAAGTCGGCTTCAAGGCCTGCACGCCCTACGGCTGCATGAAGATGCTCGAATCCATCGGCATGAAAGACCTGCGCGGCAAGCACGCCGTGGTGATCGGCCGCTCCAACATCGTGGGCAAGCCCATGGCCATGATGCTGCTGGCCGCCAACGCCACCGTCACCATCACCCACTCGGGCACGGCCGACCTGGCCGCCATGACGCGCCAGGCCGACATCGTCGTGGCCGCCGTGGGCAAGCGCAACGTGCTGACCGCCGACATGGTCAAGCCCGGTGCCGTGGTGATCGACGTGGGCATGAACCGCAACGACGAAGGCAAGTTGTGCGGCGACGTCGATTTCGACGGATTGAAAGAAGTGGCCGGCTACATCACCCCAGTTCCCGGTGGGGTTGGGCCCATGACGATTACCATGTTGTTGGTCAACACGATGGAAGCCGCCGAGCGTTCGGCGGCCTGATCGCCTCAGTACTTCGACGCCCTCCTGGAGCCCCATGAGCACCAATCCCCTGCTGGACACCACTGGCCTGCCGCTGTTCGATCAGATCAAGCCTCAGCACATCGCGCCTGCGCTTGACACCCTGCTGGCCGAATCGGAAGCCGCTTTGGCCAAGGTGACCGGGCCGGACGTGCCGGCAGACTACGACGCGCTGTCGCTGCTGCTCGACGTGAGTACCGAGCGCCTGGGCCGCGCATGGGGATCGGTGGGGCACCTCAACAGCGTGGCCGACACGCCCGAGCTGCGCGCCGCGTACAACGAGAACCTGCCGCGCATCACCGAGTTCTACACGCGCCTGGGCGCTGACGAGCGCCTGTACGCCAAGTACAAGGCCCTGAACGCCGCGCAGCAGGGCTTGCCCGCCGCACAGCAGCTCAGCGCAGCGCGCCACAAGGCGCTGGACAACGCCCTGCGCGGCTTCGTGCTGGGCGGTGCCGAGCTGCAAGGCGCAGCCAAAGAACGCTTCGCCGCCATCCAGGAAGAGCAGGCCGCCAAGTCGCAGGCCTTCTCCGAGCACGTGATGGACGCGACCGACGCCTACGCCTACCACGCCACGGCCGACGAACTGGTGGGCGTGCCCCAAGATGTGATCGACGCCACCCGCGCGGCCGCCGAGGCCGAGGGCAAGGACGGCCACAAGCTGACCCTGCACATGCCCAGCTACCTGCCGGTCATGCAGTACGCCAGCCACCGCCCGCTGCGCGAAACGATGT
>Ga0228699_1000625_pt1 | contig 24435 bp, 25 predicted proteins | sample McNCre217_Aug_MG_FD_178016 | JGI IMG/M metagenome (GOLD analysis project Ga0228699, IMG submission 178016) | Freshwater microbial communities from McNutts Creek, Athens, Georgia, United States - 2-17_Aug_MG | ecosystem: Environmental > Aquatic > Freshwater > Creek | place: USA: Georgia... | reverse complement strand
TGAGGTCGCGAGTTCGAGCCTCGTTTCCCGCTCCACATTCGATAAGGGAAGCACATCATGCTTCCCTTTTTCGTCAAAGTGAATGGCGCGATAGCAAAGCGGTTATGCACCGGATTGCAAATCCGTTGAGCCCAGTTCGACTCTGGGTCGCGCCTCCAGGATTTATCCTTGTAAATCAAGCACTTAGCTCTTGCGAGCTAGGTGCTTTTTTATTGTTTAAAGCATTACACGGTGATTACACGGTTTGTTTGAGGTGTTTAGTTGCTCTTTTGATAAATGGCTTGTACACTGCGTGCATGAAGGAAAGAAGCCCTGAAACCGTTGTTGTACGAGAAAACGAGATTCGTTTGGTTCGTCGCCCTGATAGTGAACGTTGGCAAGCTCACTTCAAAGTGGATGCTATCGGCAAATGGATCCGCAAGGCAACTGGTACAGCTGATCTTGCAAAGGCAAGGGCGTTGGCTGAAGAGCAGTGGTTCGAAGCTAAGGTGCTTGCAAAAGCAGGACACCCAGTTGTTTCTAAAAAGTTCAAGGCCGTAGCTGAAGTGGTGCTGCGCGATCTTGAAATGAAAGTTGCTGAGGACAAGACAAAGCGCGGAAGCAACAACGATTACATCAGTGCCATTAACGGCTACTTGATTCCTTTCTTCGGTGGCTACAACGTCGACCGCATCAACCAAGCTGTTTTCACAGAGTTCTGTGAATGGCGGCGAGAAAAGGTCGGACGAGAGTTGAGTCACAGTGCTCAGGCAAATCACAACGCAGCACTGAACTTGGTTTTTGATTACGCCATTGATCGCAGCTACATGAGCAGCTTGCAAAGGCCTGTACTTAAGAACACTGGGGAGCATGGTGGACGTCGACCTGACTTTTCCGCGAAGGAAATTTTGCACATGGCAGCCAAGTTTGCCGATTGGGTGCAAGAGGGGCGTGTTGGGCGAACGAGGGAGCTGCGTGAACTTTTGTCTATCTATGTGCCATTTGCCGCGGCTACAGGGATGCGCCCAGGTACAGAGATGGAGTATTTGGAGTGGCGGCACATTGAGCTGCGAGATGCAGGGCTTGAAAAGCCAGTGCTGTACGCGCGAATCCAAAAGGGCAAGACAGTAAAAAAGAACAAGCCCATGTTCGCGGTGCTGCATGAAAGCTGCAAAAAGTATTTGGAGCGTTTGATATCACTAGCACCCGAGTTGGAAGGTAAAACGCTTGAACAGGTGCTTGATGAAAAGCATGAGTCCCGTGTGTTTCGACCACGCAATGGTGTGCAGCCCACGCATTTGATTGCACAGTTCCGCGTGTTTCTTGAGGACTTGGACATGTTGCTGTGCCCGACTACGGGGCAAGAGCGAACACTTTACAGCTTGCGTCACTATGCGATTACGCAATTGATCGCAAAGGGCCTAACAGCAGAGCAAATACAAGCGCAAGTGCGAACAAGTGCAACCATGATTGCTAAGTTCTACAACCACATGAGTCCGCTGATGAATGCAGCACAATTCTCAGGGCAAGGTGAAGGCGCTCCTATCGAGACATCCATTGCTAAGTTGTTGAACAGCTCTCCGAACGACGAGTTGATGTTTATGGCCGAATTGAGTACTGGAATCAGCATCTCTCTTGAAGCTCAAAACAAACCAGCACTTGACGAGCTGCGTGAAGAGCTGCAAAAAGCCTCGGTAGCGCCCAATTAATCAAGGAATTTTGTGATGACTTTACCTACAGCCACGATCAAAAATCTTGATACACGAGAGCAGCTGCATGACTTATTCATGACGGAGGCAAAGCGTTCATTCGAATTGTGTGAAGAAGCTCGTGCAAAAGTTGTATTTTATAAAACCGTTTTACGCAAGCTAGACAATGGCGAATCGCTTGAAAACGAATTGCCCGAAATCAAGGGGATGATGCCCGATGTTTTACGATTAACTGTGCAGCGTTTGCTTAGGCTAAATCAAGTACGCGCCGATGCAGCATGGGAGTTAAGTGAAAACTATAAAAGCTGTTTCGTCACGACTGTGCGATCAGTGTTGCCTGAATCTGAGTTGATCCCGCAATACGACGTGGAATATGTGAGTCAGATCGAAGCCGTGGATGCAAAGATCTCAGTCAAAACATTTCGCCGCAACATTGAAGTGAAAGTGCAGGGTAGTGATGAAGCGCTTGATCAGTTGTGGATTCAGGTGTCGTTTGCAGTTATGATGGCCTCTTGAAAAAAGCTGAGTAGCTGTCCTGCCTTCGGCTTCCCTTTGCTTACACATCGGCATTCGGGCTGCGTTTAGTTATTACTATAAGCGTGTGACTTTTTTGACTGAGTGTTCAAATTGTGGACGTATTGCTATCTTGAGCAAAGTTAAACAGCCAACGTGTGCACTAATTTCACGCCAACCAAGAAGAGTCAGTGGGTAAATGAAAAGTTGGGAGTCGGCCTTCCAGCCAAGTACCCCACTGAGTCCTACCCGGGCTTTGATGCACCAGTTGTTGTGAAGAGTCACCAGACTGGGCGAGTAGCCTGCGGTCTAGCCAAGTTTGGCTTGATCCCATCTTGGGCCAAAGACGACAAGATCGCCCGTCACACTTACAACGCTCGAAGTGAAACTGCCGCAGAGAAGCTGAGTTACAGAGCAGCTTGGCGTCAACGTCAGTTTGGACTGGTGCTCGTAGACAACTTCTATGAGCCTAGCTACGAATCAGGCAAAGCCGTGCGTTGGCAGATTGAACTTACTTCTGGTGATCCGTTTGGTATTGCCTGTCTGTGGGACCGCTGGACTGATCCAGCTTCAGGTGAATTGGTGGTTAGCTTTTCAATGCTCACAGTCAACGCAGATGAACATTCGGTGATGAAGCAGTTTCACAAGCTGGGGGATGAGAAGCGGACCCCTGTGATCATTGCTCCTGAGTTGCACGATAAATGGCTTAGCGCCGATGTGGCGCAAGCTTCAGAGCTGATGACTTGGTCGCACATGCCCGAACTCAAGGCCATGGCTGCGCCGAGAGTCGCAATTTGATTTGTATTTTCTTCACAGTTCGAGATTGCGAATTAGTGTGCGGCGCAAAGACGGTAAGTCTAGTTTTTTAGTGTGAAGTGCTTGAGTTTCTCTAAACGCCCATGCAGTGATCAAAATTATGTTGCGAGCCTTATCGTCCATGTTGCGAAGCAATTCGCGAATAGTATCAATTACGAGATCATCTTCTGTAGGCAAAGGTTTAGGGCGTAAGCTCATGAACTGATTTGCATCCAGTTTCAGCCAGTCAATCAAGATAATCAGATTAAGCATATCGGGCATTGTCTCCCCAGCAAGCCATTTCCTTACTGTTTCTCGACTAATTTCGGCTTCACCTTTAGCTCGAAAATTGAAGTGATTTGCTAAAGCGTTGGCTGTAGGTACTTTGCCAAATCTATTTACAAGTGCTGAAGTCAAGGTATTGCTAAAGCGTGATTTCACGTCTTCTAAATTATTGACGTTTGATTTCAGCTTGTGACCTTTGCGCATGAAGAGTTAAAAAATCTCTTTTCCTTAATTTTCTGCAGCAATCATTTGATTTTGCCAATTTAAACGTGCAACTAATCTCATTAATTGCAACTTTGAATTGCATGTTTGCCAACGTGATGAATTTACTATTTGGATAGATAAGTAAGGGGTTAAATGTGGCACTAGTTAAATGCAAGGAATGTGGGCAAGACGTTAGTAACAATGCATGGAAATGCCCTAGCTGTGGTGCAGGATATTTCTCTACTTTTGGATTCAGATTAAGAGATGGATTCAACATTGTTTTGGTACTGTTTATCCTGATGTACTTTATTTACGACTCAACTGGTCTAACGCCATTTCAGGTAGTTGCCAGAATTGAAAAGGCCAGAGAACTTGAGCAAAGAAAAGCGGATGCAAATGAGTGCATGAAAGTCGGCACTCAGAGAGGTAAGACAGTTGATCAGTTATTTGACGAGTGCCTGCCAAAGCCAAATAATTGATCGTTAACAGCACAGTTGATCGTTTTGCAAATTAAGCTAATTCAACTACTGCTTTCAACTGTGCTGGACTGCTGTAAAGGTACATTGCTGTTGTTTGTATGCTGCGGTGTCCGGCAATTGTTTTCAGCAAGTGAATCGAAGTACCTTTGTTTGCCAAGTTTGTTAAAAAGCTGCGACGACCGCTATGGCTGCTAGCTCCTTCAAGACCAGCACCCTTGTAGAGCAGGGCGAGTGTTTGTGTCAGGCTATTTGCCGAAAAGCCTTCTTTGATGCTTTTCTGTGTTGCAAAAAATGGATAGCTGCGTTCAACACACTTTGCGGTTTTTACATACGCTTCAAGCTCGGCTTTGAGCTTTGCACTTACATACACAGTACGTGCATGACGACCTTTAGTCATGTCTGGCAACAATCGAATTTCTTCTTTAACGCTACCGTCCTTGTTTGTGACATCTTGCCAACGCAAGCAAGCCACTTCACCAACGCGTAAACCAGCCAAATGCGTGAGCAGTAGCATTGCACGATTGCGTGCTACATGTGCGCGGGTTTCAACGTAAGCAAGAACTTGTTCAATATCTTTGCTGCTAAGTGTTTTTGCTTGTGCCATTTGTGTTCTCCTGAAATCACTGTTTTCTGTTGCTTTTATTGTGTTTTCATAGGTTCAAAAGGTCGACCTGAAACCTGTCAAAGTGTCGGGTTACCAGCGTGATTTAGTGGTCTAGCAAAATCAATGACTTAGCCACGAAATCATTGAAAAGCACAGTTTTCTTATGTTTTTTGTGGATAACGGAGCAGGGCTGTGGATAACGGAACTACGAAGTAATTGCAGCCCTTTAAGCACTTATCTTTGGTGCCAGCTACCCAAGTATTCGGACGGGGGAATTGATGGGGCAGTAGGCGATTTAAACCGTCGCTAGCTAACGGGGCAATGTCCACAATGTGGACGCACGAGCTAATCGTGGGATTCTCGCCACGAAAACTTCAGGCTTTACATGAGGTTTGAAAGGGTAGGGTACTGCGGGCTATGGCTGCTTTGCAGCGGAAGCAGTCAGTCATCCCATGGTCACGACTGCGTGCTATTAACCAGATAGCAGCGCGAAGTTTTGGATGCTGACCAAAAGTAGAAATTTGGTAGGGCTAAATTAAGCTTCTTGCAGAAGGAGTCGCTTAAGCTTTCCTAATCGGTGGATTTAATTGCCCGTTCCAGTCAACAACTGTGCTTTTAATTAGTTGAGAAACAATTCGACTTGCTTGTGTGAAATGTCCTTGTTTTGGATTTGCTAGAGTGACATAGCGTTTGAGGTCTGGTGCCACTACTTTTGCGGCTTGCAGCTTTCCGGCACGTAGTTCTTCATCGACGGAAAAAGGTCCAAGTAAGGCGTACATATGTGGATTGGATGCAATGATTTCCTTCTGAACTCTAAGCGAATCTGCTTCAACTTCAGATACCAAACTAAACCCTTTACTTCTCGCTGCCTCATTCAAGATTGAACGCCAGTGCGAGGGTTGCCTAGGTAATACAAGTGGCAAATCTTTTAGCCGCTTGAAGTCCACGGTGTCGGAATAGGTCAGCGAGAGACCTGGACTCGAAACTAGATAAGTGTTTGCCGTGGATAGCAATGTTTCATCGTTCCCTGTGGGTTTCTCGTAACGAAACAAGATCGCCATATCGACCGCACCTGTGTCTAAGAGAGCATCTAACTCACTGCCTTGGCCTTCACGAATGTTCAATTTGATTTTGGGATAGTCATGGTGCAAGCGCTTGAAGATGTGTGTCATCAAAGGGTGTGCGGCTGAGGGCAGCACGCCGATCTTGACTTCGCCCATGGGCACTCTGGATGTTTGCCGGATGTCTGCAAAGAGTTCATCGCTGTCTTTGAGCCAAACACGCACACGTTGTTGGACATGCGCCCCAAACTCCGTCAACACCACGCCCCTGCCCGTGCGTCGAAACAACGCACTCCCACACGTTTTTTCAAAATCACTGATTTGCCGACTGATGTGTGACTGCACGGTGTTGCGTTGAACAGCCACCTTGGTGAAGCTACCCAGCTCGGCAACTTCTAGAAATAAGCGTAAGTCATTGATGTGCATGGCGCCTCCATTGATATGACATTTTAGGCATATCTGAAATCTCAGAATTCATTCTATGCAGATGAATGATTCATCCATAAACTCGCGCTCATTGTTCAGGTGCATCGACGGTCGATGCCATATATCGAAGGAAAAATGATGAGCTTTGTTAGTTTTGAAATTGCGGGTCAACAGACCTACGGCCTTTGGAAAGACGAAGGCAATTGGATTCAAGTGTCCGAAACCTTTCAAGCGCAATACCCAGATTTGAAGTCAGTCATTGCTGCAGATCAATTGGATGCGTTGGAAGTTGAAACACGTCAGAACGGCAAGGCGGTGACGTCATCGCAAGCGTGTTTGCTACCTGTGATTCCAAACCCCGGCAAAATTTTCTGCATCGGTTTGAACTACAAAACCCACGTTGCCGAAACCAAACGTGCAGACAGCGACTATCCCGCCATCTTCACGCGCTTTGCCGACAGTTTGAACGCGCACAACGCGCCACTGCCGCACCCCAAAGAGACCACACGCTTTGACTTTGAAGGTGAGCTCGCAGTGGTCATTGGCAAAGGTGGCCGCAACATCACGCAGGCGCAAGCGTTTGAACACATCGCTGGTTATGCCTGCTTCAACGACGGTACGGCGCGGGATTGGCAGCGTCACACCCATCAATGGATTCCTGGCAAAAACTTTCCATTGACAGGCCCGCTTGGTCCCTTCATGGCTACTCGCAAAGAAATCCCCGATGTCAACCATCTCACGTTGGAGTCGCGTCTCAACGGTGAAGTCATGCAGCACGCATCCGTGGCTGATTTGATTTACACATTGCCCGTGATCATCGAATACCTTTCTGGTTTTACGAATTTGTCACCTGGCGATGTGATTGCTACAGGCACCCCAGGCGGTGTGGGGGACCGTCGTGAGCCACCCGTCTACATGAAGGCTGGTGATGTGATTGAAGTTGAAATCACAGGGCTGGGCACGCTGCGCAATGTTGTGTCTCACGCTGCATAAAGGAATTTTGAATGTCTGAATCTAAAAACTCATTGCGAATTGCGGTCGACATCGGCGGTACTTTCACGGACATGGCTTGCTTTGACGAGTCCACGGGTGCGATCTCGTTTGGCAAAGCACTGTCCACACACGGTGAATTGGTCAGCGGTATCCAAAACACCTTGGATGGTGCGGGCATCGACTTGAGCAACGGTTACTTGTTCTTGCACGGTTCAACCATTGCGATCAACACCTTGCTCGAACGCAATGGTGCCAAAACAGCCTTGCTCATTACGGAAGGTTTTCGCGATATTTACGAAATCGGTCGTGTCAATCGTCCGGATGCCTACAACTTATTTTTCTCCAAGCATGAGCCACTGGTGCCACGCTCGTTGCGTTATGAAGTGTCGGAGCGTTTGCGTGCTGATGGCTCGTTGCACAAGCCGCTTGATGAGAAGGCTGTGCGTGAACTCGCCCGCGAACTTAAGGCGAAGCACATTGAAGCGGTGGCAGTTTTGTTGTTGCACTCCTACCGCAACCCAGACCATGAGCGCCGTGTCAAAGCGATTCTTCAAGAAGAAATTCCAGGCGCGTTTGTGACGGCATCACACGAACTGTCACAGGAGTACCGTGAGTTTGAGCGCGTGTCGACTGCTGTGGCCAACTCGTATGTGGGCCCTCGTGTCTCTGAATACCTGGGTGAGCTAGAGCACCACTTGAGCGACAAGGGCTTTGAGGGCGATTTCTATGCCGTTCAATCCACCGGTGGCTTGTTTCCGGTTGAGCATGCACGTCGCGATTGCGTGCGCATGTTGGAGTCTGGGCCAGCTGCGGGTGTGATTGGCGCACAAGCCATTTGCGCTCAACTTGGCATGCCAGATTCCATCGCTTTCGACATGGGCGGCACCACAGCTAAGGCTGGCGTGATCAGTGAAGGTCGTCCATTGACCACTGGCAGTGCATTGATTGGTGGTTACGAAAAAGCCTTGCCGATTCAAATTCCCATGATGGATATTTTTGAAGTGGGCACAGGTGGCGGTTCGATTGCGCGTGTGGAGTTGGGTAACTCCTTGCGGGTGGGGCCACGCTCTGCAGGCAGCATGCCAGGCCCTGTTTGCTATGGCCGCGACGGTACAGAACCGACCGTGACAGACGCTAACTTGATTTTGGGTCGTTTGGATGAGCACAACTTCCTCGGTGGCGAAATGCCGCTTTACTTGGATCGTGCCAAGCAAGCGATGGAAGACAAAATTGCCAAGCCCTTGGGCTTGGATGCCACCAAAGCGGCCGATGGAATTTTGCGTATTGCGGTGACGCAGATGTCGCATGCTGTCAAAGCCGTGACCACGGAGCGTGGTTTGGACGCCGGTAGTTTCACAATGGTGGTGTACGGCGGTGCAGGACCACTGCACGCTTCTGCCATTGCGCGTGAAATTGGTATTCGTAAAGTCTTGATTCCACATGCACCTGGCTATTTCTCTGCCTACGGCATGTTGTTCAGCGACCTACGTTATGACTATGTTCGCTCGGTGTTCCGTCGCTTGGACAGCTTGTCGTTTGATGAAATCGAAGCCTTCTACAAAGAAATGGAAGACGAAGGTCGTGCAGCGATTGGTGCTTCACAAATTCGTCCAGAAGAAATTGTGTTTGAACGTGCTGCGGATATGCGCTATTTCGGCCAAGAGCATGCGGTGACGGTTGATTTGCCACATGAATTCTTTGTCAGTAAAGACCGTGCAGCCATTAAGAACCATTTCGATGAAGTCCACAAAGTGCGCTATGGCACATCGGCACCTAAAGAAGCGGCTGACATTGTGAGCCTGCGCGTAACGGTGCTGGGTCGAATGAAAAAACCACCTCGCAACGCTGTAGAGACCGGCCAAGAGAAACCTGATGCGCAAGCCTTGCGTGCGCACAAGCCGGTCTATTTCCGCAGTGCAGGTAAGTTTGTTAACACGCCTGTCTACCGACGCGATCTGCTCAAGAGCGGCAACGAGTTTCACGGCCCAGCGCTCGTGGAAGAGCACGCATCTACCACCGTGGTTCAACCTGGCGACAGCGTCAAAGTTGATCTGTACGGCAACCTTCAAATTTCAATCGGGAGTGACCGCTCATGAGCACGACACACGTTCAACAATCCAATGCACAGGCGGTGGACCCTGTGATTGTGGAAATCATCCGTAACGGCTTGTTTGCTGTGACAGAGGAGATGAAAACCAACTTGATGCGCACCGCCTACAACCTCATCATCTATGAGGCACTCGATTTCACGGTTGGCCTTTTCACCAAAGAGGGTGATACCGTGTCCATTGGCTTGGGTTTGCCCATGTTCATTCGCGGCATGTCAGAAACTGTGAAATCGAAGATTCGTCACTTTGGCTATGAAAACATCCATCCTGGCGACATCTTGGTGACGAATGATGCCTACACCACAGGCAGTCACTTGAATCACTTCACGTTCACCATGCCTGTGTTCCATGAAGGCGAGTTGATTGGCTTTACCTGCTGTATGGCGCACTGGTTGGATGTAGGTGGAAGCCTGGGGCAGATCACCACCGATATTTACTCTGAGGGCATTCAGATCCCGATCGTGAAATATCAATCAGCTGGCAAAGTCAACCAAGATTTGCTGGACATCATTGCCATGAACGTGCGTATGCCTGAGCGTGCTTTGGGTGACTTGCGTGCCCAAATCACGGCCATCACTACAGGTGAACGCCGATTCTTAGAACTGGTTCAGCGCTACGGCAACCCAGATGTGCAAGCGTCCATTCTTCAGATCATGGATGCGTCTGAAGCGCTGGCACGTCAAAATACCTTGTCAATCCCCGATGGTGTGTACGAAGCCGAGTCGTTTATGGATGACGATGGTTTAGAAATTGGCAAACGCATTCCCATTCGTGTCAAAGTCACCGTCAAGGGCGATGAGATGGAAGTGGACTTGTCGGATGTGAGCAAGCAAGTCAAAGGCTTCTACAACTCAGGTTTCACAACGGGCATTGCTTGCGCGCAAGTGGCCTACAAGTGCCTGACCACGCCGACCGACTATCCCGTGAACGACGGCAGCTTCCGTCCGTTGAAGGTCATCATGCCCATGGGTACAGTCATCAGTGCTGAGCGTCCCTACCCAATGCGTGTGTGGATGACATTCCCGATGACTGTGATTGACACAATTTTCAAAGCTTTGGCTCCGGCGATTCCTCACCGCGCGATTGCGGGTCACCATGCCGATTTGGTATTCCCCAACATCCATGGCATTTCGCCCGAAGATGGTCGCTTGTTCATTGTGGGCATTGGCCCATTGGGGGGCGGTTGGGGCGCGAAATCACGCGAAGACGGTGTGTCTGTCACAGTGTGTATCAACGACGGCGACACACACAACAGCCCGACAGAGCAGCTCGAAGCCAAATATCCTGTCTTGGTGGAAAGTTACAAAATTCGTGAAGACAGTGCAGGTGCTGGGGAGTTTCGTGGTGGCCTAGGCGCAGAGATGGTGGTGCAAGCCTTGTCGCCGTTCTCTGTCACAACCCGTATCGACCGCATGCACTGCAAGCCTTGGGGTTTAGAAGGTGGCGGCGAGGCTGCGGGTAACGGCATTGCCATTCGCCACAAAGGTGAATGGAGTTCTGATTTACCCAATGCCAAGATCTTCAACGTTCGCTTAGAACGTGGCGATGCCTACAAGATGCTCTCCGGTGGTGGCGGTGGTTTTGGTAGCCCCTTCAAACGTGACGCCGATGCAGTGGCGCATGACGTGCGTGAAGGTTACGTTAGCCGCGAAGCCGCTGAAAAACTCTACGGTGTAGTGTTGGATGACAGCTGTGAAGTCAAGCCGTCTGAGACACGCCAGTTACGAAGTAAAGCCCTTGTTTGAGTTGCTTGAAATGACAGCATCCCAGCAGCAAGCTGCCTACCTTTCCGGTCTTTGGAACAGGTTGTCGGGTCAGCATGTGGCGCTGGGATGTTCATGCACGATGAGTGGCATGAGTGTCACGCTCGAAGACTTCGAGCACGACATTGCAGATTATTTATGGGCAGAGAGCGAGCGTTTGGGCCAGACCGATGTCGTGGCCTTTTTGCTCGCACCCGGCCCTATTGCTTCGCAGGACCAAGCCATTCGCGGCATCTTGAGCCGCTTAGAGAACGAGGATGTCATTGACGCAGTCACCGATTGGCTCTTACCACGCATGACCAAAACAATCGAGTCCTACGCCAAGCTTCATGGGCCAGCCCCCGAAGCGCCTTTGTTTGGCGGTTCATCATCATGGCGCAAAGGTTACAGAGATTAAAAGAGTGTGAGCTCACAATTCAAATGGAGACAAACATGATTTCATTGGCTAGAAAAATGCTGTCGATTGCATTGCTAACCGCAACAGCATTTGCATCGGCGCAACCTAAATTCCCAGACGGCACGATCAAATTGATCGTGCCGTTTGCTGCGGGTGGTGGTGTGGATAACGCGGCTCGCTTGCTTGCAAAGCAAATGCAAGCAAATTTGAATACGACAATCATTGTCGAGAATAAGCCAGGTGCCAGTGGCACGATTGGCGCTAAATTTGTTCAAGCATCACTCGCAGACGGTCAGACATTGCTTTTTTCGGCATCGACACAGGCTTTAACCAAATTAGTCATTGCAAACCCGCCCTACGACCCTTGGACTGATTTCGCCTTTGTTGCGCGAGTTGGCGAGGCACCGTTGTTGATGGTCATTTCACCTGGATTGCCACAAACAAAACTGAAAGAAGTGATGGATGCAGCCAAACAAAATCCAGATAAATGGACAGCCGGTTTGCCCGCACTAGGAGCAGCAAGTCACTTAGCGACACTCATGTTTGCCAAAGAAGGTCATCTCAACTTGACAACTACCGCATACAAAGGCACAGCACCGGCGCTGACGGATGTTGCTGGCGGGCACTCGCAAATCTTGATTGACTCCATCATCTCTTTGCAATCAATGGCCAAAGCAGGCAAGGTCAAACCCATCATCGTGACTTCTGCAAAGCGAAGCTCTGTGATGCCTAACATTCCTACAGCTTCTGAGAGTGGCTATCCAAGGTTTGTGACTGAATCTTGGTATGGCATTTGGGCACCAAAAGGCACACCTGATGATCGTGTTCTATTACTGAACAAGGCTGCAAATGAAGCAGTACGTCAATTGGCAAAGACAGGTGCTTTCGAGCAATTGGGGATAGAGCCAGTAATAGAGACTGCCGATGAATTTAAAAAATACACTGGCAAATACATTACTGAGAACGCAGAGCTTCTCAAGAATGCAGGATTTAAGCCTGAATAAGACTTTAAAAATCAACCAACACGATGCCTTAATGTCTGCTATCAGCCTAAAGAAGTCCTTCCACCACAGACCAGGTAACCCGCCAATCCATCGGGTTTCAGGTCGCCCAAAAACTGATCTGAAAACAAACTGTAGTCACACACAAAGGACTACAGATGAAGAACTTCGATCTAAGCCAGCTTTCATATTTCACTGGCACTGAGCGTTACTACCGCATCACCAACAAGCATTTGCTCACTGATGGCACAAAGTATCTAGCTGAAGAGGCAGAGTGTTTTTGGATGATGGATGCGATTGCAAGCCATCTGTCCGAAATCGGGACACAAGACTGGTTTGTTCAAGTGCGTATGAATGTGAAGAACAGCAAGGCAACCATGTACTACGAGGATGGAAACGGCAAAGAGCATGCACGCCAACAGATCCCGTATACGGACTTTCCGATGCAGGGCATTACCTTGTACGCCTGCTGGGATGGAGATCATTGGGTCATCATGCTGCCTAGTGAGTACTAATCAAAAATCGATCAAGCCAGCAATAAAGTCGTTGTATTTTTCTTTAAAGCCTTTCTCTTGGATGTATCGCCGGTCATGTCGATTAGCTTGCAAAATCCGATACAAGAGAGGCTTTTCATATTCTTCCCTTAGGTACTTTTGCCAAGGCGAGTCTGGAATTCGATTACCCTTTTCATCTCGATTGGTTTCGTTTGTTGCAAAAAGAAAGTCTTTGTGATGTTCGGGCCCAAAAGGTTGAACACTGTCTAGATCAGCAACACGCGTGTAGTTAGGAAAGCTACCCCGCTCAACGTGATACCTAGAAAAGCGAGCCTTGTAGAGATTTCTTCCCGTGATGCTTTGTAACTTCGCTACAGGACTACTGACTGATGAGAAGTTCGCGTTCATTGCTCTTAGGTCAATATTTCGAACATGGTTGTTGGGCGCTAGTTGAAGACGATCACCAATTTTCCAAACTGAAATATCTGGGTGCAAAATTCGATAGAGGAGAACCCAAAACTCGTGTTCAATTGTGGTCTGGTTGAATTTTTTACTTTTTAGTTTTAAAGATGCGCTGCTCAGCTTGATCACGTTGCTTCCACTTATGTCGTGTTCAATTTCGCGCAATATCTTCTTTATGTCACTCATGATTTTTTTACTAGTGATAGTTAGCGGTATCTCTACAACTACGCTTTTTTGATAAAGCTCATTTTGTCCGGGCTCATCAATATTGATTAAACGAACAGATGCTGGACGATTGACTTCTTCAAAAAGAAATTTTCCATTTCTTTCCCACCAAATTCTGAAGTTTGGAGTACTGAGGTCCCCAGCTATGAAATGGTTGGCCGCTATATCTGGAATTACAGGGGCAATGCCAGTTTCCCTTGCATACCAATACACGGGACTTAGTCGTAGCAGTTGCCACCACTGCTTATAGATGCTTGCTTCAGCGGCCTCAATCAATCCGTCATCGCTACTGACGGTGAAACCAGGGATGCCTTTGTAAAAGCCAGTTCGTTGGTATTGCATGATCGAATGAAATATATAACAGGATAAATTATCAGTGAATTAAGTAGATATAAATCTTCACAATCCATATTTGTCAGGACGCAGTTCAGTGTTTTGATCCCCTAAATGGGTGTTTTATGAAAACTTTCAAAGAAGGAAAATATGCAAATTAATACTAAAAAATCCAAAGAGTTCGAAAATACTGCTTTCGCAATTTCTGCGAGCAATGAAGGTCATTCGCAAATGATGAACGTGGTGATGCGCCCCAAGTTGAAAGTGGCCAACGATTCCACGGTGCCAGCTAAGGTTATGTCCACAGGCGTCAAGAATATGGTCAATCAAGCCAATGTCTTGGTGCAGCAATTTGGTCAATTGAAGGTGGATTTATTAGACCGCTCTGACCGTGCCCTGTGGAACTACTTACAGGGTGTTAATGACTACAAAGTCAGCATCGAAAACCATCCTGACAAGCAGGCGATTAAGACAGCTTTGCTGACTGAAATTCACTTGCGCGATGGTGCTCCAATGTCATCTGCATCTAGCTTGGAAGCGGTGGTTGTGCGTTACATCTTTGGTGACCAATCCCGCCAAACACGTAACAACTACACCGTGGTGATGGAAAAAGCAGCCGCTTTGAACATCGCTAGCAATAAGTTTGCGGACTTCTTGGCAGAGCACGGTGGTGTGAGCAAAGTTGTGGAGCACGTCTTTGACGATGAAGCGAACACTGCTGAGCTTGCAAAGCAAATCGCTGATGCAAGCAAGGCTAGCCAAACAACGCGTACGGGTCTGGTGCAGCGCTACTTTTCTGCTTCAGCGCACAACGCTGCAGCTGAATTGGACTATGCGGGTGATGTGATCAACTGGGTGCTGCCAAAGAAAGCGAAGAAGGGTAAGGCTTCTGATAAAGCCGACCCCAAGCACGAAGTGGGGCAATTTGTTTTCTTCGTGACTGTCCAAGATCCAGACACGGGCAAGTATCGCGTGGTGCAGGGCAATATCTTTGATAAAGCCTATGAGCAAAAGTTGTTGAGTGAGATTGCTACGCGTATGGCAACTGAGACTAATGAACTAGAGCAAGTGGTTCAGTCTCTGGAGCAAACCATTGGTTTTGAGGATTTGAATGAGGAAGGTTCGCCTATCGAAGCCTAACACAGCCAAGCCTCACTGCTGGTCTTTTGACAGGCCAGCAGTGTCAAAAAGATTGACGCTGTAGTTTTCGAAAAGCTTTCAAATTCGAAAAAAAGAACAGAGTAGTTGCTCTTTGGCTCCGCCATCGGGTACTGGGTTCACTTGTGCCTATTGCTTTGCAATTACTACTATAAGCCTGTGACTTTTTTACAGCGTCAATCAACTTGTTTTGTAAATACAGAAGGGGTGATTGCGTATGTTGACGATTGATATTGATCCGATTGTTTTGGTGAAGCTGAAAAGCGCTTTTCCCAAACCTAAAGGTGCTGCAGAGAAAGCACTGAACAAATACAAAGCTGTCCTTGAAAACATGATTTTCAAGTGCGTCCAACGTGGCCGTGAAAACTTCGACGTGATGTTCAACTTGTACAGCTTACCTGCTAACGAGTTGAATCAAAAAGGGCCACAGATCGGCCCAAACAAAATTCGCCTCAACAAATGGTTAAACGAAAACGGCTTGGCTTTGATCAAAAAGGAGGAGATAGGGAGCAACTTCACGGGCTTGGTGTCAAAAGTTAAGTGCACCGAGTTCATGAGCATCAGATCCGACGTTACAGACCTTAGCAAAAAAATTGTCAATATCACATCGGATGCAGAGCTTGATGAACTTCTGGGTGGTGATGCCAAGAAGAACGCTGAACTGTTTGCTCAGCTCTTTCCGGACTACTACTCCTATCTGTCCAAAGCAGCACGTGACGATATTTTTGACACGGTGCCTGTTGATATTGAATCTTTGAAAAGTTACATCATTTGGTTGTGTACCGATGCAAAGCATTTGTCACCTGGCCGTCTGGAAACCTATACACAGCAGGCTATGCAAATTTTGTGTGTTGCCAAACACACTAATGGTTTTTATCTGCAACGCAAAAAAATCAGTGAGTTTGGTCGTACGTACTACCAGGGCGTCAGTGTCCAAAATGTGAACAAGACGCTGCGTCGCGCTATGTTGGGTAATTGCTGGGAATACGACCTGCGTTCTAGTGTCGTTGCGTGGAAACTCAACTTCGCCCGTGAATTGTCGGTGGTGATTGATCCTAATAAAGATTACCGCCGAATTTTTTGGGCATCACTTTGGTATTTTGAAGCGAGAAATGAATTTTTGGCAGATGTACGTCACGCAACATTTTCTAAAACTGCCTGTACATCTGTTGATTTTCAAAACAATTTGATCAAAGAGGCGATAACTGCTATCAGTTTCGGAGCTCGCGCTGATGCACGTGGATGGAAGTCAGCAGATGGTCGTTGGACTAATTCTGCACTAGCGCAAATTCTTACCAATGCTCAAGAGCGCGAAGCATTTTTGCAGTCATTCACGATTCAAGCATTTATTCAAGAACAAGGTTGGTTTGATGACTACCTTGCAAACGGATTGATGAAAGTAGATCCAGATTTGTACTTCAGCGATTTACTGAGTTCTGGCAAGCGTCCAAGTAAAGCAAAAGCGGTTGCTTACATGTATCAGAAGTCTGAAACACGCGTGATGGATGTTGCGCGTATGACATTAGCGAAGTTCGGAATCAAGCCAATTGCCAATATCCATGACGCTTTCATTGTTCGCAAGAAATTATCCATCAACGTGCGTGATGAGATGCTGTTAGCGATGCAAGAAATCACACAAAACGAATTTTGGCGATTCAAAGTCGAAAAGCTTGAGGGATTCAATCAACAAATTTAACGAGGGGGGTGAGATGAGTAGATCTTTAATTTTGAAAGGAAATTTTATGCAAGTGAAAACATTTGAGATTGACGGATTCGAATTCGAGTGGTGCGTTGATGCTTTCGATCAGCTGTTTGACGACGAAAGCAATCTCTGCTGGTGGATTTAAGTTTTTTAACGTCTGAAACTATAAGAGGTTCTTAATGGAAACGATCGTAACTTCCGTAAACGTGGTCACCACAGCTGATTTTTCTATTGGCGTAGTGAATAAAAAATTCACTGACTCGCTGAATGACTATCTTCTTGAGAATTTGCATTTGGCATCTAAAGATGATGAGTGGCAATTGCTTGTTTGTTCAAATCCTAAGTGCGAAGACATTCATGGAATTCGCTACTATCCAAATTCAAATAGTTGTTCTAATGTTGATTTCGACTTGATGAAAGAGCAGATCAATACACTTTTGAATAAGTGGGTTGCTACGCTTTAATTTGAGGGGTAATTTTGAGGGTCAATTGCTGAAATGGAGTGATGGCTTGCTGATTTCTAAAAAATTGAAACTATGAAAAATCAGAGTCAAAGCATTGGTGGTGTTGGCTTTATTGCTGACAGCGTCTTGAATGCTTTGGCTTTTTTTTGTTTTTCACGTTCTGCTTTTAGTGCATCATTTGCACGATCTTTGGTTGCTTGAAGGTTTGCAATGCGTTTCTGTTCTGGTGTTTTTGGTTGTATCAATTCCTCTAGATTTTTATCTTCATGCAGTTCAGTAGGTGTTGAAATTAGCGCATGAAAACCATAAATGGCTTGTAAAAGCCACCTAGCGTCAGAGCTGTTTTGTGCTCTGATTTCTACGGATATTGTTCTGGCATTGTTGCCAACCTGAGCTTTGATGAGTGCGGTGAATGTCTTCATGCATGTATTTATTCCGTGCATAAATAATTTATGCAATATGGAGGAAGACATGAGATTTGAAGATGAACTTTATGAGGCAATGTGTGACGCGTATCCAAAATTGACTGTACGAGCCTTTAGCCACGCCCTTGGCATGAGTAGTGGTTACTGGAGCAGCATAACTACCCAAGCGCTACCTGTATCAAACGTGGCCCTCATCAATTTGAATGACTACCTTGAATGTCGCAAACTTCTGATGGAATCTGATGGAGTGAGGCTGTTTAAGTTGGATGGCATTCAACGCATGATTGCCAAAGAGATCGTCAACCGGTTTGCACTTGAGAACGAGTCGTTCGATGAGGTCTGGGAGGAAGTTTCAACTTCATTGCGTCAGCGCCAGCGATCGTCTGATTTTGCTTATGGGGCTATGCCTTTTGTGATGTTGAAAGGTTAGTTATAAACTTCGATCAACTTTGCAGCTTACGCTGACAATTGGTAGAGAGCGTATTTGTATATGAAACGACTTGGAAAACACCCTCAAGGCCAACCACGATCAACTTGCTTGGCAAATTTGGTTCATCGTGATCAAGGTTGGGGCATGCCTACTGAGACAGTTCGTAAACTTCTTAGTGCTCATTTCGGAGAGTGGAGTCCTGCTATGACTGCTGAGGAGGCGAATGAATTTGATCGTCGAATTCTTGAACAGGCTCGCTAACTTCTTTAAGCCAAGTAAGTTTGCATTTTTTAGACAATACGTTTGCCTAAGTCTATGGCACTCATAAGTTACAAAACAGCAGGCACCTCATTCCAGTTAGTTGTGTAGTTGGGGGACTTTCGTTCCTGCTTCATCTGCCACGCATTGTGCGCCCCTTGCGTTGAAATTTTGACTGCGCCACGACCAAAGCGTTTATTCAGTTGGTCAATAGCGGTCATCAGCTTGTTGCTTGATGTTGCTTCCGTTTCAAGTGCGAGCAAATCACCTTGCCGGTGCGTAACGGGGAAGATTTCGCTAAGAACAATGCCAGCTTTTTTGTATTGGTACTCTGGCTTGAACATGAGCTCAACAAGATGACTTGCCCACTTGTTAACGACAAGGCTGTCATTTGTCGGGGTAGGCAAGGGGATGGCTAAGCTTGGCATGTACTGCGGAAAGTCTTTGCGAAAGCGATTCGTCTGCAGAAACACTTGAATCACTGAAGCGTGGGAGTTTTGTGCCCTTAGCTTGGCGCATGCATTCGCAACAAATGTGCTCATTGCGTCTTTGAGTACGTCCACATCTTGGACCATGCTCCCAAATGATCGACTGCTGATGATTTGCTGTTTGTTGGGCGCTACTTCTTGTAAATCTACGCAGGCAATACCTTGCAGTTCCCGTTGAGTCTTTTCAATGACGACCCCAAACTCCGCACGAAGGGTAGGGGTGTGAGCAGTTCGAAGATCTTGGGCTGTAAAAACGCCATATTCAGCCAAACGTCTTGTGAGCTTCCTGCCCACACCCCAGACCTCGTCCACAGTGATTTGATCCAGCAGCTTTGATTGCTGTGCATTGTTTAGATCGTTGAAATTGAAAACGCCTTTAGAACGTGGGTGCTTCTTTGCGACAAAGTTAGCCAGCTTGGCTAATGTCTTGGTTGGACCGATACCTACGCAGACAGGAATTCCCGTCCATTTCATGACCCGCTCGCGCATTTGATAGCTGACGTCTCTAAGCTTTGGCGTACCTGTGAGATCCACAAAGCACTCATCGATGCTGTAGACCTCGCAGCGAGGTGAGTACGCGGACAAGGTATTCATTACGCGATTGGAAATGTCAGCATAGAGCGCGTAATTGCTGCTCATTGCCAGGATGCCGTGCTCTTCTGCAAGCTCTTTGCACTGAAACCAAGGTTGCCCCATGCGTATGCCAAGGGCTTTGGCCTCGTTTGAGCGAGACACTACGCATCCATCGTTGTTGGACAGAACAACTAGCGGAGTAGTGTGGAGGTCTGGTCGGAAGAACCTTTCACAACTCACATAGAAGTTGTTGCAATCGACCAAGGCGAGTTGCTGCTTCATACTTCTTCAATCGAGGCAGTTCCCAGCATGATTGGTTTGACCAATATCTTGTAGGTATCAAGATCAAAGTTACTCTGAATGACTTTGCTTGAGCTTTGTGTCTTGGAGCACCAAGTGCCTAAATGTCTCCAGTTGTCGATACGGTGCTTTTGTGTCCAACCGTCGATTTGCTCGATCAAGTCGATTGCGCCTTTATAGGGCCAGACATGCACTTTTAGATCAACGAGACTAGAAAGCAGCCGTTCGTCATGTGCCGATCTATCTTCAATGCCAACGCATGCGCCTCGGCAAGTCTTAATTTGCAAACCAAAGCAACCACGCTTGCTGAGTTTTTCCAAACCTAGCAATGCGTTGCAAAGTTCATGCTCATTGGCGAGTTCACGCAAGCGCTCTTGTGCTGAACGTTGAGAGCTAAACAGTCCAAAGAGGCCATCGACTTGGCCAATCTCTGTGTCCTTGCTGCTGACGATCTCAGGTGTAATGCCTGCATCCGATTGTTTGAGACGGATGGAGTTCATGTTCCTTAGCCTGCGCAATCTGATGTTGAAGAGCGGACTGTGAGCTTTGATCATCTGTGCTTCAAGCAGCAATGCACCAATCTCCCCAGCGGTTTCAATGAAGTCGATTCGCCTAGTTTGGGCAATCATGTTGGCTTCATCGGGAGTTCGTAGGTGTGACAACACCCGAGCGCGAATGTCTACGCTTTTGCCGATGTACAGAGGTAGCGTGCCATCACCCTTAAAGATGTAAACCCCAGAGGTTCGGGGGAGTGCATCTAAGCTGTCGGGATCAATTTGGTGCTTGAGCTGTTTATCCATCAACACAGCTTGTGGAGGTTGAAAGTCACAACACCCCAGATCGTTAGCTCTTCTTCTGGTTTGATGACGATAGGCGGGTAAATGGGGTTCTCAGCAATCAGCTTGACCACGCCCCCACGTTTGTAGAGACGCTTGACTGTGAACTCGTTGTTCAGCACAGCCAAGACGATGTGGTTGTGCTTGGGCTCGATGCTGCGATCAACGAGCAGTTTGTCACCCTCGTAGATGCCGATCCCCGTCATGCTGTCACCACGAACACGGAACACATGTGTTGCATCTCCGTTACGGATCAGGTGCTCGTTTAGGTCAATGCGTTTATGCGTGTGATCTGCGGCAGGGCTGGGAAATCCTGCGGGTACGGACCATCCGCAGATGTCAAGCCACAAAGGGTTGGGGCTTATCTGAATTGGTTGATCTGATGAAACGGACAAAACTGGCATAAACAGCACTATACTGTACGAAAGAACAGTATCGCAAGATTTGGGAGTTAGTCAATGACGTCGGAGCGGATAAAGACGCAAGAGAAGGGCGGATGCCAGTGCTGCGCCTATGTGCTTGGCGGTGACACGGCGCATCCCACCTTGCACTGCGGGTATGAGTACTTCCAGCAGCCAGCCAAGGATCGCAAGGTTGTGAGGCTGAGCAGTTTTCCGGGTGTGGTTGCTGAGTACTCGTGTGAGCGGTGGTGCGCTAATGGGCGTCTTTAGCATCTGCTTATCTATAGATTCTCACGATAAGATGAGATCTGAATAAACTGAAATTTGGAAGCCGCATGGCAAAAACTTTTTCTTTTTTGGCTGGCTCGCTTGCGTTAGAAAATAGGCCGTTTCACTTTAAAAGTGTTGAAATTATTCGGACCGTTTTCGATGAATGTCACGGTTATGTTGGCTACAAGTTAACAACTTTAGGGAGGGCATCTGATGACGATGTTCCTTCTTTTTTGGTTCTAACTCAAGAGCATGGAGTGGTGCTCATTGATGTCGTCGAAGAGCGGGTGCTTGAAGTGGTGTCTTCAGGTGGCGGAGAGTACTGGCGCACTGAAGATGGGCGACACGTATTGGCGAGGGACTTTGCTACTGATTTATATGAAGAAGAGGTACACAGTCGCCTTAAAAATGATTTGACTTTGTACGATCGAAAAAGTCGACGAGCAAAGACGCCAATCAGAAGCGTGATTGTTTTTTGTAAAAACAAACAAGATGAAATAGATCAATTAATAGATGCGGATACCGCACAGGCAGTTGGCATTCCTATTGAGTCACTTCAAGATTGGTTGTGCGAAATACCGAAAACTTATCAATGCAGTTCTGATGAGTTAGGACGTTTATATGCACTGCTGGAAGGAACCTTTGTTTACGAAAACAAAGAGACGTTGGTTGAAGAAGTTCCATTAACCACAGTAAATGAGTACATCCAACGATCTTTGCGTACAACTTTTAAACAAGATGATGCTCAGCGTGTCGCTTCAATGCAGTTGACTCCAGGGCCTCAAAGAATAAGGGGCTTAGCAGGAACTGGAAAGACAATTGTTTTATGTCTTAAGGCTGCTATTACGCACAAAAGATTTTCAGATTTCAAAGTTCTCTATTTGTTCAACACTCAAAGTCTGTACAACCATGTGCAAACCTTGATCTCCAAGTACTACACAGTTGAGGCTAAAAAGGCTCCTGATTTTGAAAAATGTGTTCAAGTTTTGCATGCGTGGGGAGGGCGTCAAAAGCCAGGTTTGTATTCTCGCGTTTGTGAGCAGTACGGCCTTGTGCCATTAACACTTAAAGACGCTCTTGGAAAAGGCGATGCTCTTGCATATATCTATAAAGATCTTCTTCAAAGGTTGGGGGATCAATTAAAACCAGAATATGACTTAATTCTCATAGATGAAGCTCAAGATTTTCCTCGTGAAGTGTTCGAAGTCGCCTTTAAGTTAGCTAAGGGGAATGGCGCAGAGAAGAGGATTATTTGGGCTTATGACGAATTTCAATCTTTGCGAGACACTGAAATAAAGGGGCCATCAGAGTTGTTTGGATTAGGTCCTGACGGTAAGCCAAATCTGCCTGACTCTGTTCTAGATGGAAAGTATGCCGGTGATATTCCTAAAGATTTCGTTCTCCCAAATTGTTATCGGACCCCTCGTCCAATTTTGATGACGGCTCACGGTGTAGCGATGGGGTTATATACAAAGCGTCCTAGTGAAATGTTTTATCACCCTGCTGATTGGCAGGCTATCGGATATCGAGTTAATGAACCTCGTGCCTTGATGATTACAGCCGGGGATCAAGTCGAAATTGAACGGCCAGATGAAAACAGTCGAAATATTCTGGAAGATCTGCTTCGTCAAAACAACAAGAAGCCTCTTAAGTTAGTGCAAATTGAGGGTTTTGGTTCTAATGATGAGCAAACGGATTTTGTGGCTAAGAAAATTGTGAATCTCACGCAAGAGCAAGGGGTTTCACCGGATGAAATTATTATTATTAACCTTAAATCTGGGAGTAACAAAGAGTCGATGCTTGCGCTTCAACGCGTGCTTACTCAAAAAGGAATTAAGTCCGTAATACCTGGTTACGTTGAGAGTGCAGATGTTTTCAAACCGAAAGATCACGTAACGATAACAACACCGTTTCGTGCAAAGGGTAATGAGGCAAACATTGTTTTTGTTGTTAACGCTCAGCGTGTAGCGAGTGACTTCACTTTAAGAATGAGAAATGCTTTCTTTGTTGCTGTAACTAGATCTCGAGGTTGGTGTTATATCAGTGGTTATGGCTCAGGTATGGGTGACCTTATTGCAGAGGTCGAATCTATTAAGCAAGATTTTCCTAAATTTCGTTTTGAATGCCCACCACAAGAGGTAATTCAAAGTAGTAAATCTTTTCTTAATAAATCTGATCGAGAGCTTGGGAAGATTCAAGAAATGTTGGAGTTGATTGACAAGAATCCTGAACTACGACAATTGCTGGTTGATCGATCACAAGATTGATTCTTGGGACTAGTGAATGCGTTACGCTCAAGCTCATCAAGGTGTTCTAAATGCAAAACGAATCCTTGCCCCAATAACGCAAGGTGATAGCATTACTTGCGATGCTCCCTCGCGTCTAATTAGTTGGGATAACTACAAATCAGGAATCATGAAGGGGCGCTACTACCCTCTTGAGTACCAACGATTGATAGATTTGCATCAATATTCGATATTGATGACAGATGGTTCATTTTTTCAATTTTTCTATCAATTCAATGAAATTGATGTGCTTCAACGTGCGAGGCTAGCTTACTATCCGCGACCAATTAATACAGTCGACAGCTCTGACGATTTGATGTTGGAGGCGGAGCAGGCGCTGGATAGAGAGGATGAGTTTCTTTATGAGCATTTATTCAATTGGATCGAGTTGCTTGAGCAAGGCATGAGCATTCCGACCAATACATCTCACATTCGTTTTGATTACGACAAATTTGTTACCTCGCATGCTCCGGCCCATCTGCAGTTCGGAGGGGTTCAAAATTTTCGACTTCCTGCAAATTTTTGCCCGTTGCCTTTAGCATTTGTTCAAATGTGTCAGGCACTTATTGAAAAGATAAACCCAATAGACTCTGCAACGCTAGGTTTTGAGCGGAACAATGTGATGAAACTTGCGGATCAACTGGAGTTGATAAGGCTTGCTGCTGAATAGTATCGAAGCATCGTAATTAAGTTCATCTTTATGAATCCAAGTTGAAAGAGGCGTTCCAAATTAACAGCGATGCATTATTTGGAAAGCTGCAAGCCGGTGTGTTTGAGGTGTTGATTTATTTCGTTTGGCTGAGATTTTTATTACACGTTTTATTGCACGGTTCAAAAACACTTGTGTAACCTATTGATTTATATAAATTAAATTAGACGTATATACGTTGCAAATCCGTTTAGCCCAGTTCGACTCTGGGTCGCGCCTCCAACAAAAAAGGCACTTGCCCCACGGTAAGTGCCTTTTTTCGCTTTATCTTTGTCGTCATGCCATCACTGTGAGGCCCAATAGTC
>Ga0228699_1000622_pt1 | contig 24595 bp, 19 predicted proteins | sample McNCre217_Aug_MG_FD_178016 | JGI IMG/M metagenome (GOLD analysis project Ga0228699, IMG submission 178016) | Freshwater microbial communities from McNutts Creek, Athens, Georgia, United States - 2-17_Aug_MG | ecosystem: Environmental > Aquatic > Freshwater > Creek | place: USA: Georgia... | reverse complement strand
TCACGCCGTTGAGCGCCCAGCAGGCCCTGATGGACCGCTACCAGGCGCCCGCCGTCTGACGCAGGCAGCGCCGCCATGGACCTCATCGTGTGGCGCCATGCCCAAGCCCAGGTGGGCCCACCGGGCTGGCAGCCCGACGACGCCAATGCGGCACGCATCGCCCAGAGCGAGCGGCCTGTGCTGACGCCCGCGCAAGACCTGGCCCGGCGCCTGACCCCCAAGGGCGAGCGCCAGGCCGAGCGCATGGCGGCCTGGCTCAACCAGCGCTTGCCCGCGTCCACCCGGGTGTTGGTGAGCCCGGCGGAGCGCACCCGCCAGACGGCCGCGGCGCTGGGGCGCGAGGTGCAGGTGCTGCAGGCCCTGGCGCCCGATGCAGCGGCTGAGGCCTTGCTCAAGGCAGCCCGCTGGCCCCGCTCGCGCGATGCCGTGCTGATCGTGGGCCACCAGCCCACGCTGGGCGCTGTGGTGGCGCAACTCATGGGCGTGCCCGAGGCCAGCTGGTCGATCAAGAAGGGCGCCGTGTGGTGGCTGCAGGGCCGTGAGCGCGACGGGGCGATGCAGGTCACCGTGCGGGGCGTGCAGAACCCTGACCTCTTGTAAAACTGTGTGTTTGCCGCCGGGCGCCAAAGGGTTGTCCCGAGGGCTGGGATAATGCGGCCATGACGCTTGCCTGGTCTGACGCCGATTTCTGCCACCCCGTGCGCATTTACTGGGAAGACACGGACGCCGGTGGCATCGTGTTTTACGCCAACTACCTGAAGTTCATGGAGCGGGCCCGCACCGAATGGCTGGCCGCGCTGGGCTTTGGGCAGGAGAGCCTGCGGGCTTCGGGCATGGGCATGTTCGTCGTGGCCGAAACCCGCCTGAAGTACCACCTGAGCGCCGTGCTGGACGATCGCCTTCAGGTCACCGTGCGCTTGGTCGAGTGCGGCCGGGTGAGCATGGGCTTTTTGCAAGGCGTCTGGCGCGATGGCGTCTTGCTCACCGAAGGCGAGATCCGCATCGGCTGGGTGCAAAAATCGGCCGATGGGCGACTCAAGCCTGGGCGCATCCCGGCGGACATCCTGGCGGCCCTGCCGGCGCCGGTGGCTGCCCCCACACACTGATTCTGGAGCGATTTGTCGATGAACCAAGACCTGTCCATCATCACCCTGGTGCTGCACGCCAGCTTGGTGGTGCAACTGGTGATGGCCTTGCTGCTGCTGACCTCGCTGGCCAGCTGGAGCGTGATCTTCGGCAAGCTGCTGGGCCTGCGCCGTGTGCGTGACGACAACGAGCGCTTTGACCAAGAGTTCTGGGCCGGGCGCACGCTGCAGGAGCTGTTCCAGGATGCCAACAGGGGCTCGGGCCCGGTGTCGCCTCAAGAGCGCATCTTCGTGGCCGGCATGCGCGAGTTCATGAAGCTGCGCGAGCGCCGCGTGGCCGAGGTGCCGGCCCTGCTCGACGGCGCCCGCCGCGCCATGCGCGCCGCCTACCAGCGCGAGCTGGACGTGATCGAGGCGCGCCTCGACTTCCTGGGCTCGGTGGGCTCGGTGTCGCCCTACATTGGCCTGTTTGGCACCGTGTGGGGGATCATGCATGCCTTCACCGGCTTGTCGAACATGCAGGTGGTGACGCTGGCCACCGTGGCGCCCGGCATCGCTGAAGCCCTCGTGGCCACCGCCATCGGCCTGTTTGCCGCCATCCCTGCGGTGCTGGCGTACAACCGCTTCGCCCGCGACATCGACCGCATCGCCATCCAGATGGAGTCCTTCATGGAAGAGTTCTCCAACATCCTGGCGCGCAACGCCATCCCGGTGCCCGCCGCCCCGATGGCAGGACGCTGAGCCATGGCCGAGCTCAACAGCCGGGCAGGGGGGCGACGCCGCCGCACGCGCAACGAGATCAACATGGTCCCGTTCATCGACGTGATGCTGGTGCTGCTCATCATCTTCATGGTGAGCGCGCCGCTGCTGCCCACGGCCGTGATCGACCTGCCCTCGATCGGCAAGGCCCGCCAGGCGCCCGAGAAGGTGGTGGAGTTGGTGCTCGAAGGCGAGAACCAGGTGCGCTTGCGCGTTGACCGCAAGGACGTGGACACGCTGGCCGTCAAGGAGCTGGTGGCGCGCATCAAGCCCTTGCAAGACGAAGCCCAAGGCGGCGCCAGCGCCGTGCCCGTGATCATCAGCGCCCGCAAGGACATCCAGTACGAGTGGGTGGTCAAGGTGATGGACGCGCTGCAAAAAGGTGGCGTGGCGCGGGTGGGCCTGTCGGTGCGCACCACCGGTGGTTGAGGCCAGTTGCTCATGAACGCAAGCAGCCTGGCCCTCGGTCCTGACCTGCGCCCGCCCCAGGCCGACGCCTGGGGGCCCGGCGTGGCCATGGCCCTGTTGGCCCATGCCTTGTTGATCGTCGCCCTGGCCTGGGGCGTGAGCTGGCGCAGCCACGAGACCGAGTCCCTGGAGGCCGAGGTGTGGTCGAGCGTGCCCGTGGCCGAGGCTCCGCCGCCTGTGGTGGTGCCCCCGCCGCCGCCGCCCCCGAAGGCCGTGCCTGCCGAGGAGCCGCCCCAGCCCGAGACCGTGCCCGACTTGGCGATTGCCAAGCGCAAGAAAGAGCCGCCGAAAGAGGCGCCCAAGCCGCGCGAGCGCGAGGTGTTCGATTCGACCCCGCCCAAGCCGCGCAAGGCCGATCCCACGCAGCCCTCGGCCGAGGCCAAGGCGCAACTGGCGCAAAAAGAGGCCCTCGAGAAGGCGGCCCGCGAGAAGGCCGCCCAAGACAAGCTGGCGCGTGCCCGTGCCGAGCAAGAGGCGCAGGCCAAGGAACAGGCCCGCCAGGCCGCAGAGCAGGCCGCGCTGGAGGCGCAGCGCCAGCGCATCCTCAAAGACATCGTGCGCAATGCAGGCGGTGGATCGCCCAATGCGAACCCGTCGGCCAATGGCCAGGCGGCGGTCAGCAGCGGGCCGAGCGCCGCTTACGCGGGCCGCTTGCGCGCGCTGTTCAAGCGCAACCTGACCTGGGCGCTCGACGATCCGCCTGGCAACCCCGAGGTGGTGGTGCGGGTCACGGTGTCGCCAGATGGCACGATCCTCACGCGCAAGGTGGTGCAACCGTCGCCGGTGCCGGCTTGGGACGAGGCGGTGCTGCGCGCCATCGACCGCACCGAGGTGCTGCCGCGCGAAGAAAACGGCCGCGTGCAGCCGGTGATGCTGCTGAGCTTCAAGTACCGGGATTACTGATCGCCCAGCGTGGCCGCCGGCCAGAGCGCGGTGCCTTGCAACCAGCTGTGCGTCAGGGCGCGCAGCCACCAAGCGCCAAAGTCGAAACCGCTGCCTGAGCCGTGACGGGCCAGCAAATCGCCCAGGCAGGCCGGACCGTCACGCAGGTCGGCCATCCAGGCGGCATCAGCCAGACTCAAGGGCGCGACCTCCACCGCGTGGCGCGCGTCGTTCCACCACACCACGGTGCCCGTCTCGTCCAGTGCTGGCTCGCCATCGGCCAGGCGGCTCATCAGCTTGTGCGCGGCAGCGGGGTCTGCGGCGTTGGGCTGGTGCGTTTGCCACAACTCGGCCAGGGGCCAAGGGCTGCGACACACCTGCACATGGGGTTGCAGCAGCAAGGCCAGTTCACCGGCTTCGCGTTGACCCAATGCCCGCAGGGCTTGGGTGTCCACCGCGTGGTGGGGCAAGCGGCTGCTGCGGTGCACTGCCGCATCCAGCATGGCCACATCGGCCAGCCATGGCCAGGGCGCCAGTTGTGGTGCCACCTTGGGGTGCGTCGCGATCAGCGCGGCCAGCCCATCGCCCCAAGCGCCCAGGTCCCCTTGGGTCATCGGGGCCTGCAGCCACAGCAGCCAGGCGAGTTGGCCCATGGCGTCATCGCCCAGCATGGCGTGGACAGTGGGGTGATGTGCGATCAGCGTGCGCCGGCTGATGGCCTGGGCGTGGGCCTGGTAGGCGCCCAGCCCCCGCCAGGTGTCAGGGTGCAGGCCCAGGTGGCCAAGGGGGTCGGCCTCGCTCAGCGTGGCCGCATCGCGCACCCAGTCAGGGCCCGTCCCTTGGCTGCGGCGCAGCAGGCGCATCAAGGCATCTTGCCGGGCGGCTTCGCGCAAGCTCAGTCCCAGGCGTCGGTGGGGCCTGGCATGCCGTCTGGGCTCAGCAGCACCGCGAGGCGATCGGCCGCCATGCGCGCCTCATCCAGCAGCACCGACAGTGGGGGCAGGTCGGTGTCCCACTCGATCAAGGTGGGCACCGGGCCGAGGTGGTCGAGCGCAGCCTCGTACACGGCCCACACGCTGGGGCTCACCCGCTGGCTGTGATCGTCCACCACCAGCGCATCGGCGTGAGCTGGCCAGCGGAAGCCCGCCAGGTGCACCTCGCTGACCAATCCGGGGGGCAGCGACCAGACGAAATCCATGGCCTCGGCCTCGGCATGCTGCAGTGCGGCCACCTGGCCCATGGGGCCGTGCGCAGCGGCACCGAGGCGCCTGCGGTAGCGGTTGAGTCCGTTGACCACCAGGTTGTTGGCGTCCAGCAGCAGGGCACAGCCGCTGCGCCGGCACACCTCGATGAGGAAGTCCACCTCGGGCACCTGGTCGTCTTCGAAGGCGATGTATGCCGACAGGTGCTCGATGGCGATGCGGCGCTGCAGCCGATCCTGCACCTGGCCGATGTTGGCCACCAGGATGTCGATGCACGCTGGCGTGAAGGCCAGGGGCAGCAGGTCGGCGGCGTGGAGCACCTGTGGGCCGTCAGGACGGCCAGAGCTGAAGGCCGCGTGATCGGACACCCGCACGGGCTGCACCGCGTCCACCAGTTCAGCCAAGCGGCGGAGGTGTGCTTCGTCGATGCCAGCGGCCGCGCCAAGCGACAGCCCCACGCCGTGCAGGCTGATGTCGTAGTGGGCCCGCAAGGCGAGCAAGCCTTGCCGCTCGGCCGCCTGCTGGCCGTAGAAGTTCTCGCTGTGAACCTCCAGGAAGCCCAGGTCTGGCAGCTGTTGCAGCACCGCGGCCGCATGGGGCGCGCGCAAGCCGATGCCAGTGAGCTGAGCGGGGCGGGGCGACACGGGCCGGCCCGCCGAGCTCATGGCCCGAGGTGCTGCCAGTTCTGAGGGCAGGCCAGCCATGTGCGCGTCGCGCTCAGGGTTGCTTGCCTTCGCCGGTCGCCTTGGCCAGGGCCGCTTTGGCGGCTTCGGCGCTCAGGCCCCCGATTTGGGCACAGGTGCCTTTGGGCACCAGCTTGAAATCGGCAGGGGAGCGATCGGTGCTGGCCTCGCCTGCGCAGTCGTGCGTGCCGCTGAGGTTGGCGCAGGCGTTTTCACCAGCCTTGGCCACGCCGTAACACTTTTCCTTGCCACGCTTGGCTGCAGCCTTGTCGCTCATGTCGTGGGCGCAAGCGGCAGCGGGCAGCAGGCCCAGGGCCATGGCGGTGGCCACGGCGGCACTCAAAACTCGGGTCTGGGACATGGTCGGGTGCTGAAAGTAGGTGCGTGCGAAATCCACGAATGAGCCCATATTGTGCGCCTCTTGGAGGCACTGCAGCAATCGGGCCCTGCCTAGCATGGGCGACGTCACATGGCCGCAGTGCGCGCTGCGCGGGAGCTCCTCATGTCATTTTCGATGCAACCTGACGACGGCCCGTCGTTCCACGACACCGTGGTCGATCGCCTGCAGGACGTGCCAGCTGGTCCCTTCATGTGGCCAATGCCGCCTTACGCGTGCTACCCGGCACCCAGCGAACAGCGGGAACACGAGCCTTGCACCGTCCGTGGGCTCAACGGCCAGCAAATCCAGGCTCGGCTCAATTTCTTCGTGGCCTCAGAGCGTGTGGCGCACATCCAGGTGCCGCCGGCGCGCACCACGATGACGCTGCGCTTCAACCAGTTTGAATCGCTGCTGCTCAACCAGCCCGTGGAGGCCATCCACGAAGACGGCCAGGACGATGACGACTTCCAGGGTGTGCTCGATCACCGGCCGATCAACCACTACCGCGTTTACCTCAAAACAGGTGACATGCTCGAAGGCGACACCGTGGGCTACATGGAGTCGCCGCTGGGCCTGTTCCTGTTCCCGCCGATCGACGAGGCCGGCCGTGTGCAACGCCTGTTCGTGCCGGCCGAGGCCATCGCCGAGACCGACCTGGGCCCCCGCATCGGCGACACCCTGATCGAGCAAGAATCACTCACGCTTGAGCAGGTCGATGCCGCGGTCGAGATCCAGGAAAAGCTGCGCCGCCAGAAGCTCGGTGAGGTGCTGTTGACGCAAAAGGTGGTCACGCCCAAGCAATTGCTTGATGCCATCGAGCAGCAAAGCCGCATGCCCATGGTGCGCATTGGCGACACGCTGATCACCATGGGCTTGATCAGCCAGGCCCAGCTGGACCAGGCCCTGGCGCAGCAGCGCGAAGACCGCACCGTGCCGCTCGGCGAGTTGCTGGTGCGCCTGGGCATGGTGACCCGGCAAGACCTGATGCAGGCCCTGTCGCGCAAGATGGGCTACCCGCTGGTTGACCTGGAACGCTTCCCGCCAGACCCCGATGCGCTGCACAAGGTGGCCTTCCAGGTGGCGTCGCGGCTCACCGTGGTACCGCTGATGCTGCGCGAGACCACGCTGATCGTGGCGCTGGAAGACCCCAGCCGGCGCGCCGTGCTGGCGGAGCTGGAGTTCATCACCCAGTGCAAGATCGTGCCCGTGCTGGCCAGCCAGACCCAGCTGGAGTGGGCCATCCGCGATGCCTACGCCAAGCTCGGGGCCGATGTGGCCTCGGTGATGTTCACCGGATGGGCCGATCAGGATTATGACGTTGGCCACTACGACGCGGGCAAGCTGGTCGAGAGCCTGGAGCTGGAAGGCGCGGACCTGCCCGAAGACGAGCGCTCGGTCGAGCAAAGCGACAACTCGCTGGTGCGCCTGGTCAACACCATGGTGGTGGAGGCCTACACCCAGGGCGTGTCCGACATCCACATCGAAAGCTACCCGGGCCGCGAAAAGCTCAAGATCCGCTTCCGCAAAGATGGCGTGCTGGTGCCCTACCTGGAGCTGCCGCACAACTACCGCAGCGCCATGCTGGGCCGCATCAAGGTGATGGCCGAGCTTGACATCTCCGAGCGCCGCAAGCCGCAGGACGGCAAGATCAACTTCGCCAAGCACCTGCCGCAGTACCGGCTGGAGCTGCGCGTGGCCACCATCCCCACGGCCAATGGGCTGGAGGACGTGGTGATGCGGATCCTGAGCTCGGCGCGTCCCCTGCCGCTCGACAAGATCGGCCTGAGCGGCACCAACCTGGGGCGGCTGACCGAAGCCCTGGAGCGCCCCTACGGCATGATCCTGTGCGTGGGCCCCACGGGCTCGGGCAAGACCACGACGCTGCACTCGGCGCTGAGCTTCATCAACGTGGCCGAGCGCAAGATCTGGACGGCCGAAGACCCCATCGAGATCACCCAGCCCGGCCTGCGACAGGTGCAGGTCAACCCCAAGCTGGACTGGACCTTCGCCAAGGCCTTGCGCGCCTTCTTGCGGGCCGATCCAGACGTGATCATGGTGGGCGAGATGCGCGATGCCGACACCGCCCGGGTGGGCATCGAGGCGTCGCTGACGGGGCACCTGGTGCTGTCGACCCTGCACACCAACAGCGCTTGCGAGACCATCACCCGCTTGCTCGACATGGGCATGGACCCGTTCAACTTTGCCGATTCGCTGCTGGTGGTGCTGGCACAACGCTTGGTACGCACGTGGTGCCCGGCTTGCCGCCAGGCCGAGCCGGCGTCCAAGGAATGGCTGGAGGGTGTGCTGCACGAGTACCAGTTCCCCTACACCGGCCTGCCGGGCCTCAGCGATCCGCGCAACCTGCCCACGGCGTGGAGCGCCGATGCGCTGCTGGCGCGCTGGCAGCGCCGCTATGGCGTCAACGGGGTGCTGCAGCGCTACCACAGCCCGGGCTGTGACCACTGCAACCACACGGGCTACAAGGGGCGCGCGGGCATCCACGAGCTGCTCACCGTGGGCCGTGACATGCGCCGGCTGATCCAAACGGGCTCGCGCGCCGAGCTGCTGATGCACCAGGCCATGCAAGATGGCATGCACACGCTGCGGCAAGACGGCCTGGAGAAGATGCTGGCCGGCCTGACCTCGCTGGAAGAGGTGCGCACGCACAGCATTGTGTGAGCGCGGGCGCAACGCCCATCATGGCCCCAATGGCGTCGGCTTTGGGGCCTGCTTGACCCTTGCTCTGGGGGAAGCGTCATTCCCACCCCACAAGCCGAGCAAGGCTGCCAAAAGTGGAGTAAGGTTGTGCCAAAGAGGTCATGTACTTGGTGAAAAACACGCTGTTTCAGCGTTGCCAGGTGTGCGATTTCCACGATCTTTGGTGTGAAGGCGATGCTTGTGTGGTCGCGCCGGTTTCACCAGACGGGTAACCGGCAGATCACGAAGCATCGGAGCGTTCGGTCGATGGTTCGGAGGTCTGTATGGACGTGATCAGCAACTTCGCCGCTCGTTACGAGCGCACCCGCGAAGAGGAATACACCCTCGAGGAATACCTCGAGATCTGCAAGAAGGACAAAACGGCCTTCGCCACCGCAGCCGAGCGCATGCTCGATGCCATCGGTGAGCCGCAGATGATCGACACGCGCAATGACCCGCGCCTGTCTCGGATCTTCACCAACAAGGTGATCAAGATCTACCCGGCCTTCCAAGAGTTCTACGGCATGGAAGACGCCATCGAGCAGGTGGTGAGCTACTTCCGCCATGCCGCACAGGGCCTGGAAGAAAAGAAGCAGATCCTGTACCTGCTGGGCCCGGTGGGTGGCGGTAAGTCGTCGATTGCCGAGCGGCTCAAGCTGCTCGCCGAGAAGGTGCCGTTCTACGCCATCAAGGGCTCGCCGGTGAACGAGTCGCCGCTGGGCCTGTTCGATCCGGCCGAAGACGGCCCGATCCTGGAGAAGGAATACGGCATCCCCCGCCGCTACCTGCAGCGCATCCTGAGCCCCTGGGCCGTGAAGCGCCTTGAAGAGTACGGTGGCGACATCCGCAAGTTCAAGGTCGTCAAGCGCTACCCCAGCATCCTCAAGCAGGTGGGCATCGCCAAGACCGAGCCGGGTGACGAGAACAACCAAGACATCAGCTCGCTGGTGGGCAAGGTCGACATCCGCAAGCTCGAAACCTACGCCCAGGATGACCCGGACGCCTACAGCTACTCGGGTGGCCTGTGCCTGGCCAACCAGGGTCTGCTGGAATTTGTGGAAATGTTCAAGGCGCCGATCAAGGTGCTGCACCCGCTGCTGACCGCCACCCAAGAAGGCAACTTCAAGGGCACGGAAGGCTTCGGTGCCATCCCGTTCGACGGGGTGGTGCTGGCGCACAGCAACGAGAGCGAATGGAAGGCCTTCCGCAACAACAAGAACAACGAAGCGTTCTTGGACCGGATCTACATCGTCAAGGTGCCGTACTGCCTGCGCGTGAGCGAAGAGGTGAAGATCTACGAGAAGCTGATCCGCGGCTCGTCGCTGTCGGCGGCACCATGCGCCCCGGGCACGCTGAAGATGATGAGCCAGTTCGCCATCCTCACGCGCTTGAAGGAGCCTGAAAACTCCAGCATCTACTCGAAGATGCAGGTGTACGACGGCGAGAACCTCAAGGACACCGACCCCAAGGCCAAGTCGATCCAGGAGTACCGCGACTACGCGGGCGTGGACGAAGGCATGGCCGGCATCTCCACCCGCTTCGCGTTCAAGATCATCTCCAAGGTGTTCAACTTTGACGCGGCCGAGGTGGCGGCCAACCCGGTGCACCTGATGTACGTGCTTGAACAACAGATCGAGCGCGAGCAGTTCCCGGCCGAGACTGAGCAGAAGTACATCGCCTACATCAAGGAGATGCTGGCGCCGCGCTATGCCGAGTTCATTGGCAAGGAGATCCAGACGGCTTACCTGGAAAGCTATTCCGAGTACGGCCAGAACATCTTCGACCGCTATGTGACCTACGCCGACTACTGGATCCAGGACCAGGAGTACCGCGACACCGACACGGGCGAGATCTTCGACCGGGGCTCGCTGAACGCGGAGCTGGAGAAGATCGAGAAGCCGGCGGGCATCGCCAACCCGAAGGACTTCCGCAACGAGATCGTGAACTTCGTGCTGCGGGCCCGCGCCAACAACGGGGGCAAGAACCCGCTGTGGACGAGCTACGAGAAGCTGCGTACGGTGATCGAGAAGAAGATGTTCAGCAACACCGAAGAGTTGTTGCCGGTCATCAGCTTCAACGCCAAGGCCAGCGCCGACGAGGCCAAGAAGCACGAGGACTTCGTCAACCGCATGGTGGACAAGGGCTACACGGCCAAGCAGGTGCGCCTGCTGTGCGAGTGGTACCTGCGCGTGCGCAAGTCGTCTTGATCTCGCAACCGTCTGATTCAGAGGCCAACATGATCAACGCCGACGGCCCCCCTCGCTGTTGAGGCAGCGATGCCCTCTGCCCACCCAGCAGAGGGCAGGCCGCGGTGCAAAGGCAAAGCATGACACGGCAACACATCATCGACAGGCGGCTGGCGGGCAAGAACAAGTCCGTTGGCAACCGCGAGCGCTTCCTGAGGCGCTACAAGGACCAGGTCCGCGAAGCCGTGCAAAGGGCCATCAACGGCCGCAGCATCCGCGACATCGAGAAGGGCGAAGACATCGCCATCCCGAAGAAGGACCTGTCCGAACCGGTGTTCGGCCATGGCCAGGGCGGCATCCGCGATGTGGTGCACCCCGGCAACCGCGAGTACGTCAAGGGCGACCGCATCGAGAAGCCGCAAGGCGGCCAGGGCCAAGGCAGTGGCCAGGGCCAGGCCAGCGACTCCGGCGAGGGGGAAGACGACTTCGTCTTCTCGCTGAGCAAGGAAGAGTTCATGCAGGTCTTCTTTGAAGACCTGGCGCTGCCCAACATGGTCAAGACGGCGCTGGCCGAAGTGCCCGAGTGGAAGAGCCACCGGGCCGGCTTCAGCAGCGACGGCACGCCCAACAACCTGCACGTGGTGCGCTCGATGCGCGGGGCCTTGGGGCGCCGCATCGCCCTGGGCGCCTCCACCAAGAGCGAAGCCAAGGAGCTGGAAGCCCGCCTGGCCGAGCTGCGCGCCGCACCGGTCACGGCCGACGATGCGCTGATCCGCGAGCGTGCCGAAGAGATCGAGGCCATCGAGGCCAAGCTGCAGCACCTGTACGGTCGCATCAAGGGCATCCCGTTCCTCGATCCCATCGACCTGCGCTTTCGCAGCCGCGTCAAGGTGCCGGTGCCGACCACCAAGGCCGTGATGTTCTGCGTGATGGACGTCTCGGGCTCGATGGACGAGCAGCGCAAGGAGCTGTCCAAGCGCTTCTTCATCCTGTTGTACCTGTTCTTGACGCGGCACTACGACAAGATCGAGCTGGTCTTCATCCGCCACCACACGCAGGCGCAAGAGGTGACGGAAGACGAGTTCTTCCACGCCACCGAGACCGGCGGCACCGTGGTGTCGAGCGCCTTGGTGCTGCTCGATGAGATCATCCGCGCGCGCTACCCGACCAGCGAGTGGAACCTGTACGTGGCCCAGGCCTCGGACGGCGACAACTGGCACCACGATTCGGCGCGTTGCCGCGAGGTCATCGCCGACAAGATCTTGCCGCTGGTGCGCTACTACGCCTATGTGCAGGTGGCGCAGACCGAGCAGAACCTGTGGGACGAGTACCTGGTGCTGGCCGAGCAGTTCAAGCACTTTGCGATGCGCAAGGTGCTGGATGCCTCGCAGATTTACCCGGTGTTCCGTGAGCTGTTCAAGAAGGAAGGGGTGGATGCATGAGCAAGTTGCCAGGCCCATCAGACTGGTCGTTCGAGCTGATCGAGGACTACCACGACGTCATCCGCGCCACGGCCCAGCGCTACAAGCTGGACACCTACCCCAACCAGCTCGAGATCATCACTGCCGAGCAGATGATGGATGCCTACGCCAGCGTGGGCATGCCGGTGAACTACCGGCACTGGTCGTACGGCAAAGAGTTCATCGCCACCGAGAAGAACTACCGCCGCGGCTACATGGGCCTGGCGTACGAGATCGTGATCAACTCCAACCCCTGCATCAGCTACCTGATGGAGGAGAACACCATGGCCATGCAGGCCCTGGTGATCGCGCACGCGGCCTATGGCCACAACAGCTTCTTCAAGGGCAACTACCTTTTCCGGATGTGGACGGATGCGGGGTCGATCATCGACTATCTGGTCTACGCGAAGAACTACGTCAACAAGTGCGAAGAGCGCTATGGCGTGGACGCGGTGGAAGAGCTGCTCGACAGCTGCCACGCGTTGATGAACCACGGCGTGGACCGCTACCGCCGCCCGGGCAAGCTGTCGCTCGACAAAGAGCTGGCGCGCCGCGAGGAGCGCGAGGCCTACCTGCAGCAGCAGATCAACGACCTGTGGCGCACGCTGCCGCGCCGCGCCGACCGGCCCGAAGAAGAGTCGGTGCGGCGCTTCCCTGCCGAGCCACAAGAGAACCTGCTGTACTTCATCGAGAAGAACGCGCCGCTGCTGGAGCCGTGGCAGCGCGAGATCGTGCGCATCGTGCGCAAGGTGGCGCAGTACTTCTACCCGCAGCGCCAGACCCAGGTGATGAACGAAGGGTGGGCCACGTTCTGGCACTACACCTTGCTCAACACCATGTACGACGATGGCCACTTGGAAGACGGCATCATGATCGAGTGGCTGCAGTCGCACACCAACGTGGTGTTCCAGCCGCCGGTGGGCCACCGTGCGTACAGCGGGCTCAACCCATATGCGCTGGGCTTTGCGATGTACACCGACTTGAAGCGCATCTGCGAGAAGCCCACGGAAGAAGACCGCCACTGGTTCCCAGACTTTGCAGGTTCGGCCGAAGGGGCTGATCCGAAGGCGCACGCCTGGCTCAAGACGCTGGATTACGCCATGCGCAACTTCAAGGACGAGAGCTTCATCGGCCAGTTCCTGAGCCCGAAGGTGATGCGCGATTTCCGCCTGTTCGCCATCCGCGACGATGAGAAGGATTCGGACTACGAGGTCAGCGCCATCCACGACGAGAGCGGCTACCGCAGCCTGCGGGAGACGCTGTCGCGGCAGTACGACCTGGGCTCGCGCGAGCCCAACATCCAGGTGTGGAGCGTGAACCTGCGCGGCGACCGCTCGCTCACCCTGCGGCACACCCAGCACAACGACCGGCCGATGGCCGACGGCACGCGCGAGGTGCTCAAGCACGTGGCGCGGCTGTGGGGCTTCCCGGTGCACCTGGAGAGCGTCAACCCGGTGGGCGACATCCGCCAGCAGTGGACGGTGGTGCCGGCCAGCATGGAGTGAGGGCGCAGGCCCGCTTCCCTGCAGCACACCCCAAAGCAAACCCCGAGGCGCTCCCTCGGGGTTTTGTGTTGTTGCGCCGCTTAGGCGCCCCGCACCTCAGGCCGTGGGGGCCGATGACTGGCCTTGCAGCATGGCTTCCACCGTGCGCTGCATGAAGGTGGCCGGCTGCAGGCTGGTGGCCAGGCCGCCTTGGTAGAGCTTGCTGAGTGCACGCCGCGTGAGGCTGTGCAGCAAACCGTGCTGGCGCTCGCGCACCACCAGGTAGTTGCCGTGCTCGCTGCGCCACAGCACGCGGCAGGTGAGCCACTGGCCATCGAGCTGCAGCTTGATCCAGCAGCCGATGTGCAGGGCATTGAGCCAGGGCAGGCCTTGCTGGCGGGCGGCCTCGGCCTCTTGCGCTTCGAGCAGGGCCATGGGCACGGTGGGCAGCATGCCGATGTTGGTGTCCATCCCGGTGGGGCGGGCTTGCCAGGCGGCCTCTTCGTGGGTGGACTCGGGCTCGCTGGCGTCGTCGTCGCGGCCCGGGCGCGGGGCCTGGCGCAGGTACTGGGTGTGCACCACCATCAGCGCATCGAGCGCGGCCGTGAGCGCGGCCTCGGGCACTTGGGCGCGGGCCATGGCATCTTGCACGGCGCTCACCAAGGGCGGCAGGGCCTCGCGCAGGGCCTGTTGGTCGGCGGCATTCTCGGGCGGCTGTAGGCTGTGCAGCAAGCGCTCGGTGGTGTGCAGCAGGCCTTGCATGCGGCTGTCGGCATCCGGGGTGTCTTCGTCCATGGCGTGGCTCAGCGCGTCCACCCAGGGGCCCAGCAGGAACTGGCTGATGGCCGCAGGCAGGCGGGGGCGCTTGCGCACCTCTTGGCCATCCGAGCGCACGCGCACCCGCTCGCGCAACAGGTTGCCGAGCTGCAGGTTCATCTGCTGCTCGACCTGCTGGGCCAGCAGCGGTCGCACGGCCTGGCGGCGGTCGTCGGCGCGCAAGGCCTGCACGCTGGCCTGCACGGGTGTGGCAGCGGCTTCGAGCAGGGCGCGGGCCTGTTCTTCCAGGAACATCTGCGAGTGCACCTGGGTGTCGGCAAAGTCGGCTGGGCGGGCGGGGCGCTGCTGCGCCACCTTGGCGATGCGCGGCGTGACGTGGGCCAAGAAGGCCTTGAACTCGGGGTCGTCGGCATTGGCAAAGCCCGCTGCGGTGGCGGTGAGGTGCTCCACCAGGCGCCACAGTGGGTGCTGGGGGTCGTCCACCATCTGCGGCTGGCGGCGGGCCATGTCCACGGCGGCGTCTTTCAGGTGGCCGATGAGCTGGCGCACCGGGGGCAGCAGCTGCTTGTCCTGGTTCATCGTGGCCCACAGGCGCCCGAGCAGGGCCGAGGCCTGTTGGCCGTCCAGCGCGGTGCGCGGGCCACCTGAAGCGGGTGCAGCGCCGCCCACGTTGCGTTGCAGCGTGCGCAGCATGGCCTCGGTGTCGAGGTTGAGCGACAGGGGCGGCAGTGCGGTGCCGGTTGCCGGGGCTGCGGTTTCGGTGGGGGCGGTCAGGTCAGGGCGGCGCTGGGCCAGGTCGGCGAGGGCGCCGGGCCGGGTCATGTCCACTGGGGAGGGCGGGGCACCACTGGGTGGGCCTGCAGGTGGGGTGGCGTTGGCGCCTGTGTCTGGGGCAGGTGTGGCGTGGGGCGCCCGCAAGCCCTGTGGGCTCACGCCGGCTTCTCGCAGGCGTTGGCACTCTTGTGCATAGATCTGCTTGAGCAGGCCCGCCAGGCATTTGCCCGCCAGGCGCAGCAGCAGTTGGCGTTCGGGCTCGGCCAGCTTCAGTGGGGGCAAGCTGTCGCTGAGAGCGGCGGCAAAGTGGGCCGGCCGAAAGGGGTTGAGCTCGGCGGCCGAGCGCGGGCGGCCGTCCAGCGGGCCGGGGGCGCCAGGCAGCATCGCGGCAAAGCGCTGCATCTCGCGCATCTCCCAGTCGGCCTCCAGCTCCACCCAGTTGACGGTGCGGGCGATCTCGATTTGCCGCTCGGCATGGCTCTCGTCAACCAGCGTCAGCTCGTCGAGGCTCACCGGCGGGGCGGGGGCGCGCGACGGGGCTTGGCCGCTGGCCGCGAGGCGGACGGCCTGCGCAAACGAGGCTTCGAGCACCGTGCGGTGGCGTTGCAGGCTCTCTGCCACTTGGAACAGCAGCTGCCGGTCGTTGGCCATGGCCAGATCGGCCGATGCGGCACGCAGCGACTCCAGGGTGCGACGCCACAGCTCAGCCGACCAGGCAGGGGCTTGGCCCAGCATGTGGTCGACATGGGTCTGACGGGTGATGGGCGAACTCACGGCTTCCATGTGACCAGGGTAAGGCGAGGTGACGGATTTCAAGCGCTGAAAACGGTGTGCCAACACGCCCACTTTTCACGCTGTACCGCCCAGGCCGCAGTCGGCCGATTGCGCGATGCAGAAGCGGCACCGGGCACGGCGGAGAAGACCGGGTGCGCCCCGGCTTATCGGGCGCTCGGTATCTCGGCTGCCGGCGAAGAATCTTGAGCATCTTTCAACGTCTACTTCCCCCAGCCGCATGTCGGACAGCGCCCAGGACAAGCAACTACCAGCCACCCCCAAAAAGCTGCAAAAGGCTCGGGAGGAGGGGCAGGTCGTTCGCTCGAAAGACCTGAGCCACTTCCTGGTGGTGCTGGCCGCCATGGGCGTGCTCATCGGCCTGACGCCGATGTGGATGGCCCGCATCGAGACCATGCTGACCAGCGGCCTGCGCTTCAATGCCCGCGACGTGGCCACCGGTGACGTGATGCTGGAGCGCCTGAGCGTGTGGACGATCGAGGCGCTGTGGGTGGTGCTGCCCTTCAGCTTGGGCATCGCTTTGGCCTCGGTGGCAGCGAGCGTGATGTCGGGGGGCTGGGTGATGAGCTTCAAGGTGATCAGCCCGAAGTTCAGCAAGCTCAACCCGCTGCAAGGCATTGGCAACATTTTCGCCAAGCAGCAGATGATCGATGCGCTCAAGGCCTGCCTGCTGGGGTTGGTGCTGGGGACGGCGGGCGTGATCTTCCTCAACAAATCGTGGCCCAGCTTGGTGGACCTGCTCGCCCAGCCGCTGCCCGCGGCCATCCACGACCTGGGTGTGACCATCGGCCAGGTGATGGGCTCGATGGTGCTGGTGATGGCCCTGTTCGCCATCATCGACTGGCCGCTACAGCGCCACCTGTTTGCCGAGCGCATGAAGATGTCCTTGCAAGAGGTCAAGGACGAGATGAAGCAGCAAGAGGGCAACATGGAGGTCAAGGGCCGCATGAAGCAGAAGATGCGCGAGATGGCCAAGAAGCGCATGCTGGCTGCCGTGCCCAAGGCCGACCTGGTGGTGATGAACCCGACCCACTATGCCGTGGCCCTGCGCTACGACGAGGCCTCGATGGGCGCCCCCCGCGTGGTGGCCAAGGGGCTGGACCTGCTGGCCTTCCGCATCCGCGACATCGCCACCGAAAACCGCGTGCCCGTGCTCGAAGCGCCGCCGCTGGCGCGTGCCCTGTACGCCAACACCGAGATCGACCAGGAGGTGCCCGTGGCGCTGTACAGCGCCGTGGCCCAGGTGCTGGCCTACGTGATGCAGCTCAAGGCCGCGTTGTCGGGCCAGGGGCGCATGCCCGGCAACCTGCCGGACCTGGATGTGCCCCGCGACCTCGACCCGCTGCACGGCAAGGCCGCCCGGGCCCGCGTGGCCACCGACGAAGACGACATGCAAGAAGGACCTGAAGCATGAACCCGTTGATCCAACGCCTCAACGCCTTACTGGGCGGGCGCATGCAGAACATGCAGGTGCTGGCGGCGCCCATCGTGGTGGTGTGCGTGCTGGCCCTGATGGTGCTGCCGCTGCCGGCCTTCGTGCTCGATGTGTTTTTCACCTTCAACATCGCCATGGCCTTGATGGTGATGATGGTGGCGGCGACCATGATCCGCCCGCTGGACTTCGCGGCCTTCCCCTCGGTGCTGCTGCTGACCACCTTGCTGCGCTTGTCGCTGAACGTGGCGTCGACCCGCGTGGTGCTGCTGCAAGGTCACACCGGCACGGGCGCAGCCGGCCGCGTGATCGAGTCGTTTGGGCACTTCCTGATCGGCGGCAACTTCGCGGTTGGCCTCATCGTGTTCGCCATCCTGGTGGTGATCAACTTCGTGGTGATCACCAAGGGTGCCGAACGGATTGCCGAAGTGAGCGCGCGCTTCACCCTGGACGCCATGCCCGGCAAGCAGATGGCCATCGACGCCGACCTCAACGCGGGCCTGATCGACGAAAAGGAGGCCAAGCGCCGCCGCTCCGAAGTGGGCGAGGAGGCCGAGTTCCACGGCTCCATGGACGGTGCGTCGAAGTTCGTGCGCGGCGATGCCGTGGCCGGCATCCTCATCTTGTTCATCAACATCGTGGGCGGCTTCGTCATCGGCTTGGTGCAGCACGGCATGTCACCCGGCGATGCGGCCAGTTCGTACATCCTGCTGGCCGTGGGCGATGCCCTGGTCGCTCAGATCCCTGGCCTGTTGATCTCGGTGGCCGCCGCCATGGTGGTGTCGCGCGTGGGCAAGGAGCAGGACGTGGGCGCCCAGATCATGGGCCAGATGTTCGAGAACCCCAAGGTCATGGGCGTGGCCTCGGGCATCCTGACGCTGCTGGGTGTGATCCCGGGCATGCCGGCCATGGTCTTCCTGCCGATCGGCAGCGGCCTGGGCTGGTGGGCCTGGAAGCTGCATCAAAAGCAAGAAGCCGCGCGCAAGGCGCCCAAGCCTGCGGACAAGCCTGCCAACGTGCCGGCACCCAACGGCGAGGCCAGCTGGGACGACCTGCAGCCCGTCGACACCTTGGGCCTTGAGGTGGGCTACCGCCTGATCCAGCTGGTCGACAAGGATCGGGGTGGCGATTTGCTCACCCGCATCAAGGGCGTGCGCCGCAAGTTCGCGCAAGAGGTCGGCTTCTTGCCGCCATCGGTGCACATCAAAGACAACCTGGAGCTCAAGCCCAGCTGCTACCGCATCACGTTGCGGGGCGCCGTGGTGGGTGAGGGCGAGGTCTTCCCCGGCATGCTGATGGCCATCAACCCCGGCCACGTGAGCAACCCGATTGCGGGCTCAGCCACCGTCGATCCGGCCTTTGGTTTGCCCGCCGTGTGGGTGGAAGAAAACCGCCGCGAGGCCGCGCAATTGGCCGGGTACACGGTGGTTGATCCCTCGACCGTGGTGGCCACCCATCTCTCACACTTGATGCAACTCCATGCGGCCAAGCTGCTCGGCAGAGTCGAGACGCAACAGCTGGTTGAGCATGTGACGAAGCTCGCACCGAAACTCATCGAAGACGTGGTACCCAAGATGGTCGGCATTGCCACCCTGCAAAAACTCCTCCAGCTGTTGCTGGAAGAGGGCGTGCACATCCGTGACATGCGCTCCATCGTTGAAACCATCGCCGAGCAGATGGCCCTGGCGCCGAACGTGGTCAACGACCCGATCGAGCTGGCCCGCCGCATCCGCATCGGCCTGGCCCCGGCCATCGTCCAGCAGATCTACGGCCCGGTGCGCGAGCTCGACGTCATCGCCATCGACCCCGATCTGGAGCGCCTGCTCACCCAGGCGCTGACCTCGCCCAACGGTCCCATGCTCGATCCGGGCGTGGCCGACCACCTCACCCGTCAGGCCGCCGACGCCACCCAGCGTCAGGAAAACATGGGGCACCCGGCCTGCCTGCTGGTGCCGGACGCCATCCGGCCCTCACTGGCCCGCTTGCTCAAGCGCGCTGCACCCCGCCTGAAAGTGCTGGGGCACAGCGAGATCCCTGAAACCCACTCGATCCGCATTGGTACGCTGATTGGAGGCCACGCATGAACGTCAAACGCTTTATCGGACGCAACAGTCGCGAGGCCATGCAGAAGGTGAAGGCCGCCTTCGGTGACGATGCGGTGGTGCTCTCCACCAAGCCGGCTCCTGAGGGCGGCATCGAGATCCTGGCCATGGCGTCGGACAGCGTGCCCGCCGCGGATCACTTGGCCGAGGACGCTGACCCTTTGACCACGGCGCTGACCGAACGCGCCGCCGCCGGCCTGCGCCAAGAGCCCGTGGATGCGCCCACCCCGCGCAAGCCCATGGCCAAGCAGGCCCGCGAGACCATGCAGCAGCTGGCCTCGACCGTGCAGGACGACGTCAAGCAGCTGGCCATGAGCACGCTGTCCTTCCAAGACTATGTGCGTGAGCGCATGCTCAAGCGCCGCGAGGTGGCGATGGCCCGCACCGAGCCCGCCCTGACCGCATCGGCCGAGACCCAACTGCAGCAGCGATTTGGTCAACAGGCCAAGCCCGCGCCTGATTTGCCTGCGGCCGTGGACCTCTCGGCCGAGGCCCTGGATGCCCACCACCGCGAGCCCGTGATGGCGCCGGAGGTTCGCTCACCCCAGCGCGCCCCCGCACGCACGACCGCACCGGCCATTCCGCCTGCGGCCGAGCCTGCTCGCCGCGCGGCCTCGCCCGCCCAGCCTTTGGCCGAGGCCGCCCCCCGCCCGGCGCCCCGCGCCCAGGTGGTGCCCCTGCGCAGCGAAAACCACGACCTGACGATGGAGAAGATGCGCCCCGCCCGCGAGGCCGTGCGCAACGCCGAGCCCGATCCCGCCACGCTGTCGGCCCTCAAGGCCGCCCAAGAGGCGAACGCCAGCATGCTGGGCGAGCTGCGCGCCATGCGCGAGATGATGCGTGAGCGCTTCGAGACCATCGCCTTCATCGAGCGCCTGGGCCGCACACCTTCGCAGGCCACGCTGGCCCACAGGCTGCTGGATGCGGGCTTCTCACCGGTGCTGGTGCGCAAGATGCTCGATGCCATGCCTGCTGAAGTCAGCAATGGCCACCACGACGAGGTGCAATGGGCTTCGCAGGTGCTGGAGCGCAACCTCTTCACCGCCGAGCACGAGCCGGCCATCGAAGACCTGGGTGGGGTGGTGGCCCTGATCGGCTCGACCGGCGTGGGCAAGACCACCACCTGCGCCAAGCTCGCCGCCACCTATGCCGCCAAGTACGGCGCACAGAACCTGGGCCTGATCACGCTGGACGCCTACCGGGTGGGCGCCCATGACCAGTTGCGCGCCTACGGCCGCATCCTGGGCGTGTCGGTGCACATGGCGCACGACCGTGCCGCCCTGGAAGACCTGCTGGAGCTGCTGTCGTCCAAGAAAATGATCCTGATCGACACCGCGGGCATGGCCCAGCGCGATGGCCGCACCAAGGAGCTGCTGGACATGCTGGCCCATCCCGCCATCCGCAAGCTGCTGGTGGTCAACACAGCAGCACAGGGCGATGCCATCGAAGACGTGATGCACGCCTACCGCGTGGACCAGTGCGCCGGCGTCATCCTCTCCAAGCTCGATGAGGCCGTGAAGCTCGGTCCGGCGCTGGATACGTTAATTCGTCACAAAGCCCGGGTGCTGGGCGTCGCCAACGGCCAACGGGTGCCGGAAGATTGGCACAGATTGTCGTCCCAAGCCCTGGTGCACCGTGCATTGCGAGCCAGCCTCAACCCAGCCTACCGCCTCGACCCCACCGAGGTCAGCCTGGTGTTTGCCGTGCCGCCCACCGGTGAGCATGCAGCCATGGGGGCCGTGTGACACCTGTCACGACCAACCCCTTGTCGTCGCGTCACACGACCTGCTCATCGCACATGCCGCACCCAGCCGACCCCACCACCGTTTCACGCCCCCAGCCACCGGCCGATCAGGCCGCGGGTCTGCGGCAGATGTTCGCCACCCGGGCCCTGAGCTTCGTGCCGGTGGTCGCCAATGGGGCGGCCGGCTGCGGCGGTTTGGTGCTCGAGCGCCTGTGCACGGCCTACGCCAACCTGGGTCTCAAGACCCTGGTGGTCGACGCCAGCGAGCAAGCCCGCACGCCGTGCGAGCTGGCCGAGTTTGACCTGGCCGAGGGCATCGAGGTGTTGTCGCCCCAAGTCAGCTACATGCCCGCACGTGGCCTGCCCTTGCGTCACGTCGACGCCATGGGCAGCTGTGGCGCGCTGCTCGATGCCCTGGCCGAAGCCGCCCCCCAGCACGATGTGGTGCTGGTGCACGCCTCGGCGAGTGAACTGGTCAGGCTCTTTGCACAACGCGCCCGTGGCCACGATGTGCGCCCCCTGGTGCTCACCAACGACCTGGCCGATGGCCTCAAAGAGGCCTATGCCAGCGTCAAGTTGATCAGCCAGCGCTCGCACTGGCGCATCTACGACCTCATTGTGTGTGCCCCGCCCATCAGCCGCCAGGCCCGTGCCGTGGCCAGACGCCTGGGCGAGTGCGCCGACCACTTCTTGGGCATGGCCCAACGCAACTGGCAGGAGCTGGACCTGCTGGTTGCCGCGCAAAGCGACATCACGCCCGCCTTCCAGCAACTGGCCAACGAACAGTTGCGCCATGCACTGCCCGTGCAGCTGGGGGACGCAGCTTTCGAACACCTCGTCTCACCCGGTGCAGCCCTGCCTGCCCGACGTGCCCCCGTACTCAACTGAAGTTCTCGGAGCCTCACATGTACACCGCCAAAGGACGTCTCGAGATCGACGCCATGCTGCGCCAGTACAGCCCGCTGGTGCGGCGTCTGGCCCACCAGATGATCGCCAAGCTGCCGGCCAACGTGGAAATCGATGACCTGATCCAGGTCGGCATGATCGGTCTGACCGACGCCTTGACCCGCTTCGATGCGGGGCAGGGGGTGCAGTTCGAGACCTTCGCCACCCAGCGCATCCGTGGCGCCATGCTCGACGAATTGCGCGGCGCTGACTGGCTCAGCCGGGGCACCCGCAAGCAGCAGCGCGACATCGAATCGGCCGTTCACCGGCTGGAGCAGCGCTTGGGCCGCCCGCCGCACGAGAGCGAGATCGCCAAGGAAATGGACATGTCGCTCTCGGACTACCAGGAGATGCTGGGCAAGGTGCGTGGCACCCAGCTCATCTACCTGGAAGACATGAGCGGCGAAGACGGCGACAACGACTTCCTCGATCGGCATGTGACCGACGAGGGCAACGACCCGCTGAGCTTGCTGCAAGACCACCGCATGCGCCATGCGCTGGTCGAAGCCATCAAGAACCTGCCCGAGCGCGAGCAGTACGTGATGAGCATGTACTACGAGCAGGACATGAACCTCAAGGAAATCGCGGCCGTGCTGGGCGTGACCGAATCCCGTGTGTGCCAGCTGCACAGCCAATCGATCGCGCGATTGCGTGTGAAGTTGCGCGAGTGGTGAGGCTGGTGCGGGTGCGATCGCCGGATTGCCCTCAATTTGTGCAGGGTCATGTCGATATTTCAAGTGCGTAACTGTTTCTTGACCCCATCGCATCACCACGAACCATGACGGACACCAGCGACGACCCCATCCTGGGCTTACAACAGCAAGACTTCGTGCTGTTTGCGGCCATCATCGCCACCTTCGCCGGTGCGGTCACCTATGGGGTTGTCTACAACGACCTTGCCACAGCGTTGCTGGTGGGGGTGCCCATGCTGGCCGTGTCCTGGGGCTTGGCCAAGGCCGGGCAAGGCGGTGGGCTGAGCCAGGTGGGCTTGCCGACATTGGGCATGGCCATGGTGGCGCTGCTGATTCACACGGCTCATGGCCACCCAGAGGCCCACTTCGCCGTGTTCGCGATGCTGGCCTGCATGGTGACCTACCGCGCGGCGTTGCCCATCATCGTGGGCGCCGCAGCCATCGCCGTCCACCACATCACCTTCAACCAGATTCAAGCGTGGGGCTGGGGCCCACTGTGCTTCACGGAGCCCAGCTGGGCGCGGGTGTTCGAGCATGCCGCCTACGTGGTGGCCGAAGCTGTGGTGTTGCTGTTGCTGGCTTCGAGGGCGAAGGCCTCGTTCCAGACGGCCGAAGAGCTGATGATGCTGGTTGAGCGCCTGCGCAGCACCGAAGGCATGGTCGACCTGAGCGTGGCCACCCACGTCAGCCGTGACCCCAAGGTGCGCCGCTTCGTCGAGGCCATGCAGCACATCGCCCGCTCGATCCACACGGTGCGTGAAACCGCCGAGATCGTGCGCAGCGCGGCCAACGAGATCTCGTCGAGCAACCAGGCTTTGAGCTCACGCACCGAAGAGGCCGCCGCCAGCATCCAAGAGACTGCCTCGTCGATGGAGGAGATCGCCGGCTCCATCCAGAGCAGCAGCGGCAACGCCCACAACGCCAATGACCTGGCCCAGAAGGCCGCCAACATGGCGTCGGCCGGCGGCGATGCCGTGGGCCGTGTGGTCAGCAACATGAGCGAGATCCAGCATTCGAGCCGCAAGATCACCGACATCATCGGGGTGATCGACGGCATCGCCTTCCAGACCAACATCCTGGCGCTCAATGCCGCAGTGGAAGCGGCCCGGGCCGGCGAGCAGGGCCGTGGCTTCGCCGTGGTGGCCGCCGAGGTGCGCACCCTGGCGCGCCGCAGCGCCGATGCCGCCAAAGAGATCAAGCAGCTCATCACCAACAGCGTGGAGCAGGTCGAGGCCGGCTCATCGCTGGTCGACACCACCGGCAGCACCATCAGCGAGGTGGTCGAGCAGGTGCGCCGCGTCAATGAGCTGGTGGGCCTGATCGCGGTGACGAGCGCCGAGCAGAACTCTGGCATCTCGCAGATCAACACCGCCATCACCCGGCTGGATCAGAACACGCAGCACAACGCCGCGCTGGTTGAAGAAACCGCCTCGGCGGCCGAGAGCCTCACCCACCAGGCCGACGAGCTCAGCCGCGCGGTCGAGGTGTTCCGCTTGCCGCACTGAGCTCAATGCACCCAAAAAAAAGGCACGCCCAGCGCGTGCCTTTTCTCATTGGGCGCAGGCCTTGATCAGCCGATGCGACCCAGCAGCAGGTACTCCATGAGGGCCTTTTGCACGTGCAGCCGGTTCTCGGCCTCGTCCCAGACCACAGATTGCGGGCCATCGATCACCTCGGCCTCGACCTCTTCGCCACGGTGGGCCGGCAGGCAGTGCATGAACAGCGCATCGGGCTTGGCCACGGCCATCATGTCGGCATCGACGCACCAGTCGGCAAAGGCCTTCTTGCGCGCCTCGTTCTCGGCCTCGTAGCCCATCGAGGTCCACACGTCAGTGGTCACCAGGTCGGCGCCTCGGCAGGCGTCCATCGGGTCCTTGAACACCTTGTAGCAGTCGGTGCCCTTGATGCCCGCCACGGCCGGGTCGATCTCGTAGCCGCTGGGCGTGCTCACGTGCACGGTGAAGCCCAGCAACTCGGCCGCTTGCAGCCAGGTGTTGGCCATGTTGTTGCCGTCGCCCACCCAGGCCACCACCTTGCCCTGGATCGAGCCCC
>Ga0228699_1000621_pt1 | contig 24605 bp, 24 predicted proteins | sample McNCre217_Aug_MG_FD_178016 | JGI IMG/M metagenome (GOLD analysis project Ga0228699, IMG submission 178016) | Freshwater microbial communities from McNutts Creek, Athens, Georgia, United States - 2-17_Aug_MG | ecosystem: Environmental > Aquatic > Freshwater > Creek | place: USA: Georgia... | reverse complement strand
GTACTACGACGCCCAGCTACCGGACAACGACAGCCGCTTTGTTTGGGAGTTCATTTCAACCGCGCAGCGTCTGGGTGGTGAGTGCCTCAACTACCAGCGCGTCACCGATGCCAAGTTCGACGGCACCTGGAAGGTTGAGTTCACCAACCAGCTCACCGGTGAAACCCGCACCACAACTTCCAAGGTGCTTATCAACGCCACTGGCCCATACGCCAACGGCATTTCGGACCAGCTGGGCCTCAACAACAAGTCGCGACTAGCACTCTCCAAGGGAGTGCACCTAGTGGTTCCTAAGATCCACAGCTCGGACCGCGTCTTGGCATTCTGGGACGAGCAGGGCCGCATGTTCTACGTTCTTCCAATGCACGACAAGAGCGTGATTGGCACCACCGATACCCGAATGGATCACGTGACCAATGAGGTCACCGATGAAGACCGCGATTTCCTGCTCCGCCAGATCAACGCGCAAATGAGCCTGCCGAAGCCGCTCACCAAGGAAGACATCATCTCCGAACGCGCTGGCGTTCGCCCGCTGGTCACCAGCGGCGGCAACTCCGACGAGATCGACTGGCACAAGCTCTCCCGTAAGCACGTGGTTGAGACCGACTCGGCACACGCTGCGGTCACTCTATTCGGTGGCAAGCTCACCGACTGCCTGAACATCGGTGAAGAAGTTATTGACGCCGTGGGCAAACTGGGAATTGCGCCGACTCAGGCAACCGCGGCTTGGTTTGGCGAAGACAGCGCAGAAGAGATGGCCAAGTTCCTGGGCGAGGCTCAGTTGGTGTTGGGCGAGATTGCCGATGGGCGGGACATCGCCGCCGGAATCTGGCGCCGACACGGCAACCGCGGCTTTGAGATTTTGTCCGCCATCAAGGCCAACCCCGATGATGGACAGGCCGTGTTTGAGGGCCTGGATATCTGCCGCGCCGAGGTCAGCCACGTTCTGCGCTATGAGAGCGTTCAAACCCCGGAGGACCTGCTTCGTCGCCGACTCCCAATCACCATGACTCGTGGAGTGAGCGAGATCGAGAAGAACGAGTTCCTGCAGCAGAAGCTTGCAGGGCTGGCGAAGGTAAGCGCCTAAAACTTACCGAAGGCCAGGACTTAGGCGCCTAAAACTCACTTCGGTTGGTAGTGCCGTTTAGTACTTCCGGCTAGGCAGACTGCGAGTGGCAGCCACGGCGGCTCGCCATCCCTCGTAAAGGTCATCGCGCTCTGCCTTTGAAATGCGCGGTTCGAAAGTGCGGTCGAGAATCCAACGATCCTTTATTTCGTTGATCTCCCAAAGTCCAACACCAACACCGGCAAGGTGAGCCACTCCCAAAACGGTGCGCTCGAGACCAACCGGGCGCTCCACCGGAATGCCAAGAATGTCGGCCTGGAACTGGCAGAGCATGTTGTTTCGAGTCGCCCCGCCGTCAACCTTGAGAGAGCGAATCTCGATGCCTCCGGCAACCAGTTGATCAACGTTATCGCGAGTCTGATATGCCATGGATTCGAGGCCGGCTCGGGCAATCTGAGCCGCGGTTGATTCGAGGGTAAGACCCACGATCGAAGCCCGGGCGTTGCGATCCCAATATGGGTCGCAAAGGCCAGCGAATGCTGGCACCAGGTAGACGCCACCTGTGCTGTCAACGCTGGAAGCCATCTCTTCGGCCTCGTTCGCGGTGCCAAACAATTTGAGCTTGTCCCGCAACCACTGAATGGTTTGGCCGCTGTGGAACACCACGCCTTCGGCCTCGTAGGTTACCGCCGGGCCGAACTGCCAGGCCACGGAACTGGACATTCCCTGCATTACCTTAGGCGAGTTGCCCACGTTGACGGTGAGAACGCCGGCGGTCCCAAATGTGTTCTTGGCGCTTCCGGTTTCGAGACAGGCCTGACCGAAGAGCCCTGCCTGTTGGTCGCCCATCATGGCGGTAATAGGCACGCTGTGGGTTAGGTCCCCAACCAAGACATCCTTGGCGATTTCCCCGAACTCGGCGATGGTTGGCACCACTTCGGGCAGCAGCGAAACCGGAATGCCCAGGATTCCGCAGAATTCCTCGTCCCACTTGGCGGTGTGAATGTTCAACAAGGCCGTGCGCGAGGCTGCACTAGCCTCAACCCGGTGCGCCGCTCCCCCGGTCAGGTTCCAGAGCATCCAAACGTCTGGGGTGCCAATTGCCAGTTCGCCTCGCTCGGCTCGTTCACGAACTCCCGGCACATGGCGCAGCAGCCAGACAATCTTGGAGGCGGAGAAATAGGAATCGTTGCGCACGCCGGTGCGCTTGCGGAATTCTTCGTCAAGCCCTTTGGCGGACCACTCATTGACAATGTCGTCTGTCTGCTTAGACATCCACATGATGGCATTGTGAACCGGTTTGCCGGTCTTGCGATCCCACATCACAATGGTCTCGCGGTGAGTGGTGACACCGACCGCCGAGATATCGCCTGCGGTGATGTGAGCAGACTTCATGGCCTGTTCAATGCAGGCCTTGGGTGCATCCCAAAGGTCGGCTGGACTCAGCTCAACCCAGCCTGGTTGCGGGAAAATTGGGTCGATAGTGCGAGATGCCTCGCTGACAATATTTCCTTCGGCGTCAATGATGACAGCGCGTGCGCTGCTGGACCCCTCGTCCAGAGCAAGGATGTACTTACCCAACATTTCTCGCCTCCCGCATCAATATCTATCAGTTAGACGCGGGCACCCGAGGTTTCTGGAATCCGGAGGTGGTCAAGCCAGAAGTTGTACTCGGCGATTTCGCGGTCCTGCTGCTCCTGGTTCCAGCCCAGGTGAGCCCCAAGAATCTGAGCGGCGCGGGCAACTCCGGCAAGCCCGTGACCCGGCTCGTAGGCAAGCAGAATGCGTCGGGAGAATACGTCGGCCAGTGTCTCCGCGAACTCCTTGTCGACAGCAAAGATAAGCTCTGCCGCAATAGCGGAACTGGCTGGATCGAAAAGCTCACCCAGGTCAGGGTTTGCCTTCACCAGGTCCAGAATATCTGCCGCGCGAGTTCCGTACAGAGCCAAAAGACGCTTAGCGCTCTCGGAGCTGACCAACTTTTCGCTGTTGAAAGCTGCCTCGAAGGCCTTGAAATCGCTGGTGCGGGCACCGGGGAACATCTGGTTGCGGCTAACCGGGTTCTTGGCTCCCTTGCCCAGCTGCTTCACCACTAGGTCAACCGAATCTTCGGCCAACTGGCGATAGGTGGTCAACTTGCCACCGACAATGGAGTGCAGTCCCGGGAATCCGGTCTTAGCGTGATCAAGCACAATGTGGCTGCGTGGAATCTTCCACTCCGATACACCCGGGTTATAAGGCAACGGGCGGACGCCGCTGTAGGTGTACAGAACGTCATCGAGGGTGAGGTTGGCCTGCGGCATGAGTGCGTTTACCTCGGTGAGCAGGTAGTCAATCTCATCCATCTCGCAACGCGCGTTGTTTGGGTCCTGCTCGAAGAGGTGGTCGGTGGTGCCAATCATGTAGCGGCCCATCCAAGGAATCACCAGCACCAGGCGACCGTCAGTCTGGGATTCGTAGTAGACAACATCGGTGGGCCCGCCAGGGAACTTGTCAACAATGATGTGGCTTCCCTTGGAGCCACCGATGAGACGCTTGGATTCAACCGCCTTGGAGCCGCTTTCTCCGTTGAGCACGCGGTCAACCCAAGGGCCCGAAGCGTTCACGGTGATCGAGGCGCGAAGTTCAAAGGTGTCGCCATTTGGACGGACTGCCTTAACTCCAACCACGCGACCGTTCTCCTTCAGGATGTCAATCACGCGGCTGTGGATGAAGATTTCAGCGCCGGCATCGGCGGCGGCAACCGCAAGTTCGGTGCAAAGACGCTCGGCGTATTCCACCTGGCCATCGGTGAAGAGTGCGGCGCCCGAGAGGCCTGCGGACGCGATGCCCTTGAAGCGGTCCTGAACGGCCTTCTTATTGAGGATACGGTGCGACTTCACGGTCTTGTCGAAGGAGAGAATGTCGTAGGCGATCATGCCCAGGCGGATCATCCAGGACGGCCGGGTGTTGCGGGAGAAGAACGGCATGATTAGGCGAACCGGCTTTACCAGGTGAGGTGCCACCTGGAACAAGAGCTCGCGCTCGCGCAGCGATTCGCGTACCAGCGGGATGTCACCGTGCTCTAGGTACCGCAGGCCACCGTGCACGAGGCGCCCCGAGTAAGCCGAGACACCAAAGCAGAAGTCCTCCTGCTCAACCAATGCAACCTTGAGTCCGCGCTCGGCGGCATCGCGGAGGATGCCCAGACCGTTAATGCCCGCGCCGATAACGATTACGTCGTACTTGGAGTCTTTTGTCATCGAATCACTCAACTTCCCTGCGCTTGGCAGATTGATGGCCCTCCGCGGGCTCTCGGAATAATTACTCTTATTATGAATGATTTTTCAAGACGGCGCGACAAGGTTCATCAAACTGTTAGAAAAGTGGCAAAGTCCACCCTCTTACAGGGTACCTAACCAAACTATTCAACGATTGAGAGGCTATGCTCTTTAAAGCATTGCCAGCCATCAATGAGGAACCGGAATGACCCCAGATAAAGCAGCACTGAACCAACTGCGCATGATGACAAAGGTTGCACACCTATATCACAGCCGCGGAATGGTGCAGACTGACATTGCCAAGACACTGGGACTGTCGCAAGCGAGAGTATCGCGTCTACTTGCCGCTGCCGAGGAATCAAATATCATTCGAACTATTGTTGTTCCGCCTGAGGGGCTCTACGCAGACACCGAGGAAGAGCTAGAAAAGGCGTTTGGGCTCCTAGAGGTGCACATCGTTGATGCGTCAGGGGAAACCGAATCTGAGCGAGTCGCGACACTTGGCCGTGCAATGGCGCCTGTTCTGCAGGTTATGCCTATTGAGGGCAAAACAATTGGCTTCACCTCCTGGAGTCGCAGCCTTCGCAATCTGATTTCAAACCTCAATCGCTTCCCGCGTGCTTCTGCCAAGGCAGTTGTTGAACTGCTCGGAGGTGTTGGCCAGCCGGCGGTTCAACACGAGGCCGCGGTCGCAACGGAACGCCTTGCCAACCTGACCGATTCCGAATCTATATTCCTTCGCGTTCCTGGTGTTGTCGGTGACAAGGCGATGAGGGAAGCAATCCTTGAGAACGACCCACACGCCCGACGAGCCCTTGCTGCGATGGAAGAGCTTGATATCGCATTAGTAGGTATCGGTAACTGCACAGTAGTTGCCCCACTCGTTGGCGGCGACAACTTCTTCACTGAAGAGCAGTTTGCACTTGCCCGCTCTCTGGGAGCAGTTGGCGAGATCAACCTGCGATTCATGGATGCCAACGGCAAGCCAATCCAATCGGAGCTTGACGAACTGGTTATCGGCGTAACCCTTGAGCAACTCCGCAAGGCTCCGAGGCGAATCGGTGTTTCAGGTGGATCAAGCAAGCACGAGGCTGTGCTTGCAGCCGTCCGCGGCGGCTGGATCAATGTGCTGATCACCGATGAAGAGACGGCACAGTTCCTGCTTGAGCAAGGGCCAAGCAACAACTAGCAGGTTTGAAATTCATGCGCGGCCGGGAACATCTTTCCGCCAAACGTGGTTTTTATTAGTGTCACAAGACGGATGCGATGACGCCTTTCCGCACGTCAATACGGTTGCCTTTACCATATCGTAATAAATAATCGTTCATTGAATAACTTAACTCCCCCTTTGATGTTGCATACTGTTTACGTGACCTCGTATTTGTATTCATTCTTTGGATAAATACTCAGACGAGTTCCCAAAACCAAACCCATTCAACAAGAGAGAAAGTTTCAAGGGAGAAACCCATGATTAGCAAGATCGCTCGTCGCGCTGGTGTTGTAGCCACCATCAGCGCAATCGCCGCACTTGGCGTCACCGTTGGCACTGTCAGCGCTAGCCAGGCTGCAGCAAACAAGGTAATCGGTGTTTCGATTGCCGACCAGAAGTCGCTGTTCTACATCGCAGCCGCGGACGGCATGAAGCAGGCAGCCAAGGCTGCAGGCTACAAGCTGGTGCTCCTTTCGGCAGACAACGACTCGTCGAAGCAGGTAAACCAGGTTCAGAACCTCCTCTCGCAGAAGGTTGGCGCCATCATTTACACCCCTCAGGACAACACCGCCGCAACTGCTGGCGTGAAGCTTGCCAACAAGGCCAAGGTTCCTGTAGTTGCTCTTGACCAGAAGCCTGAGAGCGCCGGCGCCAAGATCAACACCTTTATTGCCACCGACAGCGTTAAGGCTGCCTACACCGTATGTTCTTGGCTGTTCAAGCAGTTCAACAACAGCGGCGAAATCGCAATCCTCCAGGGCCCTCTCGGCTCGACCGCTGAAGTTCAGCGCACACAGGGTTGCAAGAAGGCTCTTGCCGAGAACCCAAACGTCAAGGACGTAGCCTGGCAGACCGCCGGTTGGGACGAGACTCTCGCATTCAACGCATCGCAGAACATCCTGACCGCACACCCTAACCTGAAGGCAATCTTCGGTGAGAGCGACGCAATGGCTCTGGGTGCGGCAAAGGCTGCCAAGCAGGCTGGACGCACCGGTATGGTGTTTGCTGGTATCGATGGCTTCCCAACCATGTTCACTGCAATCCAGGATGGCCTGACTCAGGGCACCATGGCACAGCAGCCTTACATGATGGGCCAGCTGGCCGTCAAGAACGCAATCCAGATCCTCCAGGGCAAGGGTTCAAAGATCCCAGCACTGCAGTACCAGGACGCAGTTCTCGTAAACAAGTCGAACGTAGCTACCAACAACCCTGCTAAGTTCTACGGTCCAAACGCAACCAAGTAAGCAACAAATTCAATAACACTGTGGTGGGGTGGCATAGCCACCCCACCACAGTCATAAAAAAGGTGTAAATCATGGCAGAAACCAATCTGACCAGCACTGCAGCCGGACTCATTTGCAAGGGCCTGACTAAGAGCTACAACGGCATCACAGTGGTCGAGAATGTTGACCTAACTGTTTCACCGGGAAAAATCGTTGGCCTCGTGGGTGAGAACGGTGCCGGTAAATCTACAACTTCAAGCATGATCGCCGGCCTGGTTCAACCAGACAGCGGAGTTATGCTGCTAAATGGTGAGCCCTACCAACCGAAATCGCCGAAGGACGCACTAGACAATGGTGTTGTCTTGATCCACCAGGAGATCCGCATGGTGGCAGGCCTTTCTGTGGCCGAAAACATCTTCATTGGTCGCCTACCACGCAAGAACGGTGTTGTTGACACCGACCGCATGTTTGCGGAGTCGGCAGAGGTTCTAGGCCGCCTCGGATCCAAGATCGATCCAAAGCGAATCGTCGGAGAACTCTCGCTCGCCGCTCAACAAGAGATTGAGATCGCGCGCGCGCTTAGCCGCAAGCCTCGATTCATAATCTTCGACGAGCCATCGTCTTCGCTTGGCGATTCCGAGACCCAGAGGGTCTTCGAACAGATTATTGCTCTAAAAGAAGCCGGCGCAGGAATCGTTTACATTTCTCACCGTCTTGATGAGGTCACTCGCCTTGCCGACTCAATTGTTTGCCTGCGCGACGGAAAGCCGGCGGCAACTTGGAACACCGGCAAGGTTGACCATGAAGACATTGTCAAAGCTATGGTTGGCCGTGATTTCACCTACGGACACAGCAAGCCTGCCGAGGCTCAGGACGAGGTAGTTGTCAAAGTCAGCGGGCTCGGCCGCCAGGGAGTGTTCGACGGCATCAACTTTGAGGTTCGCGCTGGAGAAATTCTCGGTATAGCGGGACTTGTTGGCGCAGGACGAACTGAAGTTGTTCGCACCATAGCCGGATCAGATAAAGCAACCACTGGGCAGATCACTATATCTGGCAAGCCTGTGACTATCTCCAACCCACGCGACGGGATTAGGGCTGGTGTGGGTATGGTACCCGAGGACAGAAAAACCCAGGGTCTCCTGCTCGCAAGAAACAGCATGGAAAACATGACTCTCCCCTGGGAGAAGAAGTTGACTAAGTCTGGCTTGGTCACGGCAGCGACGTTGAGCAAGATCTACAAGAAACAACGCGAGGACCTAGACATCCGAGGCCAGGCTGCAGTCGCTGTTGGTCGCCTTTCGGGCGGAAACCAACAAAAGGTGTTGCTAGCCAAGTGGCTGATTGAACGCCCAAAGGTTTTGATCCTTGATGAGCCAACCCGCGGAGTGGACGTTGGTGCCAAGATGACCATATACAACTCGATTCGTCAGCTTGCATCCGAGGGTGTAGCCGTAATTGTGGTGTCATCGGAACTTGAAGAAGTTATTGGGCTCTCACACCGAATCCTCGTGATGTCGGCCGGACGCCAGCAAGGCATCCTAGATCGCGACGAAGCAACCCCTGAAACAGTTATGAAGCTAGCCGTTCAAGGCCACGGTCTTACCGTTTCCCTCCCAATCATTCGAAACAACTAGGAGCCAGAAAAATGAGCGTCTCCGAGTCCTCTACTAAGAACATCTCTATTTCACTGAAAGCGAGCAAAACCGTGACGAATTCGAACACTGAAAAGGGTCGTTTCAAGCGCATTGCGTCCCGAATCCCAGGCCCACTCGTAGGTCTTGTGGCCATCTTCGTACTGTTGTCGTTCCTGTCACCGTACTTCTTGACCCAGAACAATCTGATGAACGTTCTCACCCAAATCGCACCAACCGGAGTGATGGCAGTGGGAGCATTCCTTGTCATCATCATCGGAGGTATTGACCTGTCGATTGGTGCCGTCCTTGGCTTCAGCTCCATGGTTATGGCTTGGCTTTACAAGGTAGAAGCGTGGCCATTCGAGGTGTCGTTGCTAGTAGGCCTCTTGGTTGGTGCCCTAATCGGTTTCATCAACGGAATCCTGGCAACCCTTGGAAAACTGCAGCCGTTCATTGCCACCCTAGCAACAATGTCTGCAGCCGGCGGCCTCTCTGTGTTCATCACCAACGGAAACACCGAAAATGGTTTCCCAGCCTGGTTCGACGCCATCACCCAGTCGACATTCTTTGGAATTCCACTGCAAGCTTTCATCCTGGTAGGCGTTTTCCTCCTGGCCGCATTTTGGCTGAAGTTCCGCCCAGAGGGACGCGCACTATTTGCAATCGGTGGTAACGAGGAAGTTGCTCGACTTTCTGGTGTTCCAGTCCGCGCAACCAAGGTAATGGTTTACACCCTCGCCGGTCTTCTAGGTGCCGTTGCCGGTTTGCTGGTAACCAGTCGTCTTGACTCCGCACAGCCCACCGCAGGTGCCAGTGACCTGCTAAACGTCATTGCGGTGGTAGTTATTGGTGGTGCAAGCCTTTCGGGTGGCTCGGGTTCGCTGTTGGGAACTTTTGTTGGCCTCCTTATTATCGGCGTCCTAAACAATGGTCTCGCCCTGCTTGGAGTCTCCTCCAACCTTCAGCCGGTGGTTCTTGGTCTCGTAATCGTGGCTGCTGTAATGACCGACCGCAAGGCGTCTAAGGCACAGGCTGGCGGTCACTAGCTGGTTCTGCGGGAAAAGTTCCGGGGCGACGACGTTGACGTCCCGGAACTTTTTCATTTCCCTTACAAGGGCAGGCCAACGATGGTGATGACCTGCCCTCTTGCCAATAAGTGAAGGCACCTCCGATGCTTGGTTCATCGGAGGTGCCTTTTATCTAAAGGTGTTAGCCCTATTTAGCCACCACCAACTGAACGTGCTGCGATCCCAGTGCATCGTAGGAGACCTGCACGCTGGCAACATGCCCAGATTGAACTTCTGGAAGATCCTGATACGAGATTTCAACAATGGCATCGTGGAGTTTGTTTAGAACAGAAATTGCATTTGCCAGGGCAGTGCCCACTGTGGCGGCGAGAGCTGGTGGCAAGTCTGTGGATGCAGGTGGTTGGTAAATCAGGTGCCCATTGCCGTCTTTTAGGGCGGCCATTGGCAACTGCTTACCGTTCTTGTCATAGGCGTAGGCAAAGCCCACAACCCTGCCATCCTGCAGCAGTAGGCCAGAGTTGAACAAAACGTTCATGCGCTGGTAGTTGTCGCGAACCTGGTTGAAGCCAACCAGCCAGTAACCAGCCACCAAAACGGCCACAATATTCAAAACCGCCAGGGCAAGGCGAATCGCGAGCTTGCGCGAATTGGCTCGGCCAATCTGCACGCTCACCACCACCATCACCGCGAGTGCCAGCCAGGCTCCCGGATTATCTGGAATGTACTTCTCCTGTTTCAGGAGCACGAACCAAATCAAGGTGTAGGCCATTAGGCCGCGGAAAACCCACCAAGCCGGGCGAACCGACTTCAGGAATCGCCAAACCGCAGAACCAACTCCCCTCCAGAAACGCATGGCTCTGCTATCAGCCGATGAAACCGAAAGCAAGCCCGCACTGGCAAGCAGTTCCTGGGCGAATAGCTTGGGGTTGCCAAGTTGAAACGCGTCTGTCTCGCTGGCCTGACGATCCATCAGGTCGGCCTCTAGATTGTCAGTGAGATCGGCAATCACGTTTGGATCCTGCCCCTCCAGCGCGGCCCTCACATCGGTGACAAAAGCTGAAATGGCCTTGTCTTGAACTTTTGTCATTTGCTCTTCCCCTCAGAGAATGTGTTTGGCGTCCCAAGAATCCGGGACATGTTTGTGGCGAATTCCACCCAGATGCCTCTCTGCTGCTGCAGCGCCTTTAGGCCTTGAGTGTTGACGGCGTAGTACTTTCGGTGCGGCCCGTCCTCAGACGGAACCACGTAGGTTTTCAGCAGTCCGGCAGCGTAAAGCCGGCGAAGCGTGCCGTATACAGTTGCATCCCCGATGTCAGCGAAGCCGGCTTCCCTCAGTCTGCGAACGATGTCGTAGCCGTAACCGTCTTCGTTTTCTAGAACCGCGAGTACCGCTGTGTCTAAAACTCCCTTTAGGAGTTGTGAAGAATCCATTTGAGCCCCCTTTCGAAAACTACTATTACACATTGCACAGTAGTGTGCAAGCCAAAATAGCAATATTCGCCAAAAGTTAGAGTTTTGCTATGCCTGCCGCAACCGTAGATGAGTACCTAGCCCAGCTAGACGAGCCCAAACGCTCCACCCTGCAAACCATGCGCCAAATGCTGCTCGAGATTGAGCCGCGCCTCCAGGAGACCATCGGCTGGGGCGCCCCCATCTTCAAGTTTCAGGGTAAAAATGTTGCGGGACTCTGCGCCTTCAAGAATCACCTAACGTTCTCGCCACAGAGCTCAGAGGTGATGGCCGCCCACGAGTCCGAATTGGCGGGCTATGTGGTGGCCAAGTCCTCGCTGCAGTTTGGCGTGGATTCCCCACTGCCAAAGGACCTGCTCACCAGCTTGGTAAAGGCTCGCCTGGCTGAGATTAGCTAGTTAGTGCCTTCCGGCTGCCAGGCACCGATGCGCACCAGCCGGTCTCTGCCCGCGTCTTCGATGGGCGATTCTGGGCCGATTGCCCACCTGATGGTCCTGAGCAGGCCGCGCGTAAGTGGCTGCACCAGCCAGCGCGGTGCCGATTTCAAGCCGAGCATCGCACGGAACTCGGGCTCGAGCGACACCACGGCCGCATCAAAGAGTAGTCGGTAGCTGACTCTGGCAATGCCGGGCAGCGGCGGATACTTGATGAACTTAACCACGTCGCGAGTTCGGTCGTCCACCCGCAGAGTGTTCGATGCCAAAATCCTAGAGATTTCGCTGTTGAGGCTGTCGCGATCCATGGGCACGTTTGTGAGCCCTAGCGGCTCCACCGATCTTGACCACTGCGAGATGTAGGCATCGGCGCCACCCGGGATCTCGCGCCAGGCATACCATTCATGGCAAACCAGGAAGCTCTCCATGAATGCAATGTGTACCCAGAGTAAGAGGTCAGGGTCTGCGGCTCGGTAGCCTCTGGTCTCACCCGAATTCGTTTGGTACTCCCCCACCACGCGGGTATGAAGCCGGTTTACCCTGTTCGCCTCTTTGGCTATCGCCTCGTGCGAGCCAAAGGTAGTGACGGTGAGCCAGCGGATGGTGCCGGCCAGCCTGCCGAGGGCGTCTTCCTGGTATCGCGAGTGATCGGCCACGCCCCGCAGCGTTCCCGGATGCAGGGCCTGCATTAGGAGTGCCCGAATGCCACCAACCAGGGTGCCAAAGTCGGCGTGAACTGTCCAGGGTGCATCGTCCGGCGTGTAGAGACCCGGTTCGTCACCGGCGGCTATAACCTCGAGCCAAGGTGGAACTCCATCGGGTGCACCAGAAAGTAACCGACGAAACCGAACCGACATGCGTTCTTGGAATGCGTTGTTACCCAATTCGGTTCGGCCTCTTTAGAAAATACACATTAGGGAGTAACCATGAACCAGCCAGATCTAGTCCGTCTTTGGTCCAAAGCCTGGAACCGCATCATTTTTGCACAGCTTGCTCCAACCACACTTCTCATCACCACTGTGGCACTGCTCCAGTTTGGCCTCGCCGATGCAGCGGTCAGCGTGCGCTGGGCCGCCGAGCTGATTCTGCTGGCCTCCGGAATTCTCGGTGCCCTGGCCGAGTTCACCGCGGCAGACGAAGCCATGGGATTGGCAAAAGAGTTGGCAACCGTGGCCCCCACCGATGCCTCCACCATTCGCATCGCGGCGGCGGCACGCTACCTCCCGGTGGTCAAGTTTGTAACCCCTGCGGTTTTCGTAGCTATTTTCGCGTTCCTATCCGTGGCACTCCTGGGTTAGTGGGCCTCCGAGTCTGAGTGGCAAGTCTTTGTAGACTGGAGCAATGCCAAAGACGTCTCGCTCATCCGTGGTTTCCACGGGCATCGGTGTGGGTCTGGCAACTGGACTTTACGGCATCTCATTCGGTGCTCTGGCCGCCACCTCCGGTCTCTCTATTGCCCAAACTCAGGTGCTTTCACTGCTCATGTTTTCCGGTGGAAGCCAGTTCGCGGTGGCCGGAGTAATTGCAGCCAGCGGCCCCGCCGGAATCATCCCCGCCATCCTCTCGGCCTGGCTTCTTGGCATTCGAAACGGTTTCTACGCGCTCAGACTAAATGGTGTTTTGGGCGTCGCCGGGCTGTTGAAGGTTGTTGCAAGCCAACTGACAATCGATGAATCTAACGCCGTCTCTGCCGCGCAGGACAGCGAAAAAGATTCCAAGCGTGGCTTTTGGATCACCGGTGTCTCGGTGTTTGTTTTCTGGAACCTTTTCACATTCGTGGGTGCCTACCTCGGCTCACGCGCGGGAAGCCCAGCCACCTGGGGTCTCGACGCCGCAGCCGCTGCTGCATTCCTCGGACTGGTCTGGCCACGGCTCAGGGGACTTCAGTCAAACCTGATTGCCGTTTTGGCTGCCATCTTCACCCTGCTTCTGGTTCCAGTCCTGCCGAGCGGTATCCCGGTCATCATCGGTGCACCGGTTGCGGTTGGTGTCATCTACCTCCTTAAACGCACCAAACTTGGAACTCGCCTCAAGGCTGGTGACCATGCCTAGCTATTGGATAGCTGTGCTGGTGGGCTCAGTTGCGGTGTTCTCCTGGAAGATCTTGGGTTACCTCATTCCGGCGCGCATCGCCAATCACCGCGAGGTTGTTATTTTTGCCGGCAAACTCACGGTTGCACTTCTTGCCGCACTAACCGCGGTCGAGACCTTGGTAACCGGACAAGCAATCGTGCTCGACGCACGCATCGCGGCCATCGGTGTGGCAGCCATTCTGTTTTGGCGCAAGCTGCCGTTCATTGTTGTGGTTGCCGCGGCCGCACTGGTTGCCGCACTGCTGAGACACTTCCTGGGTTGGGCCTAGTACCCGATGATTCCTCCGCTACCACTTCTGCTCGGATTCATTCTGGCTTCCATCACACTGATTGCCATTCCGGGACCATCGGTGATGTTTGAGATTGGCCGAACCCTGAGCCACGGTCGCAAAGCTGGCCTAATCACGGTTGTATTCAACGTTCTTGGTACTACCGTCTGGCTTATTGCCGTTGTGGTTGGCCTGGGCGCCTTCCTTGCCACCAACCCGGCTGCCCTGGCGGCAATTCGCATCGCGGGAGCAATCTACCTGGGCTATCTCGGCGTTCAGTCCATTCGCCACCGCAAGTTAGACGAGGCGAAACTGCAGGAAAAGGAGCAGGCCGCGGGCTCAGACAAGCAGGACCTCAGCGGAAGACGCATTGCGCGCGACGCCTTCATCGTGGGAGCCAGCAACCCCAAGGTAGCAATCTTCTTCTCCGCCGTACTTCCGCAGTTCATCAGCAGCGACGGCAACTTCACCGCCCAATTCATTTTCCTAGGGCTCTTGTTCCAGGTTCTCGCCTACTTCGGTGACGGCAGCTATGTGATGCTGGCATCGGTGGCACGCGACTGGATCTTCTCCCGCAGCGGCCGGCTGGCGGCAATCATTGGCACCGGTGGCGTCCTAATTACCGGTTTGGCGATCTACCTAGTTGTCAGCACCCTGCTCGAGCTGGGCCACTAGAAATGCGAAACGGCCGACCATAGGCCGACCGCTTCGAAGTTGCTGGTGCCGCCAGGCGGTTTCAGCTACCAGGCAGCCAGTTCCTCAACCGAAGCCGCGCGCTTTACGGAGCCACCCTCGGTTAGTTCAATCACAAACGACGGCGCTCCCACAGTGGTGGCGAAGTCAAGGGTGAGCTTGGCATCGGTGCCGGTCCAGGTGAGGTTCATGGTGTCTGCGCCAGTGATGGCCCAGGTAAAGTCTCCCCACTCAAACAGTTCATGACGGCGAATGCGCGCCAGGCCGATGATCGCCTGAGGAACCGGTGTGGCGAGTGCCGCCTCGATCTCTGCCGGGGTGTAGTTGTGACGGTTGGTGTCGCGGCCATTGTCGGTCTGAGCAAACAAGTCACGGTCATCCATGCCATTGAACAGGCCAACGTAGTAAACCTGTGGCTCGCCCGGCAGGAAGAACTGCACAGCTCGCATGATTGTGTAGGCGGTGTCGTTGGCAACGATGTTTGGCAGGGTGGCGTTGATCTGGTGCGGCAGGGTAAACCACTGAGGCACCACCGATGCCTTTGCGCTGTGCCCCTGGGTGTTCACGGCGGCCACCTTGAAGATGTCCTCCATGTCCTCCTGGGTAATGAGGCCAGGCTTGCCATTGATTGGACCGCCATCGATTACGCCGTAACCGTCGTGGGTGTCGAGCACGTTGAGACAGTTATTAGGGCGCTGACCAAACCAGAGGCCCAGCTTGTCAACTGTTCCCCTGAAGAACGAGTGCAGCAGCAGCGGTGCGGTCTGGAAGTCGTAGATGAGGTCCACCAGCGGGGCAATAGCCTGCTGCTGGGTGTAGTGAGCGTGGACCTCAACCAAAACTCGCATGCCGTAGCTGTGAATGAGGTCTGTAATTTCCTTGACGAACTCGAGGGTTTCCTCGGTCATGAAGCTGTCGGTGCCCGGTGTCTTAACCGCATAGCCAACAGCGTCGAGGCGAACAACCTTCACGCCACCCGATTTCAGGGCATCGAGAACACGACGCAGGTAGGCCTGACCGGCCGAGTGCTTGATGTCGATGTCAACCTGCGAGGGCATGAAAGTGGTCCAAACCAGACGACGCTTTCCATCAACCTCGTAGGCGGTGAAAGGTAGGCCCGGGCGAGGGCGGTAGAAACTTGTGATTCCCTCTTCGGTTCCACCGTTTGGGAACACCACATCAAAGGTGAGGAACATGCCGGCAAACTCGCTGGCGTCGCCTTTCTCCTGCCAGTCGATGAACTCAGGCGATAGATAAGAGGCGTGGTTGACAATCAGATCCGCGGTGAGCTCGTGAGTCTCACTGATTCGCTTGAAGTCCGTCCAGTCGCCGAGTCGCGGGTCAACAATCGAGTGGTCGATGGGGTCAAAACCGGCGTCATCGCCGTCGTATGGATGGAAGAACGGCAGCACGTGAATACCACTGAAGTCCTTGAGCGGACCCTGCAGCAACTTCTCAATTTCCCCCAGATTTCCGCCCACTCGCTCCGAATAAACGAGGATGCTGGCACCGGCCATCTTGGTCTCCTTTGGGGGATTACGATACAACTTTGTCAATAAATGACTGTGCTATTGTAAACGCTTCCAAGTGGCAGTTAGCCCGATTTTCGCTAACAAAACGGTATCTGTTTTGTAAAGACACCAGATTTACAGGGGTGAACTGTAAGCGATTACTGGCAGGTCAATCCAGTCGCCGGCAGGGTGCCTGCAGTGAAGAAGTCATCCACCGCGTTGTCCACGCAACTGTGTCCCTGGCCGTAAGCGGTGTGGCCCTCGCCCTTGTAGGTAATCAGGGTGGCGTTGGAAAGCACCTTATTGGCCAGGTTTACAGCCTGCTGGTATGGAGTGGCCGGGTCTCCCGTGGTGCCAACCACCACGATGGTTGGCGAACCCTTGGCCGCGTAAGACTTCAGCGGCTTGGCAACCGGGTACTTCCAGTAGGCGCAAGACAGGCCACCGTACTGCCAGTAGCGACCCATCACGCTGCTTGCCGCGAGGATGCGCTTATTCTGCTTTTTCATGCTCGCCAGGTCGCTCGGCTCGCGACTGTCTAGGCACTTGGTAGCGATGAAGGCTTCCATCTCGTTGGAGTTGTAGGTGCCATCGGTGTTGCGGTCGTTGTAGTAGTCGGCCAGGCGCTGCAGCGTGGTTCCGTCACCCTTGAAAGCTGAGGTGAACCCTGCGGTGAGGTAGGTCCAGTAGTTCTTGGAATAGAGAGCCATGTCGATGCCAGCGGTCGCCATTGCAACGGTCAACTTGCGGCCGTGATCCTGCGTAGAAATGGGAGAAGTCTCCAGGCCGAGCAGGAACCCCTTGATCTTGGCCGAAGCAGCCGCCACACTGCCGTTGAACGGGCAATTGCTCTTCCCCAGGCAATCTGCAAGGTAATCATTGAGAGCTAAGTTGAAACCCTTGAGCTGGTTCAGGCTCTGGTCGGCATCGGGCACGGTTGGGTCAACCGCTCCGTCCAGGACCATCTTTCCCACCTTGGTTGGGAAAAGTGCCGCATAGTTAGCACCGATGAAAGTTCCGTAGGAATAACCCAGGTAGTTCAGCTTGGCATCGCCCATAACCGCGCGAATTACATCCAGGTCGCGGGCGGTGCTAATCGTGTCAAGGTGACCCAGGAGCGGTCCGGTGTTGGCGGCACAGGCATCGGCGAAATCTTTAAGTGCAAGCCTGGTGACGGCTAGATCCTTGGTGGAGCCGAGTGGATAGCCGGAGTCGGCGTAGAGAAACTGGTCCATCTTTGGCGATGCCGCGGTCTTGCTGGTCACATAGCAGTGAACCGCGGGCACCGAGTTCTGGACGCCTCGCGGGTCGAATCCGACAAAGTTGTAGTTCGCCTTTAGCTTTGTGGTGGCGAGGTTAGCCAGACTGTCACGTACGAAGTCGTAGCCGCTGGCTCCCGGACCGCCCGGGTTGAAGATTACCGATCCCAGTGGCTTAGCAGCCGACGCGCGGTGGTAGATGACCGCCAGTGAAATGGTGGTGCCTTCGGGCTTAGCCCAGTCCATAGGAACCAAAACCTGGCCGCAGTAGAGGTCGGTTCCGCAGCTGTTCCAGGCCACAGTCTGGTTGTTGAAGTCGGCGGCCGACTTGAAAGTTGTGGTTCGGGCTATGCCTGGCAGCGCTCCAGTGCCGGCGAGACCGATTGAAACCGCGGCGGCAATCAGGGCAAACTTCAGCCAGTTGCGTTTGCTAGCGAGCGACAAGAGCATTCCTGTTCTGTCGGGAGCTATTCCACCCGACGAAGCGAGACCGCCAAGGCCTCCAACGTGAGTAAGTTTGACACATTTGCGTCTATTCTCCGCCGAGCCGTGGCGATACTCTCAAGTTTCTCCAAGGTTTGGGCCGCGGTGGTGGTTGAGGCCAGATCCTGGATTCCGCTGCGAAGATCCTCGTTCACGAGAGGCACGCCGGCCTCGAGTTGAATGGTCAAAACATCACGATAAAGCGAGAGCAGGTCAACCAGAATGCGGTCGATGCCATCTCGCATGCTGCGAGTAGCCCGGCGTTTCTGGGCTTCCTCCAACTGTTTGAAAGAAGAGCGCAGTGCCGGTGGCACCGTCTCCCCCGGCTTAAGACCCATGGTCTCCATGAGCTGGCCTTTCTCGGCTTCGTCGCGCTCGAGAGTGAGGGCATCGGCGTCTTTTTTGGCAATGCTCGACCACTGATCGGCCGCAAACATGGCGCTTGAAACCCCGCGAAGGTTGAGCGCGCTCAACAGAGTCTCGCGGCGACGGCTTCTGGCCTCCGTGCTGGTGGCTAGCCGAAGTGCCATGCCAATGTGGCTCTGCGCCTCGGCCGCAACCTGGCCGGCAATCTTGGGGTCTATCCCATTGCGCTCCACCAATAACTTGGCAACGGCGTCAACGCTCGGAACCTTGAGGGCAACTCGGCGAACGCGCGACCGGATTGTGGGCAGGAGGTCGGCTTCTGATGGAGCGCAGAGCATCCAAATAGTGTTGCTCGGTGGCTCCTCCAGTGCTTTCAGCAGAACGTTGGAGGTTCTGTCTGTCATGCGATCGGCATCCTCCACAATCAGGATTCGATATCGCCCAACTGCCGAGCCCAGGTATGAGTTAGTCACCAGACTTCGCACCTCATCGATGCTGATTTGGATTCGCTCTGTGGCTAGAACCGTCACATCGGGGTGGGTTCCCTGCTCCACCATCTGGCAACTCTTGCAGCTGCCGCAGCCGCCCTCGGGGCACTGCAGGGCGGAGGCAAAGGCTACGGCCAGATTGCTGCGTCCGCTTCCGGGAGGGCCGGTGAAAAGCCAGGCGTGGTAGACACCATCCTGGCGGTGCCGAACCGCCTGCTCCAACTGGCCAACCGCCTCTGGTTGCCCAGCCAGCTCATGCCAAACCGGTGCCGCCACGTTATCCTAGAACCGAGTTCACTCGGGCGCGAATCTGCGCCTGCATGTTCTCAACGCTTTGACTCGCGTCAACCACGAAGAAACGGTCTGGCTCGTTCGACGCCAGCTTCAGGAAGGCCTGCCTGGTGGCCTCAAAGTACTCAATCTTTTCGCGCTCCATGCGGTCTGGTTCGGTGCCCGTGGTGTTGCGGCGGGCCCTAGCCTCCGATGCATCCAGGTCGAGAAGCACCGTGAGGGTTGGAAGCAAGCCATCCACTGCCCAGAGGTTGATTTCACGAACTTCATCCATGCTCAGGGCACGGCCTGCACCCTGGTAAGCCACCGATGAGTCGAAGTAGCGATCGCTAATAACCACGGACCCTTCGGCGAGCGCCGGACGTATCTTGGTGGCAACGTGATGCGCACGGTCTGCCGAGAACAGCAACGCCTCGGCGCGCGGTGCAACCTCACCCTTTCGGTGAAGCAGCAGCTGGCGAATCTCCTGGCCAAGCTCGGTTCCACCCGGCTCTAGGGTTCGAACCACCTTGTGACCGAGGTTTTCCAGGTGATCCTGCAACAGGTTGGCCTGAGTTGATTTACCCACGCCATCGATGCCCTCAAAGGTGATGAATATTCCGGTCATGAGGCTACTTTGTCTTGCGGGTCGCGCCACGCTTGACGGTTCGAGCCGGTGCAGCCTTGCGAGCTCCGGCCTTACTTACCTTGGCTGGTGCCTGACCGGGCTCTAGGCCCAGCTTCTCGCGACGGATAGCTAGGAGTTCGTAGGCGCGGTCGTTGCTCAGCTCTTCAAGACTCTCGTCCTTCGGAACTGTTGCGTTCACAAATCCATCGGTGATGTAGGTGCCGAACTGACCGGTCTTGGCAACCACCTTGCCCGCCGATGCTGGGTCCTCGCCGAATTCCTTCAGCGGGGCGGCCGCAGTGGCTCCCCGGCCTCGGTACTTAGGCTCTTTGTAGATTGCCACTGCCTGGTCGAGGGTGATGGAGAAGATCTCCTCCTCGGTGGTCAGGCTTCGGCTATCGGTTCCCTTGCGCAGGAAAGGACCAAACTTGCCATTCTGCGCGGTGATCTCGGTGCCCGATTCGGGATCAACGCCAACCACGCGCGGGAGCGAAAGCAGCATCAGCGCTTCATCTAGGGTGATGGTAGCCGGGCTCATCGACTTGAAAAGCGAGGCCGTTTTAGCCTTGCCGCCCTTCGGGTCCTCCATGGTCACATACGGACCGTAGCGACCGTCCTTGAAGAGCACGTTTTCGCTGGTCTCAGGGTCAACACCGAGAACACGGTCGGTTGCTACCGGCGCGTTGACCAACTCTTGAATCTTGGTGTTGGTGAGCTCGTCCGGTGCCAGTTCCTCCGGCAGGTTGATTACGCGGCGGCCGTTTTCGTCGGCACCCTCGGAACCTGGCTCGGCAGCCACCTCAAGGTATGGGCCGTACTTGCCGGTTCTCAGAGTTACGCCGTCGCCCAACGCGAAAGAGTTAATGGCTCTGGCGTCTTGGTCAACCAAGCCCTCAACGGTTGGCAGCAGTCCGCCTTCCTTGCCCTCGCCAAAGTAGAAGCGCTTGAGCCAGGCGATGTGGTCTAGCTTGCCGTCGGCAATCTGGTCTAGGTCCTCTTCCATCGATGCGGTGAACGCATAGTCCACTAGACGGCCGAAGTTCTCCTCGAGGAAGCGGGTCACTGTAAAGGCGATCCACTCTGGAACCAGCGCCTGGCCTCGGCGTCGGATGTAGCCCTTGGAGGTGATGTTGCTCAGGATTGCCGCGTAAGTGGATGGGCGGCCGATGCCGTCTTCCTCTAGCGCCTTGACGAGGCTTGCCTCGGTGTAGCGAGGGGGTGGCAGAGTCTGGTGATCCTTTGCCAGAACTTCCACCTGAGTCAGACCCTGTCCAACCTCAAGAGCCGGGAGCTTCTTTTCGGCCTTATCGTCTTCATCGTTGCGAGTCTCGTCGTAGCTCTCCTCGTAGGCGGCCATGAAACCACGGAAGGTGACGACGGTACCCGAAGCACTGAACTCGGCATTAGCAAAGGTGGTGCCGTTGAGCGGTGAAACCGAAATGCGTGCGGTTGTGGTGTTTACTCGTGCATCCTGCATCTGGCTGGCGACGGTTCGCTTCCAGATCAGGTCGTAAAGGTCGAGTGCGCGCCCGCCCAGCTCACTGCGAACCTCGGCGGGAGTGCGGAATACATCTCCCGCTGGGCGAATAGCCTCGTGTGCCTCCTGCGCGTTCTTGTTCTTGCCCGTGTAAACGCGAGGAGAATCCGAGACATACTCGGCCCCGAACATTGCCTTGGCCTGGTTGCGAGCAGCGTTGATTGCCTGCCCCGAAAGGGTAGGCGAATCGGTTCGCATGTAGGTGATGTAACCATCCTGGTAGAGCTGCTGGGCGGTGTCCATGGTCTGCTTGGCGCTCATGCGCAACTTGCGGCTGGCTTCCTGCTGCAGGGTGGAGGTGGTGAAAGGAGCAGCCGGACGGCGAACCGAAGGCTTGGATTCAACGTCCACAACCTTGATGACGGCCGACGAATCTTGAACTGCGTTGGCCACGGCGTTGGCTGCGGCCTCGTCTAGCACCAGTACATCGGCCTTGAGCTTGCCGGAGTCATCGAAAGACTCACCGGTAGCAATCTTCTTGCCGGCGAGATTTACCAACTTGGCCTCGAAAGGTGGCTGCGTGGCATCGGCGGTTTGGAAGGTTGCCTTCACATCGAAGTAGCTGGCTGAAACGAAAGCCATGCGCTCCCGCTCGCGTTCCACCACCAGACGAGTTGCTGGGCTCTGCACGCGACCCGCACTCAGGCCACGGTTCACCTTGCGCCAGAGCACCGGCGAAACCTCGTAGCCGTAAAGTCGGTCAACCACGCGGCGGGTTTCCTGCGCCTGAACCAGGTTGTTGTCCAGCTCGCGGGTATTGTTCACGGCGTGCTGGATTGCGTCTTTGGTGATCTCGTGGAAAACCATGCGCTTTACCGGAACCTTTGGCTTGAGCACCTGGAGCAGGTGCCAAGCGATGGCCTCACCCTCGCGGTCCTCATCTGTTGCCAGTAAGAGCTCGTCGGCTCCGGCGAGCGCCTTCTTCAGGTCGGTTACGGTCTTGGACTTACCCGGGGAGATTGCGTAGTAAGGCTCAAAGTCATTTTCAATGTCGATGGAGAACTTGCCGAGCGAACCCTTCTTCTTCTCGGCGGGTAGGTCCTTGGTGTCAATGAGGTCACGAATGTGACCCACCGATGCCAGGACTTCATAGCCTGGACCAAGGTACTTAGAAATCGTTTTGGCCTTAGCCGGCGACTCCACGATTACCAGTTTGATACCCAAATGTTGCTCCTTATATATCTGCGGCTAATCCCCCACCGCAGTTGCTGTTGCGTTTAGCACTATACCCATAAGAGTTAGGTGCGCCGCAACCGTTGCTTCATCGCCCACAATAGAGCAACCTGCCAACTTCACCATATTTAAGGTAAGAATCTGGCCGGCCCGCTCACACGGGAGTCCCGTGTTTATGCCACGATAGGTTTGGCTGGCTCCAATAGCCGCGAGATCGGTTGCCGCTTGCAATCTGGCCTGCGCTAGCCCAAAACCACCGATGCTCAACGCCGCTAAAGACACTGAAGCCACTAGAGCCAACAGGGTTATTGCCAACACTGTTCCCGAGCCAGACTCGTTCTCCACTTCAGCTTCCCGGCCGTAGTGCACAGGCCCGAGCTTGATTGAGACCCAACGCCATGATGCCTATTTGATTCTGGATATTTCCGCTGACGCAAACCAGGCCGTCTAGGTGGGTAAACGAAACCGCAATGCCAAGCGATTGCCCCAACTGCCGCAGCTGGTCATCGGTGCGGCCTAGTTCCACCGCCCTGGCAATGACGGCAACCTTTTGCGCGAGCGCCCCGGCTCTCAGCTGCTGGCCCGCTACCCCAATCAGCGCAACTGCAATCAATAGCGCCGCTGGCAAGATAACGGCGAACTCGGCGGTTGCCGAACCCAGTTCGCCATTTCTGGCCCAGCTGTTTCGGCCCCAGCGGTTTCTGACCCAACTTTTTCTGGAAGTCACGGCGTCACGGCAAGCGCCTGGTGCACCAGATTCACAAGCATTTGTCGCACCTCGTCGCTCTTGAGTATCACTAGCAACAGGGTGGCGAAGCCAACCGCGGCCATGGTGGCCACAACGTATTCTGCGGTGGCGGCACCGGCATCGGTGGGGGTGTTGGTTTGCATTGGCTGACCTTTCTAAAAGACTTGAGCGGCTTGAAGTGTGGAGACAATCACCGGCACAACCAGCAGGAGCACAAATTGCGGAATGAGAAATAACCCGAGAGGAAGCAGCAACTTGATGGGGAGCCGCTCCACCTGCTGCTCCTTGGCGGCCAGTGCCTGCTCACGCTTCAGCACGGCCGCACTCTCCAACCGACGCGCAACAGAGCCACCATCAGCCATGGCACGCAGGACTTCAGTCTCAACCTCGGCTAGCGGCCCACCGGTGACCTGTCGCAGCGCGGCCACCGCACGGTTAATGCCCACCCCTTCTCTCAGTGCAACCGCCATGAGGCTCAGCCAGAGGCCCGGGTCGGGTTCCACCTGCTCAATGCGCCTGACAAATCGCTTTGCCACCACGCCCGCGGCAAAGGTCAGGGCTACCGACAAGGCAAGAACCAGCCAACCCAGTGGTTGGTAAATCAGGAAAGTGATGGTGTGCAAGCCGACGAGCTGCGAGCCAAGCAGTGCCAACCAGGGCAGCCAGCGAAGTAGATGCCCGGTTACCTCCGAAGCAGCCTTCCCTTGGTTTATTTTGCGCTGAATGCTCCAGGCGAAAGCAAAGTGGGTTGCAAGCAAGGTCAGCAGGCTGGAGACACTGATTCCAAGAATGGTTGTGAATGTCATTCGCAGCGAAAGGTAAGCCGAGAAGTGCGCCCCGCCCCAAAGCATCAACTCGCGGTATTTTCGATTCACCTGCTCCGCTGAAACCAGGCCGCACTTTACGTCGGCTCTGAATTCCTCGAGTTCATTGGCTAGCGTCAGATACATTTCCCCACTCCTCTATTTGTGTGACCTTTCGAACTCCACCCTCGAAGTCGAGGTGAATGACGAAATCAATCGCTGCCTCGGCGGCGGCGTAGAAACTCTCCCGGGAATGGCCGGCTTGGAGGGCAAGCGACAGCATGCGGGCCGGCACTTCGAATGCGGAGTTGGCATGAAGGCTGGCCGCCGAACCTCTGTGCCCAGTGTTCATGGCCTTCAGGAGAACATCCACTTCGGATCCGCGAACCTCGCCCACCACCAGTCGGTCTGGGCGCATACGTAAGGCTTCTCGGGCCAGTAGGGCGAGATCGAGCTCACCGGCTCCGTCACTATTAGGCTGACGAACTTGTAGCCCAACCACCTGCCCGGCAACTGGCAGAATCTCAAAGGTGTCTTCCACCACAACGGTGCGCAGCTGCGGACTTTCAGCAATCATCGCCCTGAGCAGGGTGGTCTTACCCGAACCGGTTGGGCCCGAAATGACAAAGTTTGCCCGCGCGTTCAGAATCTCTCGCAACCTCCCAAACTGCGCAAAACTCACTAACCCAGCTTCGGCCAGCTCATCCAATCCCTGCCTAGCCGCACGATGAACTCGAATGCTCAAAAGAGTCTGTTCAGAAATCTCCGATGCCAGGACCGCGTGAACCCTGAGTCGGTCGATTCCAAGCTGGGCCAGTGCCGGAAGATTCTTGACCGAGATGGCGGCATCGGTGACGGGAGAAATTAGGTCGAGGTGGCGGTCGCCTAGGCCAACCAGAAAACGGGCCATTTCTTGTAGTTCCAGTTCCGGAACAGATAGTTCGCGAACCGGCTCGAGC
>Ga0228699_1000619_pt1 | contig 24651 bp, 27 predicted proteins | sample McNCre217_Aug_MG_FD_178016 | JGI IMG/M metagenome (GOLD analysis project Ga0228699, IMG submission 178016) | Freshwater microbial communities from McNutts Creek, Athens, Georgia, United States - 2-17_Aug_MG | ecosystem: Environmental > Aquatic > Freshwater > Creek | place: USA: Georgia... | reverse complement strand
GTCCACTGCATCGCTAGCTCAACGGAGAGGTTCTTCTCCTTGGTTTCGCTCTCGAATGCGATGATCTCGTCGTGAACGACCTCTGCCTTCTTGGCGGAGTTGAGGTATTCCACGTAGTCCTGTAGACCGCGCTCGTAGCAGAAATCGTCCTTGCGGTCGTCTCGCTCATCGTGCAGAGTGATTCGCAGGCCCTTGTTGAGGAAGGTCATCTGCTGGAAACGCTGACGCAGAGTCTCGTAGTCGTATTCCACGGTTTCGAAGATGTCCGGGTTGGCCAAGAATTCGATTGTGGTTCCGGTGTAATCGGCCGGTGCACCCTGGGCAATCGGGGCCAGCGGCACACCAATCGCGTATTCCTGGTTCCAGAGGAAGCCGTCGCGGGCCACCTGAACCTTGAGGCTGGTGCTGAGTGCGTTAACCACCGAGGCACCCACGCCGTGCAGACCACCGGAAACGGCGTAACCGCCACCGCCGAACTTACCGCCGGCGTGAAGAATGGTGAGGACCACCTGAACGGTGGAGATGCCCTCGGTTGGGTGAACCGCAACCGGGATGCCTCGGCCGTTATCCACAACGCGAATCCATCCATCCTTGGTGATGGTGACGTTGATGGTGTCGCAGTAGCCGGCGAGGGCTTCGTCTACGGAGTTGTCTACGATCTCGTAAACCAGGTGGTGCAAACCACGGGGACCGGTGGAACCGATGTACATACCCGGACGCTTACGGACGGCCTCGAGACCCTCGAGTACCTGAATATTCCCGGCGTCGTAATTGTTTTCTGGCGCAGACATATTAAGTTTGTGACTCCTTTTAGACGAGTTAGGTCCGGTGAACTGCCCGCCCGATGACGGGACTTACATTCGGGTTATCTAACTACTAGGAATTTTACCGTTTAGGGGTCACATTTATTGGGATTTGATAGCTGCAAATAGCGCGGAAATCCCCTATTTGTAGGCGATAGCGAAGCGAATTACAAAGTTTTGTGATTCCGTTTACCCGTAGGTGTCACGAGGGCCGCGACCTGGGACGCTGTATTTACCCTTTTTCCAAGTTGGAGCGTCTGGGCCAACAAATTTGATGGCCTCAATTTTGAGAGTCGGATAGTCCTGAGCCAGCCGACTCAAAATCTGGTTTTGCATCAGGCGCAGCTGGGTGGCCCAGGCGGTTGACTTGCAACGCACCAGCAACTGCCCGTTGTCTAGTTCTTCCGGAGTGGAGTTTTCCGCATTTTTATCGCCGACAATCTTGGCCCATCCGGCAAATAACTCCGCCCGGTTCAAATCGGCATCCCAACTGAACTGGGAAAGCAGTTTGTCCAGGCTGGCTGCTGCTGTCACCGGGTCGCGGCCTTTTTGGAATGGCTTTGATCCCCCTCGGGTGCTGGCCTCTCGACGACGTTTCTCATCGCGGCCGATTCGCCCAGTCACCGCCTGTTTCATTCGCAAGTAAAAGTCGACGGCGAAGTCCTCACTCATCGTCACTCACCTGCCCAGCCACCGAGCCAACTGCCTCACCCGAAGCAACCGTGCCTTGTTTCACGTGGAACATTTTGGCTTTTAGGGCCGCCGGAACATCCTCCGCGACGGCAGCCGTAATAAGTACCTGCTCGTTATCCAGCACCAATTCGGCCAGCTTTTCGCGGCGCTTGGCGTCAAGTTCCGCAAAGACATCGTCCAGGATCAAAATCGGGTCACCGAAATTGCCTTCTGCCCGTAGCAATTCTCTGGCTGCCAACCTAAGAGCCAAAGCGAAAGACCAGCTTTCCCCGTGGCTCGCGTACATCTTTGCCGGCATTCCGTTCAGCAACAGAATCAAGTCATCGCGCTGCGGACCGCAAAGGGTCAGGCCCCGTTCCAGTTCTTTCGGCCGTAGCTCCGCCACCCGAGCCGAAAAAATTGCTTCCAATTCTTGTAGTTCGAAACTTTCCAGATATTCAAGATCTTCGGGTTCATCGTCGTCACCGAAACTCGGAACACCCTTGGCCAACAATGATGACTTCATCTTAAGTTCGGGCTGATTCCTGGACACGGCGATCTGTTGATAAGCCGCAATAATCAGCGGATTCAACCGATTCATCAGGTTTCCACGGGCGGCAACTATCTGTGCACCAAGTGAAATCAGCTGGGAATCCCAGGCATCAAGAGTGGAAAGTGCGGATCCAGCCACCGAGTTCGAACGCGCACTCTTAAGCAGAGCATTCCGCTGCTTTAGAACTCGCTCGTAGTCCTGTAATACCCCAGCCAGACGTGGAGTCAGCTGAACCAGCAGCTCGTCTATAAAGCGGCGGCGATTTCCCGGGTCTTTTTTGACAATATCCAGATCCTCTGGAGCAAAAGTCACCGTTTGCACATACCCGAGTAGATCCCTCGCCCTACTGGATGGGCTCTTGTTGATTGCAACGCGATTTTTTGTAGTTCTTGAAAGCTCTAAATCAAGCAACACTTCGCGGCCGGCATGGGAAACCTTGGCCCTAACGATTGCGGTTTCTGCATCCCAGCGAATCAGGGGCAAATAACCGGCTGTTCTGTGGCTGCTAAGAGTCGCTAGGTAGTGGACTGCCTCAACCAGGTTGGTCTTGCCCTGGCCGTTATCCCCGGCAAATAGGTTTACTCCATCACCGAATTCAACCTCGGTGGCTTCATGGTTACGGAAGTTAGCGAGAGTCAGATGCTTAATTTGCATCGCTCACCCTCACTGTTTCTGAATAACTGGTGTTAGACCACTTTTTGTAAGTTACAAGTTCCCCAAGTAGCGGGATTACTAGCGCAGCAGGTTTGGCTGAAGCAGGTACTTGAACGAGTCCGCTTTGTCCTTAGCGCCGTGACCGGTGATCAAAACCGGGCCAGGCTTGTGCGGGTTCTCGTTGTTGGTGAACGCAATCTTCACAAACTCGGTCTTGCAGGCGGCAAGTGCATCAATCAAGAACTGTGGCTTGAGCATTACAACAATTTCCTTGCCGGAAAGCTCAGCCGAAACGCTTTCAGATGCCTGTGCGCTCTCATTAGCTTCAAGCTGAACTGCGGTCTCGGTGAAGGAATACTTCAACGCTGGCTGCTTGTCCAAAACCAAAGCAACGCGACGAGTGGAGTCAATGAGGTCCTGGGTGGCAACGATCGAGTAGTTGTCGGTTCCAGCCGGGAAGTATCCGCGCACTGGGCGGGCCTGCTCCTTGATCAGCTGGGTAGTCACTGAGCGGTTTCCCGCCTTGAAGGCAATCATTCCGCGATCTTCTTCGCTCTTGATGGCGATCGAGATTTCTGGCTGGTTTGCAAAGGTCTTGGCGATTTCTTGCAGAGTTTTGGCCGGAACCAAAGCGCTCAGCTCTCCGCTGGTGCTGGTGGTCCAGTCGATTTCCTTGAGTGCCACACGGTAACGGTCGGTTGCTGTGAATGCCACCTGAGTTGGACTGGTCTCAATAAGCACACCGGTCATCCAGGCTGGAATTTCTTCCTTGGATGCTGCCATCGCAACCTGTGCAACCGCGTCACCAAAAACATCACCGGTGATGGTTCCGGTTACCGGTGGCAGCTCTGGAAGGGTTGGGTAAGCCTCAACATCCATCAGCGGCAGGGTGAACTTTGAAGAACCACAGGTCAGCAGCAGCTTTGAACCGTCTGCTTCAAACTCAACGGGTGCATTTGGCAGACGAGCAGCAATGTCTGAAAGGAACTTGGAAGAAACCAGGATTCGTCCAGATTCTTCAACCTTGGCAACAACCTCTGCCTGAGCCGAAACCTCGTAGTCAAACACCGAGAATCGCAGTGCGTTGGCGTCAGCCTCGATGAGGATTCCACTGAGGATCTGCTGCTTGTTCTTTAGAGGAAGAATGCGTACCGCAAATGAAACGGCCTCGGACAATACGTCCTTGTTTACCTGGAACTTCACGTCGTTTCCTTCTAAAGCTATTGAGTGCTTGTTTACCGTGAACTTTTGTGATTCACCCAGTTGGATTTACCTAGGTCACAGTCACGGGTCTTAAAGTCTGCCACAATCCGGTTACCTAAAGGGTTTTTCCAAGTTTTTGTGATTCAAGGTTGATAGGTCCTTGAACCCTCAAAAGTTATGTAACTCATTAATTTCTTTAAATTCTTTAATTTCATTAATAGCCGGCTGTGGAATTGTGAACAACTCCTGTGAGGCCTGTAATCAGTAAAGAACTACACGGTTGTAACTTGTATAAACAGGTGTGAATAACTCTGTGGATAACTATGGAGCCTGTTGAATGACAAATTTGAGTTCACCAGTTTTTCCCTAGTTATCACCGGATATCTGATAGTTATCCGCAGTTTTCCACAGCTTTATCCACAAGTGGAAATGTCAAAATTTTTTATACTTACTGGCTCTTGATTCGGGCCAGTAGCTCGGTGACGTGAGTATAGATCTCACGCTTACGGTTTAGGTCTTCCTTAACCTTGCGGCAGGCATACAAAACGGTGCTGTGGTCTCGGTTACCAAAGATGGTTCCGATTGTCGGCAGCGATTGGCTGGTTAGCTCCCTAACCAGGTACATGGCAATCTGTCGAGCCTGAGCAATAGCGTGTACGCGAGATTGGCTGCACAGATCATCGACGGTAATGCCATAGAAGTTGGCAACCACATTCATGATTTCTGAAGTTGTTGTAGTTCGTTCCTCACCAACCGGAACGATGTCTCGCAACATGGTCTGAACCAGCTGCATGGTTACTGGCTGGCGGTTGAGGTTTGCATAGGCAATAACTCGAATCAGGGTTCCCTCAAGCTCGCGGATATTCGAAGAGACTCGCTGAGCCATGTAGTCGATGATCTCGTCCGGGACCTTTATGTTTTCGTTGTCGGCCTTCTTGCGAAGAATGGCGATACGAGTTTCAAGCTCCGGGGCCTGAATGTCTGTCATCAAACCCCAGGCAAATCGGGAAACCATTCGCTCTTCAAACCCACCTAGATCTTTGGGGGGCTTATCCGAGGTAATAACAACCTGTTTGTTGTTGTTATAGAGGGTGTTGAAAATCTGGAAGAAGGCTTCCTGGGTTTGTTCGGCGCGCTGAAGGAATTGAATGTCATCAATCAGCAGCACATCGATGTCCCGGTAACTGGCTTGGAAGTCTGCGGCTTTGTTGCTCTGAATCGAGGAGATAAATTCGTTAGTGAATTCCTCGCTGCTTACATAGCGAACCTTGCGGCGTGGGTGCAGTGCGATCGTGTAGTGGCCGATTGCGTGCAGTAGGTGAGTCTTACCAAGGCCCGATGCACCGTAGATAAACAGCGGGTTGTAGCTTCGCGCCGGATCTTCGGCCACAGCAAATGATGCGGCGTGGGCAAAGCGGTTGCTGCCACCAATAACAAAAGTGTCGAAGGTGTACTTGGGGTTTAGCCGGGTCTCGTGGTTTCGAACATCCAGCGCACCCGAGCCACTGAGAAAACTTGGTAGTTCGTTCAACGAGTGAGCCGGTGCGGCCGAAGTTTGGGCCACCGGGTTTTGGGCCACCGGTGATTGCGAGACGTTTGAGGCGGCAGAAAAATTTAGAGAGTTGGCTGCCGGACCTCCGGCAGCGGTACCTGGGGCGTTGATGCTTGTGGCCGCCACGGTAACCGGGCTGTGCTCAACAACGCGGGAACCTTCGAGCTCCGGGTTGACTCGCAGAATCAACTGGTTTGGCTGACCGTCATCAGGGTGGGATTCCAAATATTCGGCAATCAAAGGCATGATTCGGGTTTCGATCATGTTTTTGGTTACATCGTTTGGAACATCCACGTAGAGGTTTTGGCCGACTACGGCAACTGGGTCAATCAGGCTTAAGAATCCGAGTGCCTGTTTGGTGACGCGTGCATCGCTTGCGAGGCGGTTGAGCAACGCGTGCCACACCGTGGCTACTACGTCTTCGTCACTCATCATCAGTCCTCGAGGTGTGGGGTTTTGCTGGGTTTTCACCCGTCAAACATCCCATGATTCTAGCGGCTTTGCTCAGGTTATCCACAGGGTACGCAAAGTTATCCACAAAAGTGGATGAAGCTGTGGATAAGTTGGGTCTGGGCTTTCCCCCACAGGCCCGAATTCCTGAGAACGCCATTCAAGCGGATATGCGTGACGGATATCAAATTGGCTCGGCGTGTCATTTCCAACTGTTTTGGAATGGCTGTGCGATACTTCCAGATTTGGCGGAAATAAGCCGAATAAACTTGACCTAAAGCCTTAAACGGTTTATTTTTAAAAGGTTGCTCGGCCTCGAGGTTGGCTGAGCGTTTCCAATGGTTCTCGGCCAGTATTCAAAGTCGGGGTCCAAACCGGCCCAGGCCAAACCTAAAAACTGAACCTCAACAAGTTTTGGAGTGATCACCGATGTCGAAGCGTACCTTCCAGCCGAACAACCGTCGTCGTTCGAAGACCCACGGTTTCCGTCTGCGTATGAAGACCCGTGCCGGTCGTGCCATCCTTGCTGCTCGTCGCCGCAAGGGCCGCACCGAGCTCTCGGCCTAATAACTTTCTGGCCAGATGCTGGCTAAAGCGAACCGTTTGCTTTTGGCAGACGATTTTCGCGTGACCATGCGAAATGGTCGCAAAGTCAGCGCTGGCTCAATAGTGCTCTACACAAAGCGGGATCTGGGTAACCACCAGGCCCGCTTTGGCTTTGTCGTGGCAAAGACCGTTGGTAACGCCATAACCCGCAACCTGGTAAAGCGTCGCCTGCGCATGCTGGCCCGTGAGGCCTTGCTTCAGATTCCCACCGGCACCGATGTAGTGGTGCGCGCGCTACCGGCCGCCGCTACAGCCGACTGGAATAAACTTTCTACAGAGTTCAAGACCGGCATTACCAAGGCATTTGAAACGGATATCAGACGGTGAGTCTGGCGCTATTCGTCTGGCTGTTGCCCAGAAACCTGGTCATCGGTTTTGTGCTTTTGTACCGCAAGTTAATCTCTCCGCTCTACGGTGAGGTTTGCAGGTACTACCCCAGTTGTTCGTCTTATGGTCTGCAGCAGTTCCAACAGCGCGGTGTTGTGCTGGGAGCGATACTGACCACATGGCGCATTCTTAGGTGCAACCCTTTTAGTAGGGGTGGCGTCGACGAGGTAAAGCCCGGTGCCGGGCGTTACCGCATCACCAAGCTTGGCTTTGTGGTGCCCCTGAATTTAGATGTTAGAAAGGCAAGTTAAACATGGATCTGCTTTGGCCTATTAAGTGGCTCATCGAGCTCATTCTGGTTAGTTTCCACACCCTCTTCACCACCGTTGGCCTTTCGGCAGACAGCGGTGTCACCTGGGTTCTGGCTGTCACCGGTCTGGTAGTTGTAGTTCGTGCCTCGATGATTCCACTGTTTGTGAAGCAGATCATGAGCCAGCGCAACATGCTGGTGATCCAGCCGGAACTTCAGAAGCTTCAAAAGAAGTACAAGGGCAAGAACGACCCTGAGTCGCGTCAGGCATTTGCCAAGGAGCAGATGGAGCTCTACAAGAAGTTCAACGCTAACCCGCTCAGCTCTTGCCTGCCGCTGCTGGTTCAGATGCCGATCTTCTTCAGCCTGTACTCGGTGCTAAATGAAGCCCAGCACAACAAGGCCGGTGTAGGTTTCCTCACCCAGCAGTTGGCGCACTCGTTTGCCAACTCCAGCGTCTTCGGTGCGCCTCTTCAGGCCACCTTCCTTAGCAGCAGCGTGGTCTCGGTGAAGATTGTTGCCGCCGTGATGATTGTTGCGATGACCGCTTCGCAGTTCATCACTCAGCAGCAGATTCTGGCAAAGAACACCAACCCTGCCGTGAACAACAGCCAGTACATGCAGACCCAGAAGATCATGATGTACATCTTCCCAATCATCTTTGCGGTGTCCGGTGTGGCCTTCCCGCTGGGTGTTATGACCTACTGGCTGGTTTCCAACTTCTGGACCATGGGTCAGCAGTTTGTGGTTATCCGCAACATGCCAACCCCTGGCTCCAAGGCACACGATGCGCGTGAAGCGCGTCTGGCCAAGCGCGGCAAGTCCAAGGGGATTGCCGCAGTCGAGGTTGCGGTTGAGGCCGACCCGGACGAGGCCAAGAACACTCAGCGCCAGCAGCCGGTTTCCAAGACCCGCGCCAAGAAGCAGACCAAGTAGCACGAGGTGTTGGCCGGTCACCCGCCAGGTGGATGGGCTGACACCGCAGGTTAGGTGGGCTTCGGCCCGCCGCCCCAAGTTTTCACTAGATAGAGGGAATCAGAGATGACCGAACAAGAGCTTGCCCCGGAGAACGAGGCAAAAGACGTAAAGAACCTCGAAGAGGAAGGCGAAATTGCCGCCGACTACATCGAGGAACTTCTAGACATTTATGACCTGGATGGCGACATCGACATCGACGTACGTCAGGGCCGTGCCTATGTAGAGGTGTCTTCGGACGGTGAGGCAGACCTACGTCTGCTCTCCAACCCAGACACCGTCGAGGCACTGCAGGAGCTGGCACGTCTGGCCGTACAGGCTAAGACCCAGACCTTCAGCCGTCTGATCTTGGACATTGGTGGTTCGCGCGATGCCAAGGCTGCGTGCCTGGCCAAGATCGTCGAGAAGGCGATTGCCAAGGTGCAGGACACCGGCGACAGCGTTGCCCTGAAGCCTATGTCGAGCTACGAGCGCAAGCTGGCTCACGACCTCATTGCCGCCGCCGGTTTGGTGTCGGAGTCTGAGGGCGAGGGCAAGGACCGCCACATCGTCATCAAGCAGGCCTAACAACTTCCACTCCCCCGCCGATGGGTCACGTGCAGCGAATGTTTCACGTGAAACATTCGGCGGGGGTTTAGTTTTCTAAAATTGTTTCACGTGAAACATTGAGGCGAGAAATGTCCGAAACTTACGAACTCGAAGTAGAACCGGCGGTTGCCGCCGCCATTTTTGGCGCTGGAATTGATCAGGCTCGAGACTACGCAACCAACCTGGTGCTTGATGCCGACTTGCTCGGGCTGCTTGGGCCACGCGAAATGCCAAAGCTTTGGACCCGCCACATTTTGAATTCCGCCGTTGTAGCCGAACTTCTCGAGGCAGGCGACACCGTTGCGGATGTTGGTTCTGGTGCCGGTCTGCCGGGCATCCCAATGGCCATCGCCCGCCCAGATGTGCACTTCACCCTGATTGAGCCGATGGAGCGTCGTTCCGATTGGTTGAAGCAGCAGGTTGAGGAACTTGGACTTAACAATGTCACCGTTTTGCGTGCCCGTGCCGAGGAAGTCACCGACCGCAAATTCTCGGTGGTTACCGCGCGTGCTGTCTCCGCGCTGCCGAAGTTGCTACGCCTCACCGTTCCCCTGCTGCGTGCCGGTGGCCGCGTACTGGCCCTCAAGGGCTCTAAGGCACAGGACGAGATCAACGATGCACAGACGCTGATGAAGAAGCTCAAGATTGCCGGTTTCGACATTGTTCACACCGGCGTAAAGCACTTGGCCGAACCAACGTTGGTTGTAATCACTAGGCTTAACTAAAACCAAAAGGAGTTCTGGAACCGGCTAAAACCGACATATGTTTCACGTGAAACATTGCAGATAACCGCATGAATAACTTTGACGAAACCCCACTGGCCCGCGAGATCGCAAGCAATTCCCGCCGCCTGGCGGGCATCAATGCCGCCGAGGTAAAACGCCCCACCCAGACCCGCGTCTTCACCATCAGCAACCAAAAAGGTGGCGTCGGTAAGACCACCACCGCGGTCAACTTGGCGGCATCCCTTGCCTACAAGGGCCTCAACGTGCTGGTTATCGACCTCGACCCACAAGGCAACGCCTCCACCGCGCTCGGTGTAGATCACCACTCTGGCGTGCGCGGCATCTATGAGGTGCTCACCGAGGGAGCCTCGCTGCTGAGCGTCATCAGCAAGAGCCCGGTGATAGACCACCTCTACTGCGTGCCAGCGTCGATCGACCTTGCGGGTGCCGAGCTTGAACTGGTGACCGGTTTCGGCGAGGGCGAGCGAAACCAGCGCCTGAACTCCGCGATTCAGCAGTTTCTTCGCGAGACCAAGGTGCAGCCGGACTACATCTTCATCGACTGCCCACCGAGCCTAGGTGTGCTTACCATCAACGCGTTCACCGCTGCCACCGAGGTGCTGATCCCGATTCAGTGCGAGTACTACGCACTTGAGGGGCTGAGCCAGCTGATCCGCAACATCCAGCTGATCCAGCAGCACCTGAACCAGCGCCTGCGCCTCAGCACCATTTTGCTGACCATGTTTGACTCGCGCACCAACCTTTCGGCCCAGGTGGCAGCGGATGTTCGCGAGCACTTCCCCCAGCAGACCCTCGGTGCGGTCATTCCGCGCTCTGTGCGCGTCTCTGAGGCCCCATCGTTCCAGCAACCCGTAATCACCTACGACAAGAGCTCCACCGGCTCGTTGGCCTATCTAGAGGCCGCGATCGAGTTGGCGAATAAAGGAAACTAATGGCAGAGAAGAAGGGCGGCCTTGGCCGCGGAATCGGCGCTTTGATTCCAACCAGCGATGTTCCGGGTGAGCGCCCAATGGACGTGTTCTTCCAGGACAACAGTGCCAATCAGGGCCAGGGCAATGTCGGAACTTCGGCCGCCAACAGTGCCAACAGTGACCTCGTAGCCGTTCCGGGAGCGCGCTTCGGCCACCTGGACATCAACGCGATCGTTCCAAATCCTTGGCAGCCACGCTCGGTGTTTGAGCCGGAGGCATTTGCCGAACTGGTTCACTCCATCCGCGAACTGGGCGTGCTGCAGCCGATCGTGGTCCGTGCCCTCCCCGACGAAAACGGAGAGCGTCGCTACGAGCTGATCATGGGTGAGCGTCGCCTGCGTGCATCAAAGGAAGTTGGCCTGGCCAAGATTCCTGCGGTTATCCGCGAGACCGCAGACGAAAACATGCTGCGCGACGCCCTGCTGGAAAACCTGCACCGAAGCGACCTAAACCCGCTTGAAGAAGCCAGTGCCTACCAGCAGTTGCTTGAAGACTTTGGCATCACCCAGGAGCAGCTTGCCGACCGCATTGGTCGCAGCCGCCCACGAATCACAAACACCCTGCGTTTGTTGAAGCTGCCGGCCGAGGTTCAGAAAAAGGTTGCCGCCGGTGTGCTGAGTGCCGGTCACGCGCGCGCCATTTTGGGTGCCGTCGATGATGCTCGAATGATCTACTGGGCCAACAAGGTGGTCAACGAGGGTCTTTCGGTTCGTTCGCTCGAAGAGGCAATCGCTTTGGATAAGGATGGCGGTTCGACTCCAACCGGAGCAGCCAAGCCTCGTCCGGGTGGTCGCCTGAGTCTGCTTTCCGAGATCGCCGAAAAGCTGGGTGACCAACTTAACACCGGTGTGAAGATCTCGCTCGGCAAAAAGAAGGGCCAATTGGTCATCGATTTTGCGACCGTGGCCGACTTGAACCGAATTCTGGATGAAATGGGTTTCGAGCGCGACTAAGAATCGCTGCCGAGCCGCTTAGAATCCGTTCTGACGGGTTAAAAAATAAAGTGGAGTAAAACCACCACATCTGCCCTGTTTCTGCAGCGCTGGTGGAGCACCACTTGCTTGTTTTTACGGAAAACTACCCACCATGTGGAGTAGCTACTTTCAGCGTAAAAGTGCAAACTGTGCGCAGAATCGCGAACGGTAATCAAGCCAATTTTTTAAGAGAAATTAACCGCGACCGAGTTTTGCGGCCTGCGCGATGCCCAGGTAAACCTGAGCCAGGGTTGACCCGGTAGCGACAACTGCCTGAGGCAGCAGCGAGGTCTCGGTGAGGCCCGGGGCAACGTTTGCCTCCAGGAACCAAGGAACTCCGGCGGCATCCACAATCAGGTCAATTCGCGAAAGGTGACGAAGCCCAAGTTCTTCGTGAGCCTTGATGGCAACCGCAGTAGCCTTCTCAAGCACCTTCTGGTCTAGACGAGCCGGAACGTAATAGTTGGTGTCACCGGCAACAACGCGCTCGTCGTAACCGAACCGGCCGGTGGTCGACTCAATCTCGACCGGTGGCAGTGCCATTGGACCGGCACCTTCGTTGATCACGCTAATGGCAAGCTCGGTGCCGACAACAAACTTTTCGATGATCGCTACGTCGCAGTAAACATAGGCGTCGATCATGGCGCGGTTCAGGTGAGCGGAATCCTCAACGATGGTCACGCCTTGGGCGGAACCGCTGCGGGCCGGCTTGACCACAACTGGGAAGGTCATGTGCTTGGCGACCTGTGCTAAAACTGCCTCGGCGTTTAGCTCGCGGAAGGTTTCACGTGGCAGAGTCAGCGAGGCTGGGGTCTGAATACCCGCGCGGGCAACCAGAATCTTGGAGATCGACTTGTCCCAGGCCAGGCGCGCACCATCGGCGGTGGCGCCAACAAAAGGGACGCCAGTCAACGCAAGAATATCGCGCAGCGAGCCGTCCTCGCCGCTGGCACCGTGCAGAGTCGGCCAGATTACGTCCGGCTTGTCCTCCGAAATGTGCTGAAATAGGCTCTCGTCTGGTTCGTGGAAGGTCACCGAGGCACCGGCATCGGTGAGTGCATCCGCCACGCGACGCCCGGATTTCAGCGAAATATCGCGCTCATGTGAAATACCACCGGCCAAAATCAAGATGCGAAGGTGGTGACCCTTGTTGATACCCGGGATCATGGTGTCCTCCCTGTTTTCGCTATGTTTCACGTGAAACGTTTACTTGCCGAAAGTCTCAAGTAGCTCGGTCTGTCGGTTGATGACAGTTGCCAGGCGCTTGATGCCCAAGTTGATGTTCTCAGGCGTTGGATAACAGAAGCTAATTCGCAGGTTACTTTGACCGCCGCCGTTTGCATAGAATGCAGTACCCGGCGTGTAGGCCACCAGCTCGGTGACTGCCAGTGGCAGCATGGCCTTGGAGTCTATGCCCTCCGGCAGGGTTACCCAGAGGTAGAAGCCACCGTCTGGGCGGGTGGTGCCCAGGTGTGGCAGATATTCCTGCATGGCGTCCAGGGCGGCGTCACGACGCTCGCGGTAGATGCCGCGGAAGGTGTCAATCTGACCCTGCCAGTCGCTCTTGGCCAGGTACTCGCTGATGAGCATCTGGGTGAAGGTACTAGGGCTGAGAAGGGCGCTCTCGTTGGCCAAAACCAGCTTGTCGCGGATTGCCGGCGGTGCCAGAACGTAGCCAACTCGCAGGCCAGGAGCCAAAATCTTGCTGAAGGAACCCAGGTAGATTACGCAATCTTCCTCGTAGGAACGCATGGCAACCGGTGGTTTCTCACCAAAGTAGAGCAGACCGTAAGGGTTGTCTTCCAAAATCAGGATGTGCTCGCGGCGGCAGATCTCCACGATGCGGTGGCGGCGTTCCTCGGTGAGGGTCACACCCGAAGGGTTGCCAAAGTTTGGCACCAAATAGAGGAACTTGATGCGGCGACCCTCGGCCTTAAGCTCCTTGATGGAGCGCTCGAGGTCGTCCGGGTTCAGACCACTGTCGTCGGTGTCCAGGTGCTCGACGTGGGCCTCGTAGTGGCGGAAAATACCCAGCGCACCAACGTAGCTCGGCGACTCCGCCAGAACCACATCGCCAGCATCCAGGAACAGGCCGCCGAGAAGGTCTAGACCCTGCTGGCTACCGGTGGTGATGACAATGTCCTCCACCGAGGCGTGAATGCCCTCCAGGGCCATGATTTCGCGGATCTGGTCGCGTAGGCGCAGGTCGCCCTGACCGCCTCCGTACTGCAGCGCGTAGTTGCCCCGCTCGCTCATCATGGAGTCGAAGCTGGCCTCCATGAGCTCACGTGGGAGGGCCGAAACGAACGGCATACCACCGGCAAGCGAGACCACTTCTGGGCGGGAAACTACGGCAAAGAGCGCACGAACCTCGGACACCGAGAGGGTGTTCGCGCGCGCCGCGTAACTATCCAACCAGTGGTCGAAATTGTTACCGCGCGGGGTTTCGTTGCTCATTTCCAGGACTCCAAAATTTGGTTATTCATTCAAGCCTAATGAAAAACCCGCCTGCTGGCACCCTTTCCGGGGCTGCTGAGGCGGGTTTCCCGTGAAACTTTTGGTTACTTGATGAACTCCGCGATGTCGTTCTCCAGGATCGCCTTTGGCTTGGCGCCGACGATGCTCTTGGCAACCTTGCCGCCGTTGAACACCAGCATGGTTGGGATGCTGACGATGCCGTACTGGGCGGCCAGCTGCTGCTCGTTGTCTACGTTGACCTTGACGATCTCGATCTTCTCGCCGTGCTCGGCCGAGATCTGGTCCAGGATTGGGGCTACCTGGCGGCATGGTCCACACCACTCAGCCCAGAAGTCAACCAGTACTGGCTTGCTGTTCTTCAGAACATCGGCGTCGAACGATGCGGTGGTTACGTGCTTTGGCATTTTGTTGCTCCTTAGCTAGAAGTTAGTGATTGGTTAGGAAGTGCTCGGCATCCAATGCCGCTACACAACCGGAGGCCGCCGCGGTGATGGCCTGTCGGTAGGTTGGGTCGATTACGTCACCACAGGCGAATACACCCGGGATGTTGGTCTTGCTGCTGCGGCCCTCAACCTGGATGAAACCTTCCTCGGTGAGGTCAACAACACCCTGAACTAGCTGGGTGCGTGGGTCGTTTCCGATGGCAATGAACAGGCCCTCGACGTCCAGCTGGCTGGTGCTGCCGTTGACGGTGTCGCGCAGGGTGATGCCGGTCAGCTTTGGCTCGCCGTGCAGTTCAACGACCTCGGAGTTCCAGATCACTTCGATCTTCTCGTTGGCCATGGCGCGGTCGGCCATGATTTTGCTGGCCTTGAAGCTGTCGCGACGGTGAATCAGGTAAACCTTGCTGGCGAAGCGGGTGAGGAAGCTGGCCTCCTCCATGGCGCTGTCGCCACCGCCGACCACGGCGATCTTTAGGTCGCGGAAGAAGAAGCCATCGCAGGTGGCGCACCAGGAGACGCCGTAGCCGGACAGTTCCTTTTCACGTGGCACACCGAGTTCTCGGTACTGCGCACCGGTGGCCAGGATCACGGTCTTGGCCTCGAAGGTGTCGCCCATTCCGGTCTTCACGATCTTGACGTCGCCGTTCAGTTCCATCGAGACCACGTCGTCGTAGACAACCTCGGTGCCGAATTTCTCCGCCTGAGCCTGGAACTGAGCCATCAGCTCTGGGCCCATGACGCCCGTTGGGAAGCCCGGGAAGTTCTCTACCTCGGTGGTCTTCATTAGCTCGCCGCCAACCTCGACGCTGGAGGCAATGACAACTGGCTTGAGGCCCGCACGGGCGGTGTAGATTGCGGCGGTCCAGCCGGCAGGGCCGGAACCAACGATAACGACGTCGTGCAAAGCAAACTCCTGAAATTTGTGGGGCTAGCCACCTAAGAAAATCCAGCCGAACGGCCGGAAATCAGAGTGAAATGAACCGTTTTTAGCGGTTCAAAGACTCAAACAAATGTTACCGCTTCAACATTCCGTGAACCTTGTTCAGCAGCGGGCGGGCGATGCCGGTGAGTACCGCAAACTCCGGTGCGCGGATTGCCCAGAGCGCACCCACGAAGCCCAGCAGAATGGCTACACCGACGGCCGCGGAACTGATTACGGCGTCACCCACCGAGCGCACCGCGAAGTGACCGATGCCGGTGCCACCGATTGCCTCCAGCACCAGCTTGCCGATGACTCCGGCGATTACGCCTGCCACGGCAAAACGTACGATCGAGCCCACCAGACCGGCTCCGAAGCTGCCGATGCGCCTGCGCAGAATCACAAAATAGAGGATCGCCGATACCAGTACTGTTCCGCTGGTCAGGAATGCCAGCCCGGCAACTCGGTGAATTGGTGGAACGGCAACCTGAATCACCAGCGCACCGATGATGTAGAGCGTGGACTGCGCCACGGTGATCCAGAACGGGGTGCGGGTGTCCTCCAACGAGTAGAAGGCCTTCTGCATGAAAAAGCCGAGGCTGAACGGCAGCAGACCAACCATGAAGGCCACCAGGACCTTGGCCAGAGCCGCGGTACCGGCGTACTCGCCAACAAAGACGCGGCTGATCGGGTAGGCCAGCACAATCAGCGCGACAGTGGCAAGCGCGCTGATTAGCGCCACCACCCGCATGCCATCACGCAGGTCTTGCTTTACGTCGTGCATGCGGCCCTCGTGGGCGTGGGTGGCGATGCGCGTGAAATAGACCGTTGCCAGTGAAACCGTGCCCACCGAGTGCGGCAGCATGAAGATCAGCCAGGCGATGCCCGATGCCGCCACCGATGCCACATCGCCGCCGGAACGTCCGGCCACCGCCGACGAAGCCACCGAGGACTGGAAGATGCCGGCGATCTGAGTTACCAGAACCATGGCAAGGGTCCAGGAGCCGGCGCGCAGGGCAGGCCCTAGGCCGAAGCCGCGCCACTGGAAGTTTGGCTTGAAGTGCAGACCGATGCGGCGCCAGGCAAAGAACAGGATGATGGCCTGGGCGGCCACACCCGCGGTGGCGCTGATGGCAAGCAGGGTGACCTGGCCGTAGCCCCAGTTGGCGACCGTGGTCTTGCCGGTTGGGTCCATTCCGAAGATCACAATGTAGGCGATCATTCCGCCCAGCGAGACCACGTTGTTGAGCACCGGCGCCCACATGTACGGGCCAAACGCGCTGCGGGCATTCAGGACCTCGCCCAGCATCGAGTACAGGCCGTAGAAGAACAGCTGTGGCAGACACCAGTAGGCAAAGGCGGTGGCAAGCGCCAGGTGTGCCGGGCTCCAACCGCTGGTGTAAATGTCAACCAGAATCGGTGCGGCCAGGGTTGCCAGCGCTGTGATGCCACCAAAGACCACGATGGCCAGGGTCATCAGACGGTTGATGTAGCCGGCTCCGCCATCGGCGTGCGAGCGGGCCTTGACTAGCTGCGGCACCAAGATGGCGTTAAGCACACCACCGGCCACGATGGCCCAGACGTTATTTGGCAGCTGATTGGCCACACCGAAAGCATCGGCGGCGTTGGTGGTGACACCGATCATGGCGGCAAGGAGCACCGCACGCACAAATCCCAGCACGCGGCTGACTACTGTGCCGCTGGCCATGATCAGGCTGTGCTTGGCTACGCTCACTGGGCTCCTAGGGCTTAGGTTGGCTGGCCTGCGCGCTTGCGCCTGGTGCGGATGACTCCAACCACGGCCAGTCCGGCCACAATCAGCACAAACGCGCCAACCAGGCTCTCTTCAATTTCGGCATTGATGACCAGGTTCAGGTCTACCGGGTCTCCCAGAGAAATACCTGAGAAAGTGGTGAGCCAGGCCCTAAGCGTGACGTCACCATCGGCGATGGCGGTGACCGGCACCTGAGCCACATAGGTGGTGTTGGCCGGCACGTTTACCTCGATGGCGGCCGGAATCAGCGCGCTGAGGTTGTTTGGAGCCACGTGAACCTGCACGCGAACGTTGACCGGGAAGTCATTCTGGATGCTCACCGGCAGTTTGCTGCTGCGCGCCACCAGGTGGATGGTGGAGCCGGGCACGATCTTGATGGCGATGGCGGGCAGCGCCTGGCTGGCGGCTGCGCTCTGCGTCTTGGGCGAAACGTTCTGTGTTCTGGCGGCAACGGCAACATTCTGCGGATTCGCGCCTTTTGAACTGCCTTGCGCGTTTGCGCCACCGCTGGGCGCCAGAACCAGGGTCGACGCCAGGAAAGCAGCGGCCAGACGCGTTGCCAGCCTCACTGCTGGTTCTCCACCCATTCGAGTACGCCGCGGGCGATGCGGCGCTCGTTTTCGTGGGCCAGAGTCTGCAGCAGGTGTTCCAGCTCGAACCATCGGGCCTCGACGGCCTCGTGGTCCGGGTCTAGTTCCACAGTGAGGTCTCCGCCGGTTTGACGGAAAAGGAAGTGGTGAACGGTCTTGGCAATCAGACGCGGGCCGGCCGCAAATTCGTATTGAATTGAACCGAGCGAGTGAAGAATTTCAACTTCGAGCCCGGTTTCTTCGTAAACCTCGCGAACCGCGGCCTGCTCGTTGGTTTCTTCGCCTTCCAGATGCCCCTTTGGAACACACCAGTCGATGCGCCCGGAGCGGGATTGGCGGCCAATTAGAGCCACGCGATTGCTGCCATCGGCGGCCAAAACGAAGCCGCCGGCGGAAGTCTCTAGCACCCGACGGCGCGGGCGAGCAAACTTCCGGTCATTCATGTGATTAAGACTAGAGGTTTAGGGCTGTGACAAACTGAAAGCGATGAATAGCGTGGCACAGGCTCTCAAAAATCTCGACGAACTCACTTCAAGTGACCTGTTCGTGCGTCTGGGGCGCCTGTTTCAGGCGGCCGGACACGAGCTTGCCCTGGTGGGCGGTCCGGTTCGCGATGCCTTTTTAGGCCGCAAGTCGCTAGACCTCGACTTCACCACCAGCGCGCTGCCAGACCAAACCATCAAGATCCTCAAAGGCAACGTGGATGCCTGGTGGGACATCGGTAAGGAATTCGGCACCATTGGTGCGCGCATCGGCGGCGACACCGTAGAGATCACTACCTACCGCGCCGACGAATACGACCCGGAGAGTCGCAAGCCGCTGGTTGCCTTCGGAAAATCGCTTGAGGCAGACCTGTTCCGCCGCGATTTCACGGTGAACTCCATGGCCCTGCGCCTGCCGGACAAGGTTTTTGTGGACCCAACCAACGGTTTGCAGGACCTGCTAGACGGCGTGTTAAAGACCCCGATCGACCCGGTGGACAGCTTTGGCGACGACCCGCTGCGCATGCTGCGCGGCGCCCGGTTTGCCAGCCAACTGGGTTTCGAAATCGAGCCGGCAACCTTCGAGGCGATGACCGCCATGACCGACCGTCTGGCAATCGTTTCGGCGGAACGCATCAACGTGGAACTCACCAAGCTGATGCTCGGTGCCCACCCGCGTAAGGGCCTGACTGCCCTGGTGGACAGTGGTTTGGCCGAAAAGGTGTTGCCGGAACTGCCGGCGCTGCGCCTGGAAAGTGACGAACACCACCACCACAAGGATGTCTACGAGCACACCCTGACCGTGGTGGAGCAGGCCATCGACTACGAGAAGGATTACGGCCTGGAAGGCGACTTTGTGCTGCGCTTTGCCGCGCTGCTGCACGATATCGGCAAGCCGGCAACCAAGCGCAAGGAGGCCGGTGGCGCGGTCTCGTTCCACCAGCACGATCTGGTGGGTGCCAAGTTGGCCGCCGCCCGCATGCGCGAACTCAAGTTTGATAACAACACCATCAAGGCGGTAAAAGAACTGGTGCGTCTGCACCTGCGCTTCTTCGGCTACGGCGACAACGACCCGTGGACCGATGCCGCCGTGCGTCGCTACGTGCGCGATGCCGGTGACCTGCTGCCGCGCCTGCACGCCCTGACCCGCGCCGATGTGACCACCCGAAACAAGCGCAAGGCGGATCGGCTAGCCCACGCCTATGACGACCTGGAACAGCGCATCGCCGAATTGGCCGCCCAGGAGGAGCTGGATTCAATCCGCCCAGACTTGGATGGCGAAGACATAATGCGCATCCTGGAGATCAAACCGAGCCGCGAAGTTGGCGAGGCCTACGCATTCCTCATGGAACTGCGCATGGAAGAGGGCTCAATCGGTGCGGAAGAAGCGGAAAAACGCTTGCTTGCCTGGTGGCGCGCAAGGTAGTCTAGAAAGGTTGCGCCTATTGTCCCGTCCGGGATTCGGTAGCGCAGCGAATGCATTTACCCTCCTGCCATGGAAAGTCCATGGCCGTTCTAGTCCAAAGGAGGTGGGTTAGTCATGCATCCATATGAGGTCATGGTTCTCCTCGATCCAACCATCGATGAGCGAACTGTCGCACCAAGCCTCGAGAAGTTCCTAAACGTAATCCGCAACGGCCAGGGTGTCGTTGAGAAGGTTGACGTTTGGGGCCGTCGTCGTCTGGCTTACGAGATTGCCAAGAAGACCGAGGCAATCTACGCCGTAATCAACCTGACTGCAAAGCCTGCAGACGTAGACGAGCTTGACCGCCAGCTGAAGCTGTCGGAAGCCGTACTTCGCACCAAGGTGCTGCGTGCCGACCAGGCAATCGTCAACATCACCCCAGTCGAGATCCCAGAGGTTACCGCCGCTGAGCTCGCCGACGTCAAGCCTGCCCGCAAGCCTTCGGCTCGCAAGGACAAGTAGGGCATAAGAACATGGCCGGGGAAGTCAACGTCACGATCGTAGGTAATCTTGCCGCCGATCCTGAGCTGCGTTACACCCAGGGTGGCGTTGCCGTCACCTCGCTGCGTGTAGGTTCCACCCCACGTACCTTCAACCGTCAGACCAGCCAGTGGGAAGATGGCGAAACCGTTTGGGTTCGCTGCACCGCTTGGCGTGAACTGGCTGAAAACATCGCAAACTCCCTGCACAAGGGTGCCCGCGTTGTTGTCACCGGTCGTCTGAAGGCCCCATCGGCATACCAGGCCGCCAACGGCGAGGCTCGCGCTTCGCTGGAGCTTGAGATCGAGGACATCGGTGCTTCGTTGCTGCGCGCAACCGCCGTTGTTACCGGTCGTGCTCGTGAGGCTGGCGCCGTCGGTGGACGAAGCGACAACCCATGGGGCGATGTTCCTGCTGCCGCACCTCGTGCCGCCGCTGCAAGTGACGACGCCTGGGCCAACCCGGGTACCGCCGCAAGTTTCGACGACACCCCGTTCTAAATCTTTAAAGATCTATTAGGAGAAAACAATCATGGCTGCAAAGAGCGACCCACGTCGTAAGCCTCGCAACGCCAAGAACGCCAAGCTTGCCCCAGTAAAGGCAATCAAGGTTGGCGTTATCGACTACAAAGACGTTGCAACCCTTCGTAAGTTCCTTTCGGACCGCGGCAAGATCCGCGCCCGTCGTATCACCGGCGTCTCTGTTCAGGAGCAGCGCCTCATTGCCCGTGCCATCAAGAACGCTCGCGAGGTAGCACTGCTGCCTTACGCAGGCGCCGGCCGCTAAGGAGTAATTGAATGTCTAAGCTCATTCTGACCACCGAGGTAACTGGCCTCGGTTCCGCTGGTGACGTAGTCGAGGTAAAGAACGGCTACGCACGTAACTACCTGCTTCCTCGCGGCTTTGCCGTGCTGTGGAGCAAGGGTGGCGAGAAGCAGGTTGCACAGATCCGTGCCGCCCGCGATGCACGCGCCATTGCTACCGCTGAAGAGGCAGTTGCACTCAAGGCTTCGCTCGAGGCCGCAACCGTCAAGCTGGCCGTCAAGGCTGGCGTTGGTGGCCGTCTGTTCGGCGCCGTCAAGACCTCGGCTGTTGCCGCTGCTGTTGCAGCTGCTGGCCTGGGCGAGATTGACAAGCGCAAGGTAGAGTTCACCACCCCGATCCGCAGCACCGGCAGCCACACTGCCACCGTGAAGCTGACCGGCGACCTCACTGCAAAGCTCAACCTTCAGGTTGTAGCTGCCAAGTAAGGCTCTGTGTGAAGCGGGTGGCCCTTCCGGGCCACCCGCTTTGCTTTTGCCCAGCTTTGTCCCGCAGCTGTCCCGATGTTCCATGCATCTGGCCTAGTTTTGCCCAAGCAATTCGGCTGACTTTTCGGCAAGTTTGCAGGGCGTCGGAAAAGCAAAAACAAGGGAAAACCCCGAATTCGGCTGGGAGTTTTCCACAACCTTGAAGTTGAAGTTTAGAGTTTGTTAAGAAACTTGTGAACAACCCTGCAGCCCTTATAAACAAAGGGTAGTAGCCAGTAGTGCACAATTCCTTCACAGGGTTTTCCACAGGTTATCAACATAAAAGCCGGCGTGTTTCCACAGTTGTTCACATAGTTATCCACAGGTGCACTTGAACCTTAAATGTAGGTGCCCCATGCTAACTAAGAAGTATTAGGTTCCCAGGAGGTAACGGGTGAGTTTGGCAGCGGTTCCAGCCCCAGATTCCGGCATGAGCACGCGCGCACTGCCAAGCGACATGCTTGCGGAGCAGAGCACGCTCGGTGGAATGTTGCTTTCCCAAGAGGCAGTGGCCGAGGTCTTCGAAGTTGCCAAGGGCATCGACTTCTACGCGCCAAAGCACGAGCTCATCTTTGATGCAATCGTCAGCCTCTATGGCAAGGGCGAACCAACCGACGTAATCACCGTCACCGCGGAACTCACAAAGTCCGGCAACCTGGTTCGGGCCGGTGGCGCGGACTACCTGCACACATTGACTTCGATCGTTCCAACCGCCGCCAGTTCCGCTTACTATGCGGCCATCGTGCGCGACAAAGCGATTCTCCGCCGCCTGGTAGAAGTTGGTACCCGCATTGCCCAGATGGGTTACGCCAACGAAGGCGAGATCGAGGACGTCGTAAACCAGGCCCAGGCCGATGTCTATGCCGTGGCCTCAGCCGGTATGGGCGAGGAGTTCTCCACCCTCGGTGATTCGCTTCAGCACGCGCTTGACGAAATTGAGGCCGCCGGTAACCGCGGTGGCGAAATGGTTGGCGTTCCAACCGGCTTCACCGAGCTAGACGAGCTGACCCACGGTCTGCACGGTGGTCAGCTGATTATCGTTGCGGCGCGTCCTGCGGTTGGTAAGTCCACCCTCTGTGTGGACTTCGCCCGCAACGCGGCCATTCGCTACAACAAGCCCGCCATCCTGTTCTCCCTTGAAATGGGTCGCGCGGAAATCGCCATGCGTATGCTTTCCGCGGAAACCAGCATCCCGCTGCAGAACATGCGTAAGGGAACCTTGGCCAACTCGGACTGGACCAAGATTGTGGCTGTGCGTGCCCAGCTGAATGAGGCACCGCTCTACATCGATGACAGCCCAAACCTGACTCTGGTGGAAATCCGCGCCAAGTGTCGTCGACTGGTGAAGCAGTACGACCTCAAGCTCATCGTCATCGACTACCTGCAGCTGCTCACCAGCGGTAAAAAGGTGGAAAGCCGCCAGCAAGAAGTATCCGAGTTCTCTCGTGCGCTCAAGCTGCTGGCCAAGGAACTGGACGTTCCGGTTATCGCCATTTCACAGCTGAACCGTAAGTCCGAGGACACCAAGGACAAGAAGCCGGAAATCAGCCAGCTCCGTGAATCGGGCTCGCTGGAACAGGACGCCGACGTCGTTATCCTGCTTCACCGAGAGGGAATCGGCGAAAAGGATCACCCTCGCGCCGGCGAAGCTGACTTGATCTTGGCCAAGCAGCGAAACGGACCAACCGGTCAGGTCACCGTGGCCTTCCAAGGCCAGTACTCGCGCTTCGCGAATATGAAAGCCTAGGCGTTTAAACTGGGCACATGCGCCTGAACCTGATTCTGCGGACCGCCATCTGTCTTGAGGTGGGGTTGTTTGTCACCTTCACTCAGAGCCACAACATTTTGATTGGTCTGGAGGCGCTAACCAGTTTTGGTGTTGGATACGCCCTGGTCACGCTGTTCGTCGCACTGTTGCAGCGCAAGAAGCTAAACAGCTATGCCAACCTCCCACTGGCTGCTCTGGCACTGGTTATCGGCCTCGTCGCCACTCAGGTTCCGGCCGCCGCAGGGTTGTTCTGGTTCCGCATTTTGGTTGCAGCCTGGGGTCTGTTATCGGGCGCCTACGAGTTGTATCTGGCCCGCCGCACCGGCTTCAAGTCGGTGACCGGTAAGGAACTCATGGTCAGCTCCATCATGGGCTTGATTCTGGGAATCCTATTCATCACTGTGCCGCTTCAGGCATTGGATGCCGTGGGCTTCTTCGGTGCCTACATGGTGGTTTGCGCGGTGCACCTAGGAATTTCAGCGGCCTCAGAGCGCAGCACAGCAAACTAGCCGGTTTTGCGGCCAGGCAAGTGCAGTTAGGCTTGAATCATGACAAACCCAAACACCAAAATCGGCGTGCGCGTTTACCTAACGCTTAGCTTCATCTCGGCCGTAGTGGTTGGTTTCTTTGTTTGGGGCGGCACTCGCCTCTGGGAGATGACCCTGATCTGGGCCGGCATCACCTTCATCGTTGTGCTGGTTGGAATCGCCACCCTGGCTCTGACCGTCAAGGACGATGAGCACGACCCGAATCAGCCGCGCCTCAAATAGAGCCAAACTTGGCCGAATTCGGCGCCGCGTCGGCAGCGTCCCGAACGGCACCGAATTACAAAAATCCCGCCCTGGTTGACCAGGACGGGATTTTGCTTTTAAAGACTTACTGAACTCGGGCGGCCAGTGCCTGGGCCACACCAACATAGGTCTGTGGCTTCAGTTGCAGCAGGCGGTCCTTGGCGGTTTGCTCCAGGGCCAGACCATTCACGAAGGCAATCAGGTCATCACCGTTGATTCGCTTACCGCGGGTCAGTTCCTTCAGCAGCTCGTATGGGTTGCTGATGTCGCTGCGGCCGGCGGCCACCTCGGCTCGGATCAGGGTCTGAATGGCCTCACCGAGGACCTCCCAGTTGTCCAGCAGGTCCGCCATCAAGACGCCCTCGTTGAGTTCCAGTTGGCCGAGGCCGCGGGTCACGTTGTCTAGCGCAAGCACCGAGTGGCCGAAGCCGAGGCCGATGTTGCGCTGCGAGGAGGAATCGGTGAGGTCGCGCTGCAGGCGGCTGGTCACCAGGGTGGCGCTCAGCGAGTCCAGGATCGCGTTGGAAAGCTCAAGGTTGCTCTCGGCGTTCTCGAAGCGGATCGGGTTGACCTTGTGCGGCATGGTGGAAGACCCGGTAGCGCCGGCAACCGGAATCTGCTTGAAATAGTTCAGGCTGATATAGGTCCAGACATCGGTGCAAAGGTTGTGCAGGATGCGGTTGAACAACGCCACCGAGCCATAGAGCTCCGCCTGCCAGTCGTGGCTTTCAATCTGAGTGGTGAGCGGGTTCCAGGTGAGGCCAAGCGAGGTAACGAACTGCTCGCTG